>Ga0105340_1000498_pt1 | contig 18956 bp, 15 predicted proteins | sample EasRivMeERMLT700_FD_89676 | JGI IMG/M metagenome (GOLD analysis project Ga0105340, IMG submission 89676) | Soil microbial communities from meander-bound floodplain in the East River, Colorado, USA - East River MetaG ERMLT700 | ecosystem: Environmental > Terrestrial > Soil > Floodplain | place...
GCGCGGCGCGAGCGAGGACGTGATCAAGAAGGCCTACCGCAAGCTCGCGCGCAAGTACCACCCCGACGTCTCCAAGGAAGCGAACGCCAAGGAGAAATTCCAGGAGGTGTCCGAGGCCTACGAGACGCTGCGCGACAAGGAAAAGCGCGCGGCGTACGACAGCCTCGGCAGCGGCTTCCGCCAGGGGCAGGATTTCCGCCCGCCGCCCGACTGGTTCGACCGCTTCGGCGGCGGCGGCCGCGCCGAGGACCTGCACGGCGTCGACCTCGGCGAGCTGTTCGAATCGATGGGGATCTTCGGCCGCGCGCAGCGCCGCTCCAGGCGGGCTTTTGCCGGGGAAAACTACGAAGTGCCGGTGCGGCTCACCCTCGAGGAGGCATTCCGCGGCACCGAGCGCGCGGTGCAGCTCGACAACCGCAGCTTCACCACGCGCATCCCGCGCGGCGCGACCGACGGCCAGCGGCTGCGGCTGCGCGGCCAGGGCGGACCGGGCATGAACGGCGGCCCGGCGGGCGACCTTTACCTGCAGATCGCGCTCGAGCCGCACCCGCTCTATCGCGTGAGCGGCCATGACCTGGAGATCGAGGTGCCGCTCGCGCCCTGGGAAGCCGCGCTCGGCGCGCAGGTGGAGATCCCGACCCTCGAAGGCCGGATCACCATGAAGGTGCCGCCGGGATCGCGCACCGGCCAGAAGCTGCGCCTCGCCGGCAAGGGCCTGCCGAAGCCGGGCGGCGGCGCGGGCGACCTTTACGCCGTGCTCACCATCGCGGTGCCGGCGACGCTCACCGAGCGCGAGAAGAAGCTCTACGAGGAGCTGCGCGAGGCATCGCGCTTCGATCCGCGGGCGCGTTTCAAGCCTTGAGCACGCACTTGTCGTAAAGGCGGGGAAAAGCGCCGGCGGGGTCGTACTTCTTCTTGAGCGCGTCGTAGGCCGCGCCGCCGTAGCGGCGGTGGAAATCCGCCTCGGCGAAGAAGCTGTCCGAGTAGAGCGACTTGATGCCGCCCAGCTCGCCCACCTTCTCCTCGATCAGGCGATTGAAGTGGCCCGGCGGATGCGGTTCGCGCGTGCGCTTCACGTCCCAGAAGCCGAAGTTGACATACCCGCCCGGCCGCACCGGGTAGAGAACGAAACTGCTTTGTGAAACCCCGATTGGACAGACCCACTGCGGCCACAGCGCGATGTGCTCGGCATAGAAGCGCAGGAACTCGGCGGCACGCGAAATGGGGATGTCGACGTCCTGGATCACCGATTCCGAGTGCAGGCCGAGCAGGCGCTCGAGCTTCTTGGTGACGCCGACCCGGCTGTTCCAGCGCATGATCTTCGTATAGGTCTTCGACCCCAGCCGCTTTTTCCCATAGAGCTTTCTGATGAGCGCGTTTTGCGCCAGCACGTTCTTCGAGCACCAGAACCAGTCGGTGTCCCAGCGCCAGAGATAGTCCTGCACCGTGAGGTAGTCCTCGCGCTTCTCCGGAATCGACCGGTAATAGATGTTCTGGTAGGTGTAGTCGCTGGTATACGGGGCGGAATCGCTGAAGCGGCCGAGCGTGATGAACAGGCGCTGCGGCGAGAAGATCGTGCCGTCGATGAAGTCGGCTTCGCCGGCACGCAGGTGCTTTTCAAGCTCTGAAAAATAAACCGCCGGATCCGTGAAGGGCAGGTGCGAAAGGCGCACATACCGCTTGACCGGGATGGTCTTCGCCTTGACGCGCAGCGCGTAGCCGAGCGTGCCGTAGGAATTCGGGAAGCCGAAGAAAAGGTCGGCGTGCGCGTTGTGCGCCGTGCAGCTCACCACGCGCCCGTCGCCGAGCAGCACGTCGAGCTCGAGCATGCCGTCGTGCACCAGGCCCTGGCGGTGCGACGAGGATTCGATGCCGACGCCGGCGACCGCGCCGCCGAGGGTGATGGTCTTCAGCTGCGGCACCACCGCGGGCATCACGCCGCGCGCCAGGCATTCGCGCGTGAGGTCTTCGTACGGGATCATGCCCTCGGCGTCGACGCCATCGCCCCGGACGGACAGTACCTGGTTGAAGCCCCGGACATCGATCCGCCGGCGCGCGCTCGCTGCGCGGTCGCGGAACAGGTTGGACGTTTCCTTGGCGAGCGCGAGCGGGCTCTCATTGCCTCCCCGGGCCTGCTTCAACGCTTCAATGAGAGATTCGCGCTTGGCGGCGTGCGCGGCCAGCGCGTCAGCCATGCCCGAAGCGGCGGGGAGCGACTTCGGCGGCTTTGGCGGTTTCCTCGTACAGGAAACCGCGGCCCATCGGGTAGCTCGACTGCGTCACGTTGCCCTTCGAGAACACGATCTGGAAGAGGTGCGTGCGTCCGGCCGGCGAGCGGAACATCTCGGCGCAGCCGTAGAGGTACACGCGCCAGATGCGGCGGAAGCGCTCGTCGAAGCGCTGCGGGTCGAGCGCGCGGATGCGCTCCCAGTTGCGGTCGAAGCGCTCGGCCCAGACGTCGAGCGTCAGCGCGTAGTGGCGGCGCAGGTTCTCGATGTCGAGGATCTCGAGGCCGGCCTTCTCCATCTCGACGATCACATCGGCCAGGCTCGGGATCCAGCCGCCGGGGAACACGTACTTGCGGATGAAGAGGTCGGTGTCGAAGCGCCCGACGTGGCCGATGAAGTGGATCAGGCCGAGGCCGCCCTTCTTGAGGTAGCCCGCGTGCGCGCGGATCAGCTCGGCGAGCTGGTCGCGGCCGGCGTGCTCCAGGCAGCCGATCGAGGCCACCTTGTCGAACTCGCGCCCGGCGTCGCGGAAGTCGCCGTGCATCTGGAGGGAGTTGCCGAGGCGCCGGCGCTCGATCTCGCGCTGCGCGTGCTCGGCCTGGGAGTCGGTGGTATTGACCGCGGTGACTTTTACGCCGTAGCGCTCCTGGGCGTGGAACATGAAGCCGCCGAAGCCGCTGCCGACGTCGACCACTTCCTCGCCCGGCTTGAGCAGCAGCTTCCTCGCCACGTGGTCGCACTTGTTGCGCTGCGCCTCCTCGAGCGTGCGCGTCCCTTCCGTCCAATACGCGCAGGTGTAAAGCATCAAGGGGTCATCCAGCCAGAGCTTGTAGAACTCCGGCGTGAGCGCGTAATGGAAATTGGCGTTGCGCCGCGCCTGCGAGCGGCCGGCGTTCGAATGCGTGAGCTCGTGCCAGCGGTTGCGGATCCAGGTAAAAGGCGTGCCGCGGCGGGCGAGCCCGCCCTCCATGCCGGCGGCGAGCGCCCGGGCGAGGCTGCCTTCGACCTCGACCTGACCGGCGAAATAGGCTTCGAGCAGGCCGACATACCCGAACGCGGCCATGCGCCAGTAGGCGCGCGGATCGCGGAACACCAGCGTGAACGCCGGCGCGGCGTTTCGCGTGCGCGTTTCAGCGCCGTCGGGAAAACGCACCGCGAAGGGAATAGCGGTGCGCTCGCCGACCTGCCGCAGGGTTTCCTCGATCCAGGCTCTCACAAGGCCCGAATTTTACCGTCGGGTGGAAGCGGGGGCACAACTTCTGCTAGCCTCGGTTTCACCCCCCGCAAGACAGGAGTCCACCCATGGCAGCCAAAAAAGATACCGAGCGCCGCGCCGCCGAGCGCCGCGTACCGCCGAAGACCACTTCCAATACCGCCAAGCACTCGGCTTTCAACAACACCGCCCGGGCCGACCTGCCGGCTGACGAGGTTCGTCAGCTTATCTCGGAGGCTGCCTACTACCGCGCCAAGCAGCGCGGCTTCGTCCCCGGCCACGAGCTCGAGGACTGGATCCAGGCCGAGGCCGAAGTGATTCGACGTCTGAACCGCCCCGGGTCGGCCGCCTAAGTAGGTAGTCGCCGAGTAGCCGGCCTGGAGCAGGTCCGAACGGCCGCAGTCCGACCGGGCTATAGCGCCGGGTCGGCTAATTGCTGCGTTCCTGCTTTGCAGGAGCGTGCAATGAAGATTTGTGTATTGAGCCGCACGGGTCGCGGCGGACAGTACGACCCGCAGGTTTTCCATCTCGGCCAGCGCCGGCTTCCGGTCGTCGCCGTTCTCGAGCAGTGGACCGAGGCGCAGCACCGCTATTTCAAGGTGCGGGTCGATGATGGGCGGCGCTTCGTGCTGCGCCACGACCCGACCACGGGCGCGTGGGAGCTCGCAGCCGCCTACGGCGGCGGGACCGGCTCATTCCCCGTGCCCGCCGCCTTAGTCCGGATTTAGCGGGCCGTCGCTCCGGTTCCCGCGGCCGGGGCTTCGCCAGCGATCTGGCGGCTTCCCAGCACCTCGATTTCCACGCGCCGGTCGGGCTGCAGGCAGGCCACGAGCTTCGTGTTGCTGCCGCGCTCGGCGCCCATCTTCTTGCAATCGTCGCCGGTCACCGGCTGCGACTCGCCCTTGCCTTCGGCAGTGACGCGGTTCGCATTCGCGACCTTGGTGCCCAGGTAGTCCTTCACCGCCGACGCACGCAGTTCCGAAAGCTTCTGGTTGTAGTCCTCGGACGCGATGCGGTCGGCGTGGCCGACGGCGATGATCTCATCGACCTGGGCGTCCTTGATCTCACCGGCGAGCTGGTCGAGCCGTGCCTTGCCCGAATCCTTCAGCTCGGCCTTGCCGAAGTCGAACAGGACGTCGGCCGACAGCGTCAGCTTCTGGATCACCGGGCGCAGCGGCACGATCGCTACGGGGGCTGGGGCCGGGGCTGGGGCCGGGGCCGGCTCGAGCTGGGGCGCTGCTGCGACCGGGGCCGGCGGCGGCGGTGCGTCCGCGCGCGCAACACGGTCGCACGGCTCCGCGGCGTTGGCGGGCACCCAGTGGCCGGCGCGCACGCACGTGCCGAACCCGCTCAATACCGGGCGCCCGTCCGAAGAGACGGCATAGCCGGGAAGGCCGGGACCGGCGGAAGAGGGCTGCGCGCTCGCCGCGCCGGCGAACGACGCCAGGGCTGCGGCAATCGCCACGGCGCTCAGGCGCTGCGCTGGGGATGGATTGAATCGCTTGGTCATAGTTGCTGTCCTTTCCGAGTCGGCATTGCAAAAAGTTCCGCGGCCCAAGCAGAAACACCCGGCACCGCATCCAAGTAGCACCGAAGGGTGAGCAACTAACGTGCCTCGACCGGACTATTGCGCGCCCCGACGGATTGCGGCAGTGCGCGCGTAGGCTTACGTGCATGAGCCACGCCTATACCGTCATCGGACTCCTGTGCGCAGCGCTTCTCTTCGGCCTGGCGGCCTGCGAGAGAGAAGGCCCGGCCGAGAAGGCCGGACAAAGCATCGATCGAGCCGCCAAGGACGTCGGCGACGCCGTCAAGGGCAAGAAGTAGCCAGCAGCAGGTCATTGAAGGAACCGATCGATCGAATTACGAAATTCGATTTGATCTATTGAGCGCGGGGTCGTACGCTCGTCTTCCCTACAGGAGGACCCCCATGAAAGCGCTCAAAGGCAGCAAGACGCACGACAATCTGAAGGCCGCCTTCGCCGGCGAATCGCAGGCGAACCGGCGCTATCTCTATTTCGCCGCCAAGGCCGACGTCGAAGGCCAGAACGACGTCTCGGCGCTGTTCCGCTCGACCGCCGAAGGCGAGACCGGCCACGCGCACGGCCACCTCGAGTACCTCGAGCAGGTGGGCGACCCGGCGACCAACCTGCCGATCGGCCGCACGCGCGAGAACCTGAAGGCCGCGGTGGCGGGCGAGACCCACGAGTACACCGATATGTACCCGGGGATGGCGAAGCAGGCTCGCGACGAAGGCTTCGGCGAGATCGCCGACTGGTTCGAGACTCTGGCGAAGGCGGAGCGCAGTCATGCGAACCGTTTCCAAAAAGCGCTCGATGGCCTTTCTGACTGATGCGTGAGGGGTCGCTCGAGGCTCCGACCCGGCACCCGCTCGACTGGAAGAATCCGGAGTTCTGGGACCCGGCGAAGGCCGAGAAGGAGCTCGGGCGCATCTTCGACATCTGCCACGGCTGCCGCCGCTGCGTCAGCCTGTGCACGGCGTTCCCGACGCTGTTCGACCTGGTGGATTCTTCCTCCACCCTGGAAGTCGACGGCGTCGCGAAGGCCGATTACGGCAAGGTCGTCGACCAGTGCTACCTCTGCGACCTGTGCTACATGACGAAGTGCCCCTACGTTCCGCCGCATCCGTGGAACGTCGACTTTCCGCACGTCATGCTGCGCGCGAAGGCGATCAAGTTCAGGCAGGGCGCGAGCTCGCGCAAGCCGCTGCGCGACCGCCTGCTCTCCTCCACCGACGCGCTCGGCAAGCTCGCCGCGATTCCGGTGGTGGCCCAGAGCGTCAACGCGCTTAACGGCAATTCTCTTTCCCGCAGCGCCATGCAGGCGGTCCTCGGCGTGCACAAGGACCGCGAGCTTCCGCCTTACGCGCCGAAGAAATTCAGAAATCACGCGGCGGAGTCGAAATCGTTCCCGGCGAAGGCCGGCAGGAGCACGCCCGGCAAGGTGGCGATCTTCGCCACCTGCTACGCGAACTACAACGAGCCGGCGATGGGGCATGACCTGGTCGCGATCCTCGCCCACAACGAGATCCCGTACGTCGTCGTCGAGAGCGAGGTCTGCTGCGGCATGCCGAAGCTGGAGCTCGGCGACCTGGACGGGGTCGATTCCCTGAAGGGCAGGAATCTTCCCGTGCTCGCGCGCTATGCGCGCGAGGGCTACGCGATCCTCGCGCCGGTGCCCTCGTGCGCGCTGATGTTCAAGCAGGAGCTGCCGCTGATGTACCCGGGCGATGCCGACGCCATCGCGGTGCGCGACGCGATGTTCGATCCGTTCGAATACTTTGTTCTCAGGAAGAAGGACGGGCTGCTCAAGACCGAGTTCAAGCACACCCTCGGCAAGGTCGCCTACCACATCCCGTGTCACTCGCGCGTGCAGAACATGGGCCAGAAGACGCGCGAGATGCTCGAATCGATTCCCGGCACCGAGCTGACCACGGTCGAGCGCTGCTCGGGACACGACGGCACCTGGGGCGTGAAGACCGAGTACTTCGCCAATTCGATGAAAATCGGGCGCCCGGTGTTCAGGCAGATGGCAGAACCTGCCCCCGCTTACGTAAGCTCCGATTGCCCGATCGCGGCGCGCCATATCCTGCAGGGCATGGGCGAGTCGGCCGGCAAGGCCGTCAAGGCCCATCCGCTCACGCTTCTACGCACGGCCTACGGCATCTAGCCTTCGTGCTGGTTGCCGGCTGCGCGCCGCTGTCGCCGCTGCCGGCGGGCGAGCTCGCGTTCGGCGCGCTCGGCGACACGCCCTACAGCGACGCGGAGGTCGCTCGCCTCGACCGGCTGATCGACGAGATGAACGAGCAGCCGCTCGCCTTCGTGGTGCACGTCGGCGACATCGGCTCGAGCATGGCTGCGTGCGCCGACGACTGGCTGCTCGCCCGAAAAGCGCAGTTCGCCCGCCTCCGGCACCGCTTCGTCCTCCTGCCCGGCGACAACGAGTGGAGCGATTGCAAGGATCCCCTCGACAGACTGAAGCGGTGGCGCGAGATTTTCTGCGAAACCCCCGCCGATTTCTGCGAGCACCGGCGCTGGGAAACTGCCGGCTGGGTGTTCGTGGCGCTCAACGTTCCGGGCAGCAACAATAATGTGCGCCACCCCGAGCACCGCCCGCGCATGCAGGCCGTGCTGTCGTGGCTGGACCAGGCGGCGGCCGCGGCTGCGCAGGACGGCAAGGGTCTCGCCGTGCTGACGCAGGCCAACCCCTTCGTGACCTTGCCGCGCGACGGCTACGCGGAGCTCAGACGCAGCCTCGAACGCATTGCCGCCCGCAACCCCGGCAAGGTCGTCCTGATCCACGGCGATACGCACGTCCACCGCGACGACGAGCCGCTGCCGGGGCTGCGGCGAATCGAGGTCTGGGGCTCGCCGATGGTGAGCTGGCTGCGCGTATCGATCTTGCCCGGCCGGCTCCGCGTCGACGCGGTGCGCTGAGTCAGGCGCCGCGCGGCGCTTCGCCCGCGGCCCGGCGCCCGTGCACGCGATGGATGCGGATCGAGTGGACCTTGCCCTTCAGCTGAAACTCGCCCACCAGCTCGGTGTGGAATTGATCCCCGAGGAGACGCAGCGTCGGCTCGCCGACCAGAATCCGGCACGGGGTGTTGAAGTAGTCGGGCGCGAAGCCCACCTTGTCGAAGCTTTCGAGGCGCGACGCGGTGTTGACGGTATCGCCATGAAGGTTGTACTCCAGGCGCGCCGCGCTGCCGATGCTCCCCGCCACGACGGGTCCGGTGAGGATGCCGACGCGCATGCTGATCAGCGGCCATCCGCGCTGCTCGAGCCGCCGGTTGAGCGCGATGACTGCCGCTTGCGTGGCGAGCGCGCAGTCGACGGCGTTCGCGGCATCCTGGCTGATCTCCGTTTCGCCGCGGCGCGCGATGGGCGCGCCGAAAGCGGCCATGATCGAGTCGCCGAGAAACCGCAGGATGACGCCGCCGTGCGCGCTCACCAGCGGAGTGACGGTCGCCATGAACTCGTAGAACCAGTCCATCAGCGTTTGCGGCTCGGTCTGCTCCGAAACCGTAGTGAAGTTCACGACGTCGGAAAAGAAGATCGTGGCGGTCAGCCGCTGCGGCCGGGGACGCCCGCCGCTGAGAAAATCGTCGCGGTGCTCCCAGATCTCGTCGGCCAGCGCCTTCGACATGTAGCTCGAGAACAGGCCCATGAGGCTGGCGCGCGCCCTCTTCTCCTCGCTCAGGAGATACGCCGTGGCGAGTCCGGCGGCGCCGACCCAGGCGAGCGCCGGCGGCACGAGCGGAATCCACACGCCGAGCACGAACAGGACATGGACCACCAGCGCGAGCAGCGCCAGCGCGCCGAGCATCACCAGCACGAAGCGCCACGCCGAGCGCAGCAGGAGCGCGGCGGCGCCGCCGAGCAGGCTCCACAGCAGGATCCAGAGCGCTTCGCTCGTATCGCTGATGACCGCCGTCGGCGCATCGCCCTCCAGCCCGGCGCGCAGCAGCTGGCTCACCGTGTGACCAATGAGCACCACCCCGTACATCTCTTTTTTCTCGCCGAATGCGCGACCATAAGGCGTGTAGAAGGTGTCCTTGACGCTTTCTGCGGTGACGCCGACCAGAACGACCTTGCCCTTGAACAAGCCGGCACCGAACTGGCCCGCGCGCAGCTCGCTGAGCGTGACCGAGGGAAAAACGTCGGGCGGGTCGCGATAATCGAGCAGGAACTGATAGCCGCCCGCGTCGGCGCGCACGTAGCTGCCGTCGTTCGGCTCGAGCGGACGAAAGGTCGTGCGTCCGAGCCTGAGGTGGCTCGGGTTTTCCGAATCGCCGCTCAACGCAACGCCTTCTGCCTCCAGGTAGAGCGATGCGAGCCGCAGCGGCAGCGAGTAGAACACCCGCTGTCCGTCATCCATCAGCAGCAACCCGCGGCGCACGGTTCCGCCAGGATCGACCACGACGTCGGTGAAGCCTATGCGGTCGCTTTCCTTCAGCGCCGCGGGCGGCGGCACGCCGGGCTTGCCGTCCTGGGGCAGCAGCGTCGGGGCGATGATCTGCGAATGGCTCTTCAGCACCGCGTTCAGCCGCTCGTGCCCGGGGGGCACCGGGGTGTCGCGGTAGATGTCCAGGCCGATCGCCCGCGCGCCTGCGCCGGACAGCGTTTCCAGCACTTCGGCGACCAGCGCATCGGGCAGCGGCCAGGCGCCGAACTCCTGGATGTCCTTCTCGGTCACGTTCACCACCACCACGCGCGGCGCTGGTCCGGTCGCTGCCGGCCGCAGGCGGATATGCCAGTCGTAGAAGGCCAGTTCCAGGCCCTCCAGCGCCCCGCCCCACCGCAAGCCACAGACCGCGGCAAAGGCCAGGGCGCTGGCCAGCGCAGCGGCCAGCAGCGGAGAATGCAATCGCGCGCGCATGGTGTCGGGATTATGGGTCAGCGCCGCAACGGCGGCTGAAGCCTTCGCAGCGGGCTGCAACGAGCGCAGAATAGAGCACGTCGGTCTTGGGGGGAGCCATGAACCGCTGGTGCCGTGTTCTACCGCTGCTAGCGCTCGCCGGAGCGCTGGCCTCAGCTCACGCGGCTGCGCCGGCCGATGAGCGCATGCAAGCGGGGATGCAGGCATTCCACGCGGGCGCCTTCGCGGAGGCGCTCGGGCATTGGAACGCGGCGGCGAGCGCCTATCAGGCCGGCGGAAACTCTGAAGGCGCGCTCACGGCGCTAACGCGCGCGGCTGAAGCCGATCTCGCCCTGGGCCGCAATCCGGACGCGCTCGACAAGCTGCGCCAGGCGCTGACGCTCGCGCAGCACCTGGGCAACCAATCATTGCTCGCCGCGGTGGAAAACGGTCTCGGCAATGCCTACCTGCTGAGCGGCCGACGGCCGGAAGCGGAGCCGCTGCTGCGTTCGAGCATCGAGCGCGCGCGCAAGTCGAACAGCATGCAGACTGCCGCCTCGGCGCTCAACAACCTCGGAAATCTTCGCGCCGCGGAAGGACGCTTCGACGACGCGGGCCTGCTCTATCGCGAGGCGCAGCAGTCCGCCGAGACCGTGGGCAACAAGACCCTCGCGCTGCGCGCGGCCGGCAACCGGGCGCGCAGCCTGATCGACGCCGGCCGCTACGGCGACGCCACGACCCTGCTGCGGACGCTGGACAGCGAGATGCGCGGGCTCGAGCAGACGCATGACAAGGCCTTCGGGCTGATCCACCTCGGCCGCTTGTACGCGAAAATTCTTGCCGCCGGGGTCGCACCGGCCGGCGATTTGAGCAAGCGCTCATACGCTGCGCTGACCGACGGCCTGGCGGTTGCCGAAGCCATCAACGACGCGCGCGCGCGCTCTTATGCGCTCGGCTACCTGGGAGAGCTGTACGAGCAGGGTGCGCGCCGCGAGGAAGCGCTGCAATTCACGCAGCGGGCAATCGTCGCCGCGCAGCTCGCGGACGCGCCGGAGATCCTGTTTCGCTGGCAATGGCAGGCCGGGCGCCTGCTGCGCTCGCAGGGCGACGGCGAGCAGGCGATGCTTTCCTATCAGCAAGCGGTGGCCACGCTCGCCACCGTGCGCCAGGACCTGACGGCGGGCGGCGCGCGCGCCTCGTTCCGCGAATCCATCGGGCCGGTGTACTCGGAGCTCGCCGACCTGCTTCTCGAGCGCTCGGCGAGCCTCGCGGACCCGAAGCTCGCGGCGCAGCACCTCGTCGACGCGCGCAGCACCATGGAGCTCTTCAAGGGCGCCGAGCTGCAGGATTATTTCCAGGACGACTGCGTCACCGCATTGCGCGCGCGCACGGCCGGCATCGACCAACTTGCGCCGCGCACCGCCGCGCTCTATCCCATCATCCTCAAGGACCGCCTCGAGCTCCTGCTGACCCTGCCCGACGGGATGAAGCGCTTCACCGCGCGCGTGCCGGCAGACACGCTGACGAGCGAGATCCGGGCGTTTCGGCTGCTGCTCGAAAAGAGAACCACCCACCAGTACTATCCCCACGCGCGCAAGCTCTACGACTGGCTGATCGCGCCAATCGCGGCCGAGCTCGACCGGCAGCAGGTCGACACGCTCGTGATCGTGCCCGACGGCGCGCTGCGCACCATTCCGCTCGCGGCCCTGCACGACGGCGAGCAGTTCCTGATCGCGCGCTACGCCGTCGTGACGACCCCGGGCCTCACCCTCACCGACCCGCGCCCGCTGCCGCGCGAGCGCGCGCGACTCCTCCTCAGCGGCCTCACCGAGTCGGTGCAGGGCTTTGCGCCGCTTCCTTACGTCGCCGAGGAGCTGCAGACCATCCACAAGATCTACGGCGGCACGATACTGCAGGATGGGCAGTTCACCCTTTCGAACATGGAGAAGGGGCTGGAGCAGACACCCTATTCGATCGTGCACATCGCCTCGCACGGGCAGTTCGACAGCGACAGCGAGAAGACTTTCCTGCTGACCTACGAGGGCAAGCTCAGCATGGACAAGCTGGAGCAGTTCCTCAGCCTTTCGAAGTTCCGCACCGAGGCGGTCGAGCTGCTCACCCTGAGCGCCTGCCAGACCGCCGCCGGCGACGACCGCGCGGCCCTGGGCCTCGCCGGGGTGGCGATCAAGGCCGGCGCGCGCAGCGCGCTCGCGACCCTGTGGACGGTGAACGATCCGGCCTCCGCCCTGATGGTGTCGGACTTCTATCGCCAGCTGCGCACTCCCGGAATCTCCAAGGCGAAGGCGCTCCAACAGGCCCAGCTCGGCGTGCTGAAAGACATCCGCTACCGCCACCCAAACTACTGGAGCGCGTTCTTGCTCATCGGCAACTGGTTGTGATTACTGGGGAATTTCGCACAGGAACGGAGCGTCGTGCGCCGCTCGCATCCGCGCCGAGCCAGGACTATGTTTCCTGTATCTTGAAGGACCGCTTATGAAGAGCTCACTCCCTTTATGCCTGATCGCCCTGGCGTGCCTGCTCGCCCTGGCGACGATTGCGCTCCCGCCCCCGGTTGCCCGTGCGCAGTCGGAGACCAAGGAGTCGGCTCCCCAGCCCGAGGCGGAAAAAGCGACGGCCGGAGCGCCGACGTCGACGGTCTACAAACCGCCGTTGCGCGGCGCGCCCGCCACGCGCGTCGGCGGCGGAACGCGCAACACGGGTTCCAAAATCCTGACCTTGAGCGCGCTCGCGCCCAACGAGGCCGGCTATACCGTGAGCGACAAACCGACGCTGTACTGGTACCTGTCGGAGTCGCTCGACACCCCGGTCGAGCTCACGATCACGCCCACCGGCAAGCTGCAGGAAGCGACGCCGCCGGTGCTGGAGATCACCTTGAAGCCGCCGGTCGCCAGAGGCGTGCACGCCTTGCGCCTGGCAGATCACGGCGTTGTCCTCAAGCCCGGGGTCGAGTACCAGTGGTTCGTCGCGGTGATCAGCAACCCCGCGCAGCGCTCGAACGACGTGGTCGCCGGCGGCTCGATCATCCGGATCGCCGACAGCGCGATCCCGGCGCAGCTGCGGCAGGTGCCGGAGGCACGCTGGCCCGCGGTCTACGCCGAAGGCGGCGTCTGGTACGACGCGATCGACCAGCTGTCGCGATCAATCAGCGCGCAGCCCGCCGATCGGCAGCTGCGCCAGCAGCGCGCGGCGCTGCTCGAACAAGTCGGTCTTCCGGAAGCCGCAGCCTTCGACCGCAGCGCGGCGCGCTGACGGCAGGCGGCCGTCAAGGCCGCATTGGGAAGGCGATGAAGCGGAAGTGCACGCCGTCGTCCTGCAGGCTGTGGCCCGGCTGCTCCGGCACGTCGGTGCGGCCGTCCGCGAAGTAGATCTCCGCCTGGTAGCGGGCGCCGAGGCTCCAGACGAGGCCAAGCCCGAGCCCGGTCAGGCGGGTCGGCGTGGGATTCGGGCCGTCCTTGTTCTTGGCACCGCCGGTATCCGCGAACGCCGCTAGCTGCAGGTTGCGCCATCCCGTCGGATTGGAAAAAACCGGCAGCCGGTATTCGAGCGACGCGGTATAGCCATAGTCGCGCACCAGCTGGTTGGTGCGGAAGCCGCGCACGCTGTCGAGCCCGCCGACCGAGAACTGCTCGATCGGCAGCAGCGGATCGTTGGCGAACTGGCCGCTCGCCCGGAAGTGGAGCTGGTGGCCGCGCTCGCCGAAGCGCCGCACCCACTGGAACTGGAGGAGCCAGGTCACGAACCGGCTGTCGGGGGCATCGTCGTGGATCGTCGAGCCGAACGCGTCGAGGCCGAAGCTGAAGATCGAGCGCGCCGCCACGACCTGGTCGCGCCCGCGGTCGACGAAATCCTGCGCGAGGCGCAGCACCGCGACCGTGGCCTTGCCGTTCTCCACGCCCGGGGAGAAGGAGAACGGCTCGCCGAGGAGCGAAGTCTCGCTCTCTCGGCGCTCCAGTGACGCCCCGAGCAGCAAGTCCCGGTTTGCGGTCCGGTAAACCGGCCGGCTCAGCTGGAGGCCGAACGACTCGATCTCGCTCGTGATCTCGAGCGCGTCGAACGGCTTCTGCACGACCTCGGATTTCGCGCGCTCGTAGTAGAGGCCGAGCGTCGTGTCGCGCGCCGTCAGCGGCGCGCGGTAGCGCACCAGGATGTCGTACGGGATCCCTTCCGCGCCGCTGAAATCCGCGGTGAGGACGTCGCCGCCGCCGTAGAGATTGCGCAGCGCGCCGTGCAGCGTCAGCTGCGCCTCGCCGAGGCTGGGCGAGAGCTTGTTGTCGAGCGAGGCGCCGAGGTCGTAACGCGGCGCCTCGGCGATTCGCGTCTTGAGCACGGCCTCGCCCGGGCGCTCGCCGGGGACGAGCTGGGCGTTGATGCTCGTCACCAGCGGATCGCGCAGCCGGATCTGCAGCCCCTGCTCGAGCTCGCCCATGTTCAACGGCGGCCCGGCGTGGAGCTCGATGCGGTCGCTGAAGTACTCCTTGCGAAAGTGCTCGGTGCCCTCGACCTCGATGCGCGCGAGCCGACCCTCGATGATGCGGATCTCGACCACGCCGTCCGTGAGGCGCTGGTCGGGAATCACCGCGCCGGAATTGATGTAGCCGCGGTTGACGTACAGCAGCGTGAGCTGGCGGCGCAGCTCCTCCAGCTCGGCGCTGCCCAGCTCGCGGTTCTCGAACGGCGCGGCGACCTTCGCCAGCTCGGCCTCGCTGATCGCCGTGTTGCCGGTGATGCGGAACTTGCGCACCGTGACGCGCACCCCGAACGGCACGCGCCCGGCTTCGGGCGGCTTGACCGGCGGCAGCTCGAGCAGCTCGGGGGCGGGCTTCCTGAATTCTGGGAGCGGCAGCGGCTTTTCGCCCGGCCGCGTCTCCGAGGGCAGCGGCGGCGATATCTGCGCCCAGACGTTGCCCACGGCGCCGGCAACGATCAGACAAAGGCTGATTCTTCTTCTAGTCAACGCAGCCGGTCAACGCATGCAATCCCAGTTCGCCATGGCGAGCACGAAGCCTTCACCGCGCTCTTCCTGGCGGGCGGCGCGCGCAAGCGGCGCGCCCGTGGTGCTGAAGCTCGGCAGATAGCCGTCGGCATCGGCCGGCACCCCGCCGCGGCCCGCGACCGCGAACGAGCTCGGCGCGCCCGTGTGCCGCGCCGCGCAGCCGGCGCGCAGCAGCCGGCTCGCATCGGCGAGCTCTCCCGGCAGCTGCGCGATCGCCTCCTTGAGATTGTTCTCCGGCGACTGGATGCGGATGGTCCCCGGCGTACTGAGCGCGGACGACGCCTGCACCAGGCTCGCGGCATCGGTCAGGAAATTGTCCGCGATGATCGTGATGCTGCCCCCGGGGCCGCCGAAAGCGTTCGCCGTGATCGTGCTCCCCTGCAGGATCACGAACTGCGGATCGATGAAGATGTTGCCGCCGCCGCCGGTGCCGCTTTCCACCGAAGTCGTGATCTGCGAATTGCCGAGCCTGATCACGTTCGGCGCGCGCAGCGTGATGTTGCCGCCGTCGGAGGTGACCGCGCGCGTAGAGATGCTGCCGTTGTTCATGGCGATCTGGTCGCCGGCAGTGATCGTGATGTTCCCGGTGAGCCCGCTCCCAAGGCTGTCGGCCCGAATGCTGCCCCCGTTCGCGATTTCCACCTTGCTCGCCGCGCTGACGTTGATCGCGCCACCTGCGCCCGCGGCGGTCGTGCTGCTGTCGATCGTTCCACCGTCCGCAACCGTCACGTTGGGCCCAGTCACGTTGACCGCTCCTGCATTCCCCGTGCTCGACGCGGTACTAAACAAGCCGCTTCCCGCGCCGGCAATCGAAAGCGTGCCGTTGACCGTAATCGCGCCGCCCGCGCCGCCGGCACGCGTGCTGCTATCCACCCGCGCACCGCCGCTGATCCCAAAGGTGCCGACGTTGGCCACGATCGTTCCCGCATTGCCAGCACCTTCGGTGGCCACCGAGATCCGTCCGCCGTCCGCAAGAGTCAAGGCCGGTGTCGACAACGAAATCTGACCGGCATTTCCAGCTGTCTCGGTGGTGCTGAGGATGCCGCTATTCGGAGTTCCAGTGAAGGTGACGCTACCGACACCGTTCGCCGGCCCTACTCCACTGATCGTGATGGAACCCGGCGCATTGACCGTGATGCTGCCGCCCGCGCCGGGGGCCACGTTCTGGCTGCTGCTCGCGATCTGCGCGCCATTTGTGAGGCTGACCGTGTTCGCGTTCACCGTAATCGTTCCGGCATTTCCGGCGCCCAAAGTGCTCGTATTGATGTATCCGGCGTTTGCAACGACCTGCGAGGCCGAAATTTCCACCATCCCCGCAGTCCGAGTGAAAGCTTGGCTGGAAATCCCAGCCAAGTTAGAAATCGACAAAGTGTTGGTAGCGGTGACACTAAGCCGAGCGCCGGCCTGCTCGCCGCCTAGACCACCGCTGCGGATCTTCGCCGAGTCGCTCAGGAACACATTGGCAGCGACCACCGAGATGTTTCCAGCAATAAGCGTCGGATCTGTGGAGTTGGCTCCCGCTCCAGTTGAGATTTCGCTGCCTGCTCCAGCCAGCGTGAGCGCACCGGTCGCAGTAATGCTTACGTTGCCAGCATTGCTCGCGCCGGAAACCGTCCGAATTACGCCTCCATTGAGGATCTGGGCGCTACCTACCTGCACGTCGATAGCACCACTGTTGCCACTGGTATTCACCTGCGATTCGATCGCGCTGCCGACATCCGTCACCGTGAGATTGCCGGTCTTGATCGATATATTGCTGGCGTCAGCCGCTCCGAATGAAATGGTCTGTACCAACGCGCCGTTCCGAACCGTCATTGAGTCTCGCGCGTCGATATCTATGCCCGGGCTTGCCGCCGCAAAGTCGCCGGTGTCCGATAGCAGGAGGGCACTGGTGTCGAGGACAAGCTGGCCGCTGCGGATCATCACGGTGCCACCGGCTACGCCGAAGTCGTTCCCGCCGGCAGAAATCACGCTGCCCTCGGCGATGCTGACTGTTCCGAGCCGAGAAAACCCTGCAAGGTTTGGAGCAGCCAAGTCAACAGTACCAGGCGACCCCACACTAACGACTTGCACGAGCCCGCCGGGAGCGAAGAGGACCGCCCCACCCGTCATGCTTACGTCCCCTCCGACAATCGAAAGAGTCTGGCCCGGTTCTACAAAAAGCTGTGCTCCTTCGAGTGCTATCGGCGCCGGGTTACCGCTGAGAAATCCGAATGCCTGCGGATCTGCGGAGGAAAGGACAGTGCTGTCGCTGAGCGACGCGGAGAACTGGCCGTCCGGGAAAATGATCCGATCCGCAGTGCTGAAGTGGACCGACCCGCCAACTTCTAGGGCTGCACCAGAACCGAACAGCACACCACTCGGGTTGATGAAAAAGAACCTGGCGGATGACATGGAGTCCCGGGTGTTTATCGTCCCGTCAATCGTCGACATTGTTCCGCCGGTTACTCGGCTTAGGATATTCGCGATCGAGGGGTTGCCTTGAAAGTTTGCTCTTTCGCCGTTGAAGACATTGAAAGAATCAAAGCTGTGAAAAAGGTTGTTGCCCCTTTCTTGGCCACCCGTGATCGCATAAATGGGGCCGGGGCTCACGGCGGTCCCCATTGATCCATCGGGGACAATCGACTGCGCCGAGCTGCCGCTCGGCCAGGCGATCAGCCCGGCGAGCGCAGCGACGGCGCAGACCGCGGCCCGCATCTAGAAGAAGTGCGCGGTGACCAGGTCCTTGCCGGTATCCAGTCCAACGCCGATCTCGACCGGGACCTGGAGCGGCGGCGCGGGCAGCACCGCCTTCAGCTGGACGTCGTGCACGCCGGCGATGAAGGTCCAGTCGTTCGGATTCCGCAGATCGCGCGCGAAGGTCATGACCATCTCGCGCCCGTCGATCCTGCCGACAAAGGTGTAGAGCTTTCCATTCAGCAGGCGCTTGAACCGGTTCGGCGGTACCGTCATGGAGAACGGGCCGACGCGGAGGAAGACTTCTTCCTTGGACGGATCGATCGGGTTGCTCGATTCGAGCCTGAGCTTCGCCGTCAGCAGGAAGTCGTTGCGGCCGACTTCGAGCAGGCCGACGTCCATGTCCGCAAACGGCGGCGACACCTGGCTGATCAGCTGCTTGGTCGGGTTCTTCTTCAGCGCCGGGTTGGGTTCCGGATCCGGGTTGACCGTCACGTGGTCGAGCGGGAGGGTGACGCGGTTGCCCGCCGTCTTGATCTCGATGTTCACCTTGGTCCTGAGCCGCGTCAGGCAGCTCGTGGACTCGATCGGGCAGACCTGCTGCACCGTCTCGGTGATCTGCGTGCTGAATGCCCGCTTGAAGGTGGTCGCCATGAACTTGCACGTGAGGTTGCCCGTGCAGGACGACGGCAGCGAAACGCCGATGTTGGCGGGTCCGGTGCCGGGCGTCGCGTTGATTACGTCGTCGGTGATGGGTATGGCCACTGGCCGGGTGTCGGTGCTGATGCAGCCTTCGAGCGAGCCCGACGAGCTCGCGCCGCTTGCCTCTCCGGTCATCGAGATCGTGTCGCCGTTCCCCGCGGGCTGCGCGCCGACGAAGGATCCCATCATGAAGGCCCCCGCGGGATAGCCGCCGGCGGGTTTCTCGGTCGGGAAGTCGCACGGGTCGGACGTCGCGAGGATCTCCATCCGGCACGGAGCGGCCGTGGTGCAGCCGGTGCCCGCGTTGGCGATGATGGTCGTGGGATTGAAGGTGATCTTCTGCAGCGTTCCCGACTGCTGCGAGCTGACCGTCGCGCTGATGGTGAAGCCCTGGTGGACGAAGCTGGCAATCGGGATCGTGGTCGTCGTCACGCCGGTCACGTCGGTCACGGTCTGTTCGGGCGTGGACTGCACGATGAACCTGGTGTCGGCGCCGGTCACGCAGTCCGGGACGCAGAACTCGATCAGCAGGGCGTGCGCCGGCAGCGACAGCGCCGACAGCGAAAGGAGACTAAGAATGTACCCGGTGATTCTTCGCATGTTGGTCCTCCGTTCTCTTCCTCGTGCGCCCTACGGAATCGGCGCCGGAGCGGGCGTGACGTCGACCGCCACGACCCTTCCGTTCACCATGTCCGAGATGTACAGGATGTCGCCGTCGAGCGTGACCGCGATCGGCGAATTGAGC
>Ga0105340_1000500_pt1 | contig 18930 bp, 16 predicted proteins | sample EasRivMeERMLT700_FD_89676 | JGI IMG/M metagenome (GOLD analysis project Ga0105340, IMG submission 89676) | Soil microbial communities from meander-bound floodplain in the East River, Colorado, USA - East River MetaG ERMLT700 | ecosystem: Environmental > Terrestrial > Soil > Floodplain | place...
CGAACTTATCCGTGATCTTGGCTGCTCGAGAGACCAACACCAAGCTCTTACTTCAAGCTGCGTAGAAGATTGGAAAACTTGCGCAGGAAACAAAGATTCTGATCATTAGTAGAACAGATAGGATTGGACAGGCCGCGTCTCTTGCATTTATCCGTGTCCATCTGTGTCCATCTGTGGTTAACTTTCTCAATACCGAATCAGCACACCCGCGTTGACTCCCTGTGCCCAGAAGCTCGAGGTCTGGAACGGCACGCGCGGTCGCACCTGGCTGGCAGGCGGGAACGGGCCGCCGGAGTTGGGCACCTGATTGAGATCGAGCACCGGGTCGATCTGATCGCCGGGACGAAGGACGCTCGACCAGTAGAGGAAATCGTAGCCGACGTACAGGCGGACGTTGTCGCTCAAGTTGTAGCCGAGCTTGACGCCGACCTCCGGCACGAAGCCGAAACGCGTTTGCGTGTGATGGCCGATGTTGCTGGGCAAGGCGTAGAGGCCGCCGGCGAAGGCGCGCGTCATGCCGCGCGAGGTGATTTCCTGGCCGCCGTTGATATCCACGCTCTGGCGCGTCGCGCCGATGGCGAGCTTGACGGTGCCTTCCATCGTCCAGCGGCCGCGATGGCGTTCGCCGGTGAGGCCGACCTGGCCGCCGTAAAAGCGATTGGTCGTTTCAAACAAATCGAAGACCGTGATGTGATCGCCGGCGAGGATCGGGATGTTCGGCGGCGCGGCCGGGATATCCTGCTGCACGACGAAGTCTTCCGTGATGCCGAGGTTTTCCCGCAATTGCAGATAGCGGAAACCGACCAGGTACGAGAGCCGGCTGCAATCGTTGCACCAGGCTTGCCGCAACAAGTTGAGTTCCGCGCCCAAAAGTGAACTCGACGAATCGACGCGAATCGAGCCGGCGGCCTTGAACACGTCGCCCGGCACGAGCGCCGGCGACGTCGTCAACTCGCGATCTGGCGTTCCATCGTTGATATTGAAGAACGGCCGGGCGAGCACCGGGAATGCGCTGCTGTCAAACAGGGCGTTGTTATTCTTTTGGCCAAGGAAAAAGAAGTTGCCTTCGATGCTGCACAGGCCGCACGGATCGAGCGAGTAGCCGAGGGTGAATCGGCCGCCGGGGCGACCGCCGGAGGACGTCCGGTCGTCGCCGTTAAGGATGCTCGTCGAGCCGAAGCCGAGGGTGCCGCGCGTGCGTTCGGGATCGAACGGGGACGCCGTCGTCACCAGCGGCGGCACGCGGAAGCCGCGCGTCCACCACCAGAGAAACTCGGCGCGGGCGTAGAAGCGGCCCAGCGGATCGAAAATCGATTCCGCGTTGTTGATGGGGTTGCCGCGTTCATCGACGATGATGATAGTTTCGTGTTTGGCGGCAACGGTAATGGTCTTTGGCAATTCGTCGGGAAGAAACGCCGCCGTCGGCGCGGGCAACGATTCCGCGACGCGTTCGAATCGCGGCACGTCGTTGATCCGCGACGGCTCCGTCTCCTCCGCGATCGTGAAATCGAACGGCTTGTACACCGCGATCGGTCGATCGTCGGGTAGCGGCCGGGATCCGCGCACGATGCGCGGCGGCAGCGGCGCGAACGCCGCCGGTTGCACTTCCGCCGACGCGGGGGCCATGGATGAGAAACCGGCCTGGACCACGCCGTCGTCCAGACGCGTCGGCGTGCCGAGGCGAATCGCATTCGCCGGCCGACTCGCGTCCTGTCCATATCCGATGACGCCCAGGAAACCGAGCGCCGCTGCCGTCATTGTCGTTTTGAACCAACGCATCCATCACCTCTTTGGACAGATTGCTACGCCGCAAGCGGCTAAAAGGCGGGCCCAAAGCGAGGTTGTTTTTCCAACCACGGATCGTTATTGATGAGCCCGTTGTTTCTGCGAGACTTCGCTCACGGACAAGATTCGGCATTACAACAGGCATTCGTGGAAACAATCGGGGGACAGGAAAAGCTCGCAAGCTTCGTCAATGCCGCACAAGCGCCAGAAGCGGAACTTTGGCGGCAATCGGAAAGTCTGGTAATGGCGTCACAAGCGGAACGGTGGCGCAAGACCGAAGAGTTTTCGAAGCTTGCCTCAATTGCCACCCGAGCGTGCCGCTTAAGTAAACTTGGCAAGCACGCGAAGGAAACGGGAGGAGTGCCATGGAAGGTAGGAGAAGCAGGCAAGGCATTTTCGCGGCGACGCTCATCGCCACAACGTTGTTGTTCGCTCAAGTTGCCGACGCCCGTGCGGAATTTTCGGACGTCCAGGTTAACCCAATCGCCAACGAGGCCGGTTCGTCGTCGCGCGACGGTCGTGCACTCGTCAATGGATTGCAAAAGGAATGGGAAGCGGTTCGCGAAGATTTGACGCGTAGCATGCTGGAAGCGGCGATGACGATGTTCTTTATCAAGGCGCCGCCGCCTCCCACGCCCCCGCCGCCTCCGCCGCCGGACGGCAACGGCGAACCGCCGGACGATACGCCCCCGCCGCCGCCACCCCCGCCGCCGCCGCCGCCCGACGGTCAGGGCGAAGTGCCGCCGATCGATCCCCCCATCGATCCACCGCCGCCGTCCGCCACACCGGAACCCGCGAGCATTGTGACGGCGTTCATCGGCGTCGGCCTCGCCTCGTTCTATGGCTGGCGCAGAAAACGAAAGAATCGCACCGCGTGAGTCGATGCGAATGAAAACAACAAAGCCCGCGGTTCTCGCCGCGGGCTTATTGTTTGCGCAATCGGAGTGCAACGATTATCGCGACAGCCTGCTCGTCGTCCCTGGATTGTAAGGAATATACGATCTTTGATTCGGCACGCGATAGAACGAGTTGTAAATCATGAAGCCGGCCGTGTGTCCGGTTGGCGGCAGTTGGCGATCTTTCACGTCGAGGTCGGCTCGGTCGTCAAGGGTCGGATCGAGGTATTGCGGCTGTTCGACCGGCAATCCGATGCGCGACTCGCGATAGCGGCGATCGTACTCCGTCATCACGCCGAGGTAGTAATTCGCCGCCGGATCGCCGCCGCGCAGCAGATTGAGATAAGGGCTCAGCGCCGGTCGCGAATACGGCGCGCTGATCGTCGGATTGGGATTGAACAACGTTTGTGCCGATGCGAGGTTCGCCGCCGTCAGGACGAGGATGCTGCCCAGGGCGATGCGGATTGAAATGAGTTTCATCTGGTCATCCTCTCGTAAGTCACTCGTTGAAGCCCGACTTCTTCCTTCCATTTGAAATTGTCAATTGTCAATTGTCAATTGTCAATTGTCAATTGTCAATTCCCCCCATCTCACCGAAAGCCGACCGTCCCCGACTTGATCGAATTCACCATCTGGCTGCCGAGCAGCGTCGCGCCCATGATGCGTTCGATCGGCTCGAGCATCTTGCTGAGGTTGTTGTTGAAGCGCCGCATTGGGTCCGCCTGCACATAGACGCGATCGCCGGGCATGATTTGCCAGTTCGTGTTCATCGCGCCGAATTGCGTGATGCCTTTCCAATCGACGGGCAGCATGCTGTCGTGGCCCGGCGCGTTGTTTCGTCGCGCGACCCAGATGCGCCTGGTTGATGCAACAACCGGCAAGCCATTGATGTTGGCGATCGCGTCGAGCACCGTTTCGCTGCCGGTGACGGGGAAGCGATAGACCTGCTCGCCGAGGCCGGCGCCGTCGGTGATGATGTAATACACGCTGCTATTATAGGCGAGCACATCTACGCTCAGGCCATCCAGGATATCCTCGTACTTGACTTCGATTTTCTTGCCGATGACGCGAGCGATTTCCTCGCGAGCCCTCTGAATCGTGAGTCCGGACACGAGCGCCGGCCCGTAAATTCCAAGGCCAACGGTGCCATCCACGCGCACCAGGTGCTGGCCGCGGATCGGCTGCGTCAGCAGGCCCTTCTGCGATTCGATGAGCAGCACATCCGGCGGCCGAATGACATACGTCGGCAACGTTACGAGGTTGTATTCGCTCGGCGCGTCCGGCGGCGCCACCACCGGCGCTGCTGCGTGTCTGCCGCCATGTCGGAAGGACACTGGTTGAACCTTCACGGCAACCGGCGGTTCCTTTTGCATCACTTCCGGCAATGGCGGGATCTCGACATCGGCTGGCTGCTTATCCTGGAACGTCGTCTTCTGAATCGACTCGGCCGGCTTGGCTGCGTTCTGCCATTGCTCGTGCGCCAGTGCTGTCGATGGCGCCGCCGGCGCTTTTTTCCAGGCAATATCGTCGGCCTTGGATTGCTTGGATGGCGCAGTCCCGCTCACACTGGCGGGCAGGGAAGAAGTGGAACTACAGCCGGCGACGGCGACAAGCAAGGCCGTCGAAAGCCCGAAAAATCCGCGGGCAGGTGAAACGCGCATGGTGAGACTCCTTCGCACCCGGGCGGAGCGGCGCGCATGTAAATCGAGCGCACTGCGGCGCCGCGCCGACTCTGTCCCCATGATCGGGCATTCGTTCGCCGGCGATGGAGTCGAGTTAGCTGCATTCCCAAGATTCGCGCAGTTGCCAACATCAAAGCAAGCGTTTCGATAAGCAATTGCGCTTCTTTCCCAGTTTGACAGAAGCCCACGGGTGAGGTACTCCGAACCCATGAGAGCAACTTAACCCAGAGGTTCGGAGTACCTCACCTCTGGGCTTGGTGAAACATACAATAACCGAACGGAAAGGAGGCCCATCATGCGACAATGTCTGGTCACCGGCGGCGCGGGCTTCATCGGCTCGCATCTTGTGGAACATCTCGTCAACAAGGGTTGGCGCGTTCGTGTGCTCGACAATCTCGCCACCGGCAAGGCGAGCAATCTGGCGCCCTTCGCCAGCAAGATCGACTTCATCCAGGGTAACATCAACGACTCAACCGTGCTGCGTCCGGCGATCGCCGGTTGCGAAGTCGTGTTTCATCTGGCCGCGTTGCCATCCGTCGCGCGCAGCCTGGTCGATCCGATGACAACGCACGACGTTTGCGCGACCGGCACCTTGAGCGTGCTCGACGCCGCCCGGCAAACGGGCGTTCGTCGCGTGATTTACGCCGCCAGCTCCAGCGCATACGGCGGCACGCCGGGATCGTTGCGCAGGGAGACCGATCCGCTGGCGCCGTTGTCGCCGTACGCGTCGTCGAAGCTCGCCGGCGAAATGTATTGCCAGAGTTTCACAACGGTCTACGGCCTGGAGACCGTGCGCGTCCGATTCTTTAACGTGTTCGGCCCGCGGCAGGATGCGCGCAGCCCGTACACCGGCGTCATCGCGTTGTTCATCGCTGGCATGCTCGAAGGCAATTGTCCCAATGTGCAAGGCGACGGCCTGCAATCGCGGGATTTCACCTACGTCGATAACGCCGTGCAAGCATTGACGCGCGCCGCCGACGCCGCGAACGCGATCGGCAAGGTCTACAACATCGGCAACTGCGAGACGACGACGATCCTTCAGCTCGTCGCCCACCTGAACACGATTCTCGCCACGAAACTGGAACCGATCCACGGTCCCGCCCGCGCCGGCGACGTGCGCCATTCGCAGGCCGACATCGCGCTCGCTCGCCAAGATCTCGGCTACGAACCGGCCGTGACGTTCCTCGAAGGATTAAGGCGAACCGTGGCGTCTTTACGCGCGTCGTGATGGAATGGTTTGGTTGACAATCGCCCATGAGAATGGTAACGTCACCATAGAATTCCCAAAAGTTTTGGACTACGCTTGTATCATGCCGCAGGAATTGACCACGTCTCGGGAAGCCGAGATCCTGGAAGAATGCCAAAACATCATCGGCTACCGCTTCCAGAGGATCGAGCTGCTTCGTTCCGCCCTCACGCACACTTCCGGCGCCGACACGCGCCAGGACTCCAATGAACGTCTCGAGTTTCTCGGCGACTCCGTGCTTGGGCTCGTTTGTTGCGAGCAATTGTACTTGCGCTTTCCCGAATATCAGGAAGGCGATTTGACGAAGATCAAATCCGCCGTCGTCAGTCGCCGAACGTGCGCTCGCATGAGCCGGTTGCTCAACCTGGGCGATTTCCTGTTCCTGGGCAAGGGGATGCATTTTCAAGAAACGCTGCCGCCGAATCTGCTGGCGGACGTTTACGAATCGCTCGTCGGCGCGATGTATCTCGACGGCGGATTGGATCCGGTCAAGGAGTTCATCCTCAAGTACCTGAATCCCGAAATCGAGGAAGTGGCCGAGGCGGCGCACGCGGGGAACTACAAATCCCTCTTGCAACAGGTGGCGCAGAAGGAGTTCAACGCCACGCCGGCGTACCATCTGCTGGACGAAAAGGGCCCGGATCATTCGAAGTGCTTCAAGATTTCCGCCGTGATCGGCCGTTATCATTACGCCGCCGCCTGGGGCCGCACGAAGAAGGACGCGGAGCAAAAGGCGGCCATGAACGCTCTGGCCATGATCAACGGCGAGCCGGTGCCGTTTCAGGCCGATTGAAGCGAGCGGAAACCAACCTCATGCCGATGCCGCCGTATCCCATCTACTGCTACACAAAGTCCTGCAAGAACCTCGCGCAATACAAGATCGCCGCGCGCTGGTCGGACGGCGTCGTCAAGGAACTCAAGACCTACGGCCTGTGCTGCGAGGAATGCTTGTCGAAGTGGTTCCTGCGCGGCCGGGAAAGTTATCAGAAATGCCTGCTGATTCCGGGCGAGACGCTCGATCCGCCCGGAATTTATCAGTTGCAGCGCGGGCACGGTGATCAAGGTTTGCCGCGTTTGAACGAACTGGAAGAGCGCGTCCTTGCGGAATCAGCCAACCACCAATCGAAGGGAGCCCCGGAACATGGAACCGCTCCCGCCGCAACCTGATGAACAACCGATTGTTGAAACGGCGCCGAAGAAGACGGGATGGATCTGGACGTCATGGGCCGTGATCTTGCTGGGCGTTGCGGGCGTGATCGGTGCGCGCATGTGGCCGATGAACTCGACCGAGGAGTCCGATGCTGCGCCCAAGCCAAATCTGATTCTCGAACTTCAAGCGCGCTACATCATTGGCTTGCATCGATGGATCGCGCCTTACGTGCCCAATTTGTATGAAGAAGCTCAGGGTCTGAACCGGGGCAACATCGAACAACGACTCAGCTTCATCGTGATGGCCGGCGAGATGGTCGGGCCGCAGGAAGCCCTGGAACGGCTGGATGTTCTGGATCAACTCCTGTCAGAAAACCATAGCCAGCTCACGCCATCGCAAGCGCGAGTGCGCAACATCCTTCGCCGTCTTTACGCCGACTATGCCGCGGGCCGTTACGCGACCATCATGGTTGGCGCCGACGATCGCGCTTACCTGGGTGAAAGGCTCGGCTGGCTCAGCGAGCTGGCCCTGCATCCGCGCATTCGTGTGCCGGTCGAGGCGGAAAGCGTCGGTGCAATCGCAGGTTCGGCTTTGCGCGTATTGCCTCCGCTCAAAGGCCGCGAGGACGCCATGTGGCCCGCCACCGTCACCGCGATCGCTCTGCTCGGCGCGACCTCGCTCGGCCTGGCGCTGGCCGTGCTCGGTCTGTGCTTTGCATTTGGCTTCGTCGTTTACGCCGTGATGGGGATGGTGATTTGGCGCCTCCAGACCGGCATTGCTCATGGCGGCGTCTACGCGGAAACGTTCGCTCTGTGGCTCCTGGTGTTTTTCGGCGCCAGCGTTGGCATTGCGTATCTGCCGATGCCGCTCCCTCGCCTTTCCCAGGCGCTCATCACCATGCCGACGAGCCTCCTGGCGCTCGGATGGCCAATGATCCGCGGCGTCTCCTGGCGCCAAATGCGCCTCGACATCGGCTTGACATGCGAACGCAATCCGTTTGTCGAATTCGCCGCCGGCGTTTTCTGTTACATCGCCAATTTGCCGCTCGTCGTCCTCGGCTTGGCGATCACGGTTGGCCTGATGAAATTGCAAGGCATCGGCACGGCGCCGGAAGAGGGCGATGGCCCGCCCGATTTCTCTTCCGAGTCGATGCCCAGTCATCCCATCGTACACGTCCTCGCCGACGCCGATTGGCTCGGCATCTTGCAAATCTTCTTGCTCGCGTCCGTCGTCGCTCCCATCGTCGAGGAAATCATGTTCCGCGGCGTACTGCATCGCCATTGTCGCGAGTTGACGGGCCGATGGCGACCATTCTGGAGCGCGCTGGCGAGCACCACCGTCGTCAGCTTTATTTTCGCCGCAGTGCATCCGCAAGGGCTCACGGTCATTCCCCCGCTGATGTTCATGGCGTTCGGCTTCAGCCTGGCGCGCGAGTGGCGCGGATCGCTATTGCCGTCGATGTTCGCGCACGGCATGAGCAACGGCATCGTGCTGACCGTAGCGCTATTCGCCCTTTCAAAGTAAGTCCGCGCATCGCAAGACGACCGACGTCGCTGGATCCTCGCGCCAGGAATATTCGCGCGGATCCATCTTCGTCCACATGTGATTCATCTTGGTCCAGGCGCTTCGCCAGTATTTCCCGAAGTGGCAGCCGCCCGCCCGCAGCGCGCGGCGATGGGCGGCCCAGATCGCCAGCGTGATGCCCGTGAAGAAGATGCGGTGCATCAGCATGGTCAACACATAAAGCCAGCGCGGCCGATCGCGAAGTAGCTGGGCGAGGCGTTCGCATTGAAAACGCAGGTGGGGAATCTCGTCCGCCAGGATTTGTTTGCAGATTTGTTGAAGCACGGGGCATTTCGTGGCGCGGCGAATCGCGTTGTAAAAAACAAGCGCATGCGTCTCGACCATTACCACCGGCGTCGTCCACGTCTCCATGTTCGGCAACCAATATCGGCAAGCGCGAAAAAGCGTGTCGCCCCAATCTGTAGTCTTGCGCGGAACGCCGACGTGATCGAGATACGCGCCGAGCGTCGCGCCATGCCGTTGCTCCTCCGCGATGAACAGATCGATCGCCGCCGCGAAATCAGTATCGCCCGCGTCCTCCCCATAGCGCCGGGCGGCAGCGCGGAGATGCGCGCCGTCGGACGATTCACCGAGCGCCCAGGCGGCCAAGCTTTCGCCGATGTCCGCGCGTTCCTCCGGCGTGATGGCGACGTCGTTCCATCGGATTTCGCCGAGCTCTGCGCCGTTGGCGATGAAATAGTCGCGCCACTCGGCCGAGGACTTTGGCGTCGGCAAGTCGTTGTTTTGCGTTGAACTCTCGTCGTGCATCCAGCCGGTGAACCAGGTAACCAGCATTTGGGATCCCTCCATAAGCTTGGTGAAGCAAACTACTTTGTAACGCAAAGTAAATATTGGTTTGCGTTTAGCGTTCGCGAGGCGCCACGCGAACGCTAAACGTACCACCGATTAGAGAGCGGCAATCTGATAGAGGTACATGTGTTGAAGCGCGTTCTCGACCGCGTCGATGGTTTCATCGAGCGTCGAGGTGCCCGCGGTGAGGCCGACGGTTTCGAGTCCGTCGAACCATTCCGGCTTGAGATCTTCCGCGCCTTGCACATGATAGGCAGGCAGTCCCTTCGCCTGGCAACGCAGGACGAGCTGGCGGGTATTGTTGGAATTGTGGCCGCCGACGACGACCATCGCCTCGACTTCGTCCATCAAGCGTTCGAGCGCTTTCTGATGATCCTTCGTTGGATGGCAAATCGTGTCGATCCAGCGAATCTCCGCGTGCGCGTTCTTCTCCTGGATTGAGGCACGAATTGCATCGGCATGGCTCACCGGCGTCGTCGTCTGGCACATGACGCCGAGTTTGGCGTGGGGATATTGACGGACCTCGTCGGCGCACTGGATCACGTCGAAACTCGCCAGATCTTCGATGATTCCCTGCACCTCAACGTGGCCGCGCTTGCCGATGACGAGCACATGGCACCCGTCGGCTTGCAGTTTCTGGGCTGCGTCGTGAGCGCGCGTCACAAGCGGGCAGGTCGTATCGATGATTTGCTTGCCGGCTTCTTTCAGTCGCGAGCGTTCCTTTTCGCTGACTCCGTGCGCGGTGATGAGGACGGCTTCCGTCACGGGCAGTGGCCGGCGTTTGGATTCCGCGATCATTTGAAAGCCGCGCTCGGTGAGATCGTCTAGGACGCGTTCGTTGTGAACGAGTTCGCCATGGATCGTCACCCGTTCGGGACGCTCGACCTCATCGATGATGGCGAGCGCGTCGCGTACGCCGAAGCACATGCCGAGGACGTCGGCTTTGATGATTTTCATGACATTTCTTCCTGATTTCGTTTAGCGCTCACGTGGCGCCAGGCGAGCGCTAAACGTAAACACCGATCGACATTACAACCGTTTTTCCCACGTCCTGACAACGCCAACTAACCTTACGTCACGTTTTCTTTCCCCGCCCAACTAATTTGCCACGCAAAGTGAATCGGCAAAAAAAACAACCAACCTACGCCGGCGACCAGCCTTGTGTCAACTTCGGCGCCGGTTCCGCGTCCTTGGCGCTGACGGCGTCCGTCACGATGTTTTCCAGCACCGTCACGTATTCGATGAACCGCTTGCGGCCTTCGTCGGTCAGCCGGCATAACGTCTGCGGCCGATTGTCCTTGAAGCCCTTCCAGATCTGGATGAGGCCCGCCTCGCTCAAGATCTGCAGATGCCGGCTCAGGTTGCCGTCGGTCAAGGCGCAAAGATCCTTGAGGTCATTGAAGATGAGCCCGCTCGGGTGCGTCATCAGCGACGTGATGATGCTAAGCCGAGCCTTCTCGTGGATGACGCGGTCGAGCCCTTCGTAGGCGAATCGGCCCGGCGAATCAGTAAGCGGCTTTTTCTTGTTCATCGGTCCTTCGCTCCAGAGTCCAGTAAAGGATCGCGGCGGAGAGCATCTGCCCGACGCCGAACGGCACGCCCATCGCCCACGCGGAATAGGCGAATTCGTCGCGTGCCCAGATCAGACACATCACGCCGGCGGTCATGTAGAAGACGCCGACCCAAAACGTCGCCTTTGGCAATAGCCGATACGACGCGAAAATCCCGAGGCTGAAGAAGATCGACCAGAGGCCCGGCATGAGCCACAAGGCGCTCGGCAGAATCTGATAGAGAATGATCGTCACGAGACCGCCCGCGACGACGCTGGGCGCGAAGTTGCCGATGGCGAGAATCGTGTTGGACTTGGTCAGCGAATACGTCGATTTCATGCAATGCCAGTACATGGCGACGCCGGTGACGGCCATGCTCAATAAAGCGGCGCCGACCCACAGGCTCAGGTATGCGAGCGGATCCTGCGCGGGTTCGGGGACGAGCGTATGCTGCAATCCGGCGGCCAGGCACGCGAGGACGCCCGAAATCGCGACGGGGGCGGCGCGATAGCCGCGAAAGGTCTCGGTGCGCGCGACCTGTTCGCGGATCTCGGATATTTGCGACAGGGCTTCGTGGAGGTCCATGAGTTTCTGCTCCGTTGACTTTGCCCCGTAAAGTGTAATGTATTTCTCGGTCTGGTCAAGGGGAATTTGACGGCTCATGGAATTCCGAGCGCCGCTTTCAGACAATCGTCGATTTCGCTCATCAGGGCCTTGGATAATTTGCCGATGATGCGATTTACATCTGCTAACGGAATCGAATGGAGCCGTTCGCAGCGAACGGCCGAGGTGTGCAGCAATCCAGAGGCGGCGCCGTCCAAAGTTGTCACGTCAATCAAAAGTTGAGTTGCTTCCTGCACGCGCGTGATATTGCTCGTAATCGCAGCGATGATGGTTTCATTGAGTCGCGAATTGTTGTGATCGGATTGAACGATGAGCGCGGGCCGAAGCTTGCCGCCGGGACTACCAACGTTTGGCACAAACGCCAGAATCACATCGCCGCGTTTCACGTTCATGACGGGCGGCGTTCCTCGTCATAACGGTCGTATGCGTCCATTCCCGGATCTTCCCAACCGTTATCTTTTGACGAACGGGCCAGTTGAAGCCGCAATTCGTCATCGGACCACTCCGAGCCATCATAGATCAGGCGGCGGACGTTGTCGTAGGTTTCCTTTTTCATGACGACGTAATGCTGCGACGTTTCCGGATCAACGAAATCGACGGCCTTGCCGTTCTCGAGGTTGGCGCGCTGTTCGTGAGTCAAATCAATCATGGATGCCTCTTTCCCCTCATCGTAACAATGAAACTTCGATCATGGGAAGAGCAATAATTGTCATTCGGAAGGTGACGCCGGTCCCGGGCCGGCGGGTTCGTTGGGCTCGCCAGAGGGCTTCATGGCATCCGGCGCCGGCGCGTCACCGTTCGGCCCCACGTCTTCCTGGGCCACCTTGGCGATCGACGCGATCTTGTCACCTTCATTCAAATTCATGATGCGCACGCCCTGCGTATTGCGGCCAATGAGCCGAATCTCGCGAATATGCGTGCGGTTGACCATGCCTTGCGCCGTGATGAGCATGATGTCGTCGTTCTCACGCACACTTGCGACGCCGAGAACGGGGCCGTTCCGATCGCTGGTGCGGATGTCGCGCAAGCCCTTGCCGCCGCGGCGCTGCTTGCGATAGCGCATGCCGGAGCGTTCCTCTCCAGGCGCTGCCGCTTCTGGCTCGCCGGATTCGCCTTCGGTCGGCTCGGCCGCGTCGGCTTCCTCTTCCGCGGGCTCTTCGGCGAGGTTTGCTCCGAACGGCGTGCGTTTGCCGTAGCCGTTCTCGCAGACGGTCAAGAGCGCGCCGTCCGGATCGGTGACGACCATGCCGACGATTTGATCGCCCTCGCCAAGGTTGATGCCCTTGACGCCGTACGTATTGCGGCCCATCGCGCGGGCGTCCGCTTCGGAAAAGCGAATCGCCATGCCGAGCTTCGTGGCAAGCACGATTTCGTCGCCGGCCTTCACGGCGACGACGCCAACCAGCGAATCCCCTTCCTCCAGCGCGATGCCGATGATGCCGCCCGATTTGGGCCGGCTGTATTGCTCGAGCGACGTTTTCTTGACGAGCCCGTTTTTCGTCGCCATCATCAGGTAGCTCTCCGCGTCGAAGCGGCGCACCGGGATGACGCTCGAAATCTTTTCGCCTTCCTTCAAGGACAGGACGTTGGCGATATTGCGGCCCGCGCTCGTGCGGCTCATTTGTGGGATGTCATACACTTTCAGCCAATAAAGCTGGCCGCGATCGGTGAAACACATGAGATATGCATGCGTCGAGCTGACGTAGAAATGCTCGATGAAGTCGTCCTCGCGCGTGTCGCCACCGGAGACTCCCTTGCCGCCGCGATGTTGCGTGCGATACGTGTTGAGCGGCAAGCGCTTGATGTAACCGTTGTGGCTGATGGTGACGGCGTTGACCTCCTCGGCGATCAAATCTTCGAGCTTGATCTTGGAGAGTTCCTGGTCGATGATCTGCGTCTTGCGTTCGTCGCCATACTTGTCGCGCAGGTACTCCGTGTCGCTCTTGATGACGGCGAGGACGTTCCGGTCGGCCGCCAGCAACTCTTCGTACTCGAGAATATGGCCACGCAGCCCGTTGTATTCCTTGAAGATTTCATCGCGTTCCAGCGCCGCCAGCTGGCCGAGCTGCAAGCGGACGACGGCTTCGGCCTGGGCTTCGCTCATGCGATAGCTGGCTTGCGTGCCGATTTCTTTTTGCAACGACGCGAAATGTTCGCCGCCGAGCGCCCGTTCCATGAGCGCGGCTGACACTTCAAGTCCCTGCAAGTTTTCCTTGGCGGCGGCACGGCTCGGCGAGCTGCGACAAATGCGAATGACTTCGTCAAGCGACGAGATCGCGATCAACTGCCCTTCGAGAATATGGCTGCGCCGCTTGGCCTCGCGCAGCAGATACTCCGTGCGGCGGCGGATCACCTGCACGCGATGGCGCAGGAATTCTTCGAGCACCTGTTTGATATTGAGCGTGCGCGGCCGGCCGTCCACGAGGGCGAGCAAAATGATGCTGACGGTCTTTTGCAAGGGCGAGAACTGGTAGAGCTGATTGAGCACAAACTCCGCGTCGGCGTCGCGCTTGACGTCGATCACGAGCCGGACCGGCTCGCCCGAGCGGGCGCTCGATTCGTCGCGGATCGCGGAGATGCCTTTGATGCGTTCGTTCTTGACTAGCTCGCCGATTTGTTCATGCAATCGATTGCGCGTCTGCTGGTACGGGACTTCATGAATGATGACCTGCGACTTCGCGCCTTCTTCGTTGATGGACGCCCGCGCCCGCAGCGTAACCTTGCCCCGACCGGTGCGATAGCCGTCGAAGATGCCCGCCTTGCCGCAAATGACGCCGCCCGTGGGAAAATCGGGCCCGGGAATCAGCTCGATCAGTTGATCGACCGTAACGTCGGGATCATCAATCAGCCTGACGATCGCATTGCACACTTCGGTGAGATTGTGCGGCGGAATTTCGGTCGCCATGCCGACCGCGATGCCGTCGGAGCCGTTGACGATGAGGTTGGGGAACTTGCTCGGCAAGACGAGCGGCTCGCGATATTTGCCGTCGTAGTTATCGATGAAATCGACGGTGTCCTTGTCGAGATCCTCTAACATTTCTGCGGCGACGTTGAAGAGCTTCGCCTCGGTGTAGCGCATGTGCGCCGGCGGCAGCCCCGCGATGGAGCCGAAGTTGCCCTGCCCCTGGATCAGGCGATGGCGCAGGTTCCATTCCTGGGCCATGCGCACGAGCGTCGGATAGATGGCCATGTCGCCGTGCGGATGGTAGCGTTTCATCGTCTCACCGACGATGGCGGCGCACTTGGTCGTGGACGCGTTCGGCGCCAGGCCGAGGTCATTCATCGCCAAGAGGATGCGGCGCTGCGATGGTTTGAGGCCGTCGCGCACATCGGGAAGGGCCCGGCTGATGATGACGCTCATGGCGTAGTTGAGGTAACTATGCTTGAGTTCGTCCTCGATTCTGAGCGGTTCCGACGTGTCGCCATCGCCAAATGGGGCGGCGTCGGCAGGGGGTACAATCGGGGGAGGCGGCATTTCGTCCGGCAAGGTCGTGATCCTTCGCAAACCTAGGAAAATTCAAGGTGAAATCGACTTTGAGGCTTCTTGTATTTTATGGAAATGAGAGTCAGAAAGAAGCCCTGAAGTGAGGTATCCCAGGGGCTCGGAGTACCTCGCCCCTGGGCTTCTTCAGAAATGCTACTTGGGGCCTGCAAACGCCAACACGCGCCCATCCATCAGGGTCACCACGATGTCATTACCGCGCGACGCGATCGCCAAACCCCACGCGGTCGGCACGGCGGGCAACGCCTCTTGCCAGAGGACCTTGCCCGTTTCCAAATCGAGCGCACAAACGCCCGCCGCGATCTTCAGGTGATCCTTCTTGTCACGATTGAGACCCGTCACGACGATCGCGTTCTTGGCGATTGCGACGGCGGCGATTTCCTGGAACACATTGCTCGACCAGATGTCCTTCACCTTTTCACCGGGCTTGTGCGGCGGCAGCATGGCGAGGCGATTCGGGGCGGTGGGGTTGGCTGGCGGAATGCCGACGTGCAAAACCCGCCCCGATAACGCGGGAGGCTCGCTGATTTCTAGCTCCATCGTGCTGAGGAATTGATCGTCTTCGGGTCGCCAGTAGAGCGGGAAGCCGGTGGCCGTGACTTTGCCGTTGCGAACGAACAGGTCCTTGCCGCGGCCGTTCTCGGACGGCGAAAACTTGCCGTCCTTCGTCGCATGCGACGCGATCGACGGCGTATTGCCGGCGGCCATGTGGATGGCGTCGTTGTGCAACAAGAGCGGTCCTTGCACGGCGACGCCGCCGGTCGGCAGCTTGTCGTCGTCAGCGTAGGCGGAGCTGTGCTGTTGCCATTTGATTTTGCCGCTGCGGGCGTCGAGGGCGAAGACGTGCGTGCCGTCGAAGTTGCTGATGCCGCTGGCGCAATAGACGGTATCGTGTTCGACGAGCACGCCGGAGCCGACGGGCCACGTTGACGACAGCGAGCCGTATATCGGCACGACGCGCTCGACCGGGGCCGTGCGAAAGCGCCACACCAAGTCACCGCGCGTGGCGTAGCAATAGACATAGCCGTCGCCAGAGCCGACGTAGAGCCGCTCATGCGACCAAACCGGCGGATAGCGCATCGGCCCGCCGGTGTACCCTGTCCAATCGAGCTTGCCGGTCTTGAGATCGATGCTGCGCAGGATGCCGTCCTGGCCGCCGATGATGACGTGCCCATCGACGCTGATCGGCGCGGTCGGCAACGTCGGCGACTTCGGCGTCCATGTCCACGCGCGCTTGACCTTGTCGGGCACGCTGTCGCGGATCGTCGCCGAGCGTGCGTTGTCATGGCGATACGTCGGCCAGCCGCTGACGAAGCCACGTTCGTGCAGCCCCTGGTTGTTGAACATTTGCAGGCGATCCTTCTCGGTCGCCTTGGCCGTGTAATCGAACGAGCCGCCCGAGCCGAGGCTGATGACGCCGAGCTGCGTCATGTCGCAACGGCATTGCCACGGTCCCCAGAAGAGATAGCCGTGCGCGGTGATGACGCCATCCTGACACGCGGGCCGCATCGGCGAGAGCATGCCCATGCGCGGCTCCTGGCTGGTGACGTCGAACACCGCGGTGCTGCCGCCCTTGCCGCCGCGCGTGAAGATGCTGTCGAAGCAACCCGTCGCGCGCGTGCAGCGATCACGGCTCGGAAACGTCGCCAGCACGCGGCCCGTCAACGGATCCAGCTTGACGCTCGACATTTCTTCGTTGATGCGCCCCTGCCCCATCGCATAAAGGCCGTCGGGACGCAGGAGGATGTGCACGTTGCCGCCTTCGTTGGGATACTTGTACTTCTCGTTGGTGACGCTGCAGTCGCGCTTCCACAGGAGCTTGCCGTCCTTGGCGGACGCGGCGACGAGCATCGGCCGATGCGGGCCGGCGAAATAGACGGCGTCGCCGGAGCATTTCAGATACATCGTGCTCGCGAAACCCAGGAGCGGATGCTGTGCCCCCTTGGTAACGCCGACCGCGTCGAGCAACTCCTTGTCCGAGTTCTTCCAGACAACCTTGCCGCTTTTCGAGTCGAGCGCGGCCAGGAACTTGCCTTCGCTGTAGTAATAAAGGCGACCTTTCGACATTGCCATGCCGCGAGCATCGATCATTTCTTGTTCGGCGTGATGCCATAACAGCTTCTTTGTTTTTGGATCGAACGCGAGGATGTTCTTGCCTTCGCCGAACTTGTAGCTTTGAATCTTCCACCACGGCCAACCCGCCCCGCGAATGCGATCGCCCTTGAGCGGCTCATCCGAGAGTTCCTTCTTGCCGACGAGCGCGTACAGTACGCCGTCCTGCAGAGCCATCCATTTCCAAACGGGGCCGTCGGACTTCTCGGCCGGCACGACAATCTCGTCGCGCACCTTGCCGGTCATCGGATCGATCAACTGACAGGATTTGTCATCGCCGACGTAGAGCGTATCCGGCGTTGCGATCAGCGTATTGCGGTGGATCATGAACCCCGCTGAAAGATCTTTTTGCCAAAGCAACGTGCCATTGAAGGCGTTCATGCAGATGAGCTTGTTGATCAGGGCTTCCTGCGGCTTCGCGCTGGAGCGGTCGCCGAACACCTTGAACACGCGGCCGCCGGAGATGACCGATTGCATCGGCAGGGGACAATACCAAGGCTCGGCCATGTAATGCGTCAGGTAGGGCCGTTTCATGACGGTGTCTTGCGATTGCGGATTGTTGTCCGGAGCGCGATAGGGGTGCTTCCAGTCGTCGGTGCCGGCGCGGAAGGGTTTGGTAAGCGTCTTGGCGCCGATGAATGCTTTGCCTTCGGGGCGCAGCACACGAAGCGCTTCCTTTTCGAGGGCGCCATCGGAAACGAAGACCGCGTCAGCAAGGTCGTCAGCCAGATAGAGAGACGCGACGCCTTCCTGCACGTAGACGCGCTGACCCAGGAGACCGGCAGCGTCAAGTGTCTTCCGCAGCTTGTCCGCGTCGATTTTGGGCTGTTGCACGAAGAACGTCCACGTGCTTTGCTTGGCCAACTCCGGCGCGAGGTTGCCGGCGTCGCCAACGAGGACGACGAAGCCCTTGCCGGCGCCGAGTTTGGCGAGTGCGTCCTTGAGCGTTAGCTCGCCGGCCGACACATTGGTGGCGAGGCAGATGACGACGGAGAGGGAAGCGAACGCAATTCGAAGTTGCATGGCAGACTCCTTGCGCGGGTTCGATGGAGGACATTCATTTTGCCACGCGGCGGGAATGAATTGAAATGGAATCTTTGCGGTTTGTTGAAGCGACGTGGTGCGTCGATTTTGTTGGACTTGGCGGCCCATGTCTGTGGTATGATCGATGGTCGTTAGCCGGACGCGCCAGCGACGGTTTCCGTGCGGCAACCGTCGCTGGCGCGTCCGGCTAACAAAAAAAGGAGAGCTCTATGCGATCGCGTTCCCTGCTTCTCGGAATCGCCGCAACACTCGCTATGTGCGCGACGCGCAACGATGTTCGCGCGGCCTGCTGCTACTTCTCGGCCAAGAACGCCGACATATTGCAGCCGGCGCAAAAGGTGTTCATCACCTGGGACCCGAACGAGAAGATCGAGACGTTCACGGTGCAGCCGAAGTTCGAAGGCAACGCGCTCGACTTCGGCATGGTCATCCCGACGCCGTCGCAACCCAAGCTCAGCGAGATGCCGCGCGATTTCTTCAAGAATCTGGCGGTGTATTCGATCATGAAGAAGCGCGAGATGGCGTATTCGAAATTGTTGCCGATGGGAGGAGTCGTTTACGCCCTCGGTGCGACCCGCCTCACCGGCGCGGATCCCAGAGGCGCCAATGCAGGATCGCCACCGCCAAAAAAGGCGCCCGCGATCATCATTCGCGAATCCGGCGTCGTCGGTTCGCTCGATTACAAGATCATCGAAGCGGGCCGGGCGGACGATCTCTTTCAATGGCTCAAGGACAACAAGTACAGCTATTCGGGCGATGAAGCGACGCTCAATCATTACGTCCAGAAGAAATGGCTCTTCACGGTCATGAAGATCGACACGATGCAGATGAAGCGCAACAAGGACGGCACGTTCGACGGCGAAGTGACGCCGACGCGCTTCCGGTTCGCGTCGGACAAGCTCGTCTATCCCTTGAAGATCACGCAGATTTCCGTGCGCGAGAAAACCGAGGCGTTGTTCTACGTGC
>Ga0105340_1000501_pt1 | contig 18904 bp, 14 predicted proteins | sample EasRivMeERMLT700_FD_89676 | JGI IMG/M metagenome (GOLD analysis project Ga0105340, IMG submission 89676) | Soil microbial communities from meander-bound floodplain in the East River, Colorado, USA - East River MetaG ERMLT700 | ecosystem: Environmental > Terrestrial > Soil > Floodplain | place...
GATTGAAACGCGTCAGCTTGCCGACAAGCACGAGCCGATCGCGCGGGCGAACCGGGCTGCGAAAGCGCACATTCTCCAGTCCGGCGAAGCCGAGGAACGCGTCGTCGAACGGATGCTGCGTCATCATGTAATAACTGCAAAGTTGCGCAGACGCCTCGCACATCAAGACCCCGGGCATGAGCGGGTAACCGGGGAGATGGCCGCGCACCCAGAACTCGTCGAAACGCACGTCCTTGTAGCCGATGCAGATGGCGTTGACATTGTCCAGATAAACGATGGCATCAAGCTGAACCATTTCAAAACGCTGGGGATTGACGCGCTGGATGGCCTCGCGGTCGGCGACGACGTGATTGAAATCGATCTTTTCAAGTTCATAGTGCAATGCCGGCGGCATGACGCGAGCCTCGTTCCAATGTCCCTCAGCGCTGGCGACGACTGACCCAATGGGAATTCACGTCCCGACGATCTGTGCGATCTGGCTTAACTCGGTCAGGAGTGCATCGGGGCGCGTCGCGTGATCCTTCAGTTGCTCTTTGGTCGCCTCGAGCGACTCTTTATCGCCGGCAAACAACGCCGTGCGCATGCCCAGTTTCTTGGCCGGCGCCAGGTCGCGCGGGAAGCTCGAGCCGACGTGCAACACCTGGGCCGGCGCGATGCCTTGAGCCGACAGTTGGGCCAAGCAATGTTTGAAAATCCGCTCCGACGGCTTGCGCGCCCCGACATCGCACGACAGCGTTCGCAACGGCAATTCGAATAACTGAGTCACGGGTATGGTGCCCTTCTGCGCACGCAGGCCGCGCTGTAATTGTACGAAGCTGAAGCATTGCGCGTCGGCGATGACCCCCTGTTTCAACCCCGCTTGATGAACGAAATCCAGCGCGTTGACGGCCCCCTCATGACACGCCGTCCCCTGAATGCTCGCCTGAAAAAAGTAGGCGACTTTGCGGTTGAACTCCGCGGGCGGGCCGTAAAACACGGCGTCGTATTTGTAATCTTTCTGAGCGAGCTTCTTGACAACCGCCTCCCAGACCCGTTCCGCACTGATCTCCGGATGCCTCTCGCCGCGCGACGGCGCCATGCGCATGTCTTCCAGCACCTTGCGATACATCTCGCCCAGATATTCCGCGGGCTGACCCGGCTTGCGGCTCATCGAGCCCCACATCTTGAATTCCTGCACCGTCTTGTCCAGCGCAATGTCCATGACGAACTTCTGCGGATGCTCGAAGAGGAGTTGCCCGTTGAAGATGTTCAAGAGCGTGCCGTACAGGTTCCACGTCACGACGCGGATGTTAGACAGCATCGCCAGTTTCGGCTTGGCCTTGACGGGCTGGACTTCCGGCGGCGCCGGCCAGACCAGGTCGCGCGTGTCGAGGAAATCGGCGTATTGTTCCAGCGTCATCGGCATGAGCAAAGCCTTCAATGCCGTCGCGGCGTCGCATTCGCGCGAACGCGAGACCGCAGGCGGTGAGCGCACTGGTTCATCACGGTTTGATTTAGTAAAACCAACAGAAATGTCCGTTCCCACCGACTTCCGCTCGCCCGGTGAGAGATGGGTCGGGGGGGGGAGGGTTTGCATCGACATGGAATCCGCAGCCGCCAATGACGCTCCCAAGCCCGCCGCGGGTCTGCCGCCGGTGCAGCCGCCGTCGGCGCGGTTCATTGGTCAACTCTTCGTGATTCCCGGCTTGATTATCACGGTCATTGTCCTGCTCGTCATTGTTTCGACGCTTTTTGTGCGGCGTGAACGCGAGCCGGCGTACTTTTTGCAACAGCTCGACAGCGACAACATGGACATCCGCTGGCGCGGCGCGAGCGATCTGGCGCAGATTCTCAAGCGCCCCGAGCCGGCGACGCTGCGCTGGAAGGCGGACGCCGGCTTCGCCCTCGATCTCGTCGATCGGCTTGATTCGGCCCGCAACGAACTTCTCAAGAACGAAGCCAAAATCGGCGCCGAGATCGCCAAGAGCAACGATAAGGATAAACACCTATTATGGCGCAAGCTGCGCAATCAGCGCGATTTCGTCAGCTTCCTGGTGTCGGCCCTGGGCGAGTTCCACGTCCCGGTCGGCGCACCCGTTTTATGCACGATGGTCAAGCACGATGCGTCCGCCGACGTTAAAGGCAACACGCTGCAGCGCCGCAAGGCATTGTGGGCGCTCATGAACATGGGTGAAAACCTGCACGGCTTCGCGAAGATGCCGAAGGAACAACAAGATAGCGCCCTGGAGACGTTGCGTGCGGAGGCTGCCAAGGGAGCGACCGCCCGATCCAACTGGGCACGCACGGCGCTGCATTACATTGAGCCGGAGTCGGTCCGGATTCGCGGCCACGAGCAATACACCCGCGTCGATGAAACGCTCGTGGCGTTGACCAATTCGGACGACCCGTTCATGCGCGAACTGGTTGCGATGGCGTTCAACTTCTGGGACGGCCCGCAAGCCGAGGCGACGCTGTTGCGCCTGTCGCAAGACACCGGCCGCGGCACGCTCATTCGCGTGGAAGAAATCGATTAACCGCCGCTTGTTCGCGAACGCGAAACCGCAAGCGGCGAGGAATAGGTGATGGCACAAGAAGACAAAGGCCTGGTGATACGCGGCTTGTTCCTGCTGGCGCTGATCGGCGGGCTGGCGACGTTCGTGCTGGTGCTGATCCTTTGGCGCACCACGCCGACGCGGCAAACGCTTCAAACGCCGCCGGAAACGTACATCGCGTCGATGATGGCGCCGGGCAACCTGGGGTTTCCGTCGCACGTCTCCTGGCCCACGGTGTTTCTCTTGAGCGAAAACTTGCCCAGCGAACCGGGCTGGGAGGTTCGCTACAACGCCGCCGCAACCCTGGCGCGGCGCGGCAGCGCGAACGTCCCATGGCCAATCATTCGTGAAATGCTAGACGACAAGCTGCAACTGCGCACGCAACGAGTTCGTTGGCCGGATGGCACCTACGTCGATGACGAAGTCGCCGCTCGCGCGTTCACGATCATCGCGTTGAAGGCGTTGGCGACCTGGCACTCCAAGCAGCCGGAAGGCAGCACGCCCCCCGCGGCGCTATTGCAAATCTATGCGCGCGTGGACGAATTGGCGCAGAGTCCGCACGAGGAAATGAGGAATCAGGCCGAGAAGACGCGCGCGACTTTTTTCCGTCCCAAGAATTGAATTGGCACGAGAACTCCCTTCTTCGTTTAGCGCCCGCGTGGTGTCGCGCGGGCGCTAAACAAAGAAGGGCGGACATTTCTCTGGGGAGTTCCGACCATGAAAGCCGCCTACCTGGACGCGCCCGGCGCTCCCGATGTGCTCAAGTATGCCGACCTGCCGACGCCGGAGCCGAAGGCGGGCGAAATTCGCATCAAGGTCGCCGCCGCGTCGCTCAATCCGATCGACACGTACATCCGCGCGGGCGTCGTCGCCATGCAGTTGCCGAAGCCGTTCATCACCGGCTCCGATGTCGCAGGCGCCATTGACATGGTTGGCCCGGGCGTCAAGCGCTTCAACGTCGGCCAACGTGTCTGGGGCTCGAATCAAGGCTTGCTCGGCCGGCAGGGCTCGTGCGCGGAATTTGTCTGCGCGTCCGAAGAGCTTTTCTATGCGGCGCCTGCCGGCGTGCCGGATGAACAGGCAGCCGCGGGCGCCTTGGTCGGCATTACTGCCCACCTCGGCCTTTTCCGGTGCGCCAAATTGCAAGCCGGCGAGACCGTCTTCGTCAACGGCGGCACCGGCGGCGTCGGCTCCATGGTCGTGCAGATGGCCAAGGCCGTCGGCGCCAAGGCGATCACCACCGTCGGCTCCGCGGAAAAAGCCAACGTGTGCAAAAGCTGGGGCGTCGATTGCGTGCTCAACTACAAGACCGACGATATCCCCGCACGCATCAAGGATTTCACCGAAGGCAAAGGCGTCAACGTCTGGTACGAAACGCAGCGCGAGCCCGATTTCGAGAAGATGATTCCGCTCATGAAGCCGCGCGGCCGCATGATCGTCATGGCCGGCAGGCAATCCAAGCCGATCTTTCCAGTTGGCCCTTTCTACGTCAAAGATCTGTCGCTGTTCGGCTTCGCGATGTTCAACGCGACGCCGGACGAGCAGCGCGTGTGCGCCGAGGAAATCAATCGCTGGCTCGCGGACAAGAAGTTACAGGTGCCGATCGGCAAGAGGTTCAAGATTGCGGACGCGGCGACGGCGCATCAATTTCTCGAAGACAACACGCTCAAGCAAGCGGGCACGTTGATCGGCAAAATCGTTTTGACGCCATGACGCATCAGTCGGCCAGTTTCCGCGCAGACGATTTTGCGTCCAATTTCAATACGTGCACGTGGCTGTACTGTCCGACCGCCCAGACGAGCCGGCGATTTGGGTCGTACATCAATCCCATCGAGTTGTTGAACGCCCGCTTACCGACGGGATCAGCGCCTTTCAACTCAACGCCGACCCACGCATTGGCGGCGCAATCATACATCGGCCAAATCGACGTGTCCTTGATGTGTGCGCCAATCAAAACGGCGTCGGCCTCGGGGATGTACGCCGTCTCACGCGATTGGGCGAGCGCCTTGTCCTTGCCGGCTGCGTGCAGCCAGCGCGTCGCGCCGAACTTGAAGTCGTATTCGAGCACATCGCCCTTGTTCTTGCCGAGGTCGCTAAAGAGAAGCAACCGATCGCGTTTTGAGTCATATGCCATGCCGTGATGATCGGCGCTCGTTTGCGGCATCTCGCCCTTGAGCGGGATCGGCTGGAACGTCTTCGATTGCGCGTCAAGTCGCCAAAGTCCCGGCCCACCCTTGCGCGCGTTCGCCCAGACGACGGCGCCCTTCGGCGTCGCACATACGGTGACGATGTAGAAGTTCGGCTGCCAGGGACTCTTGTCCTTGGTGCGCGACCACTCCGATGTCGCCGGATCGAAGAAATAAGTATAGTCGTGCGGCGCGAAGACGAGCGCCTTGAGATTCGGATCGTAGCCCGTCGATTTGTAAGTGTGGCCAGTCATCCACGGGTTTTGCTTGAAGCTCCATTCGCCGCGGACTTGATCATTGGAGTACGCGTATTCAAGCGGATACTCCGGCGTAAAAGGCAAGGTGTAGCGATCGGTTTTGACGTTGTAAACAAAGGGCGCGGTGCCGCTGTAAGCGGAATGGCCGCCGGAGAAACGCAGGATGAGGTCGCGCTCCGGCGCGAAGACGGCCGAGCCCCAATCCATGTTCATGCCGGGCCGCTTCGGCGTCGGGCGGATCGCCCATTCATTGGCGGGCAGGGACTTTAAATCGGCCGCGACCTTGTCGGGCTCGTCGGGCGGCACTCCCTTGAAATACCAGCTCGGCTCGTGCGAATCGATGCGCCGCGTGATCGTGCCGGGCTGGGCCGCGTTGGCCGTCGAGAGGATTTCGACTTTGGTCGTATCGACCGCGCAGGTCCAGGCGCCGGATTGGCCCAGGACGAGTACGTTGTCGTCTTGATCGACGGCCGCGCTCCAGAAGAAATTCGCCGGCGCATCGGGCCCTTCTTTTGGTCCTGGCCGATTGAGCGGAACCCAGCGTCCGCTTTCGATGTCATAGGTCCACAACTCGGGTGCGAGCCGTTGATACAAACTGGAAACGTAGCCCGTCGTCGAGGTATAGGTATAACCGCCTACTAACAAAATCCTCTTCGCCTTCGGCAGCCACACGAGCGCATGGCCGCCGCGCGGCGCCGGCACGCTGCCGACGGCTTTCACTTTCTCCCTCGGCGCAGGAGGAGGCGGCGCTTCGCTCCATTCCTGCTGGACCACGTCGAAGAGCCAGGTGTCGCACAAGAGTTGATCGAGCTGATCGCCGCCAAAGAGGACGATCTTTTTGTGAATTGGATCATACGCGAGCCGTGAGTTGGCGCGCTGCGGCGGCTGAACTTTCAATTTGAGTTGTGTCCACGCGTTTTTTGCGGGCGAATATGTCCACGTGCCGGGATCGCCGCGTTCGGACTGGATGTTGCCGCCGCCGAAGAGGACGAATTGCTTGTTGTGCCGATCGTAGACTATCGAACTCCAGAGCAAGATGCCGCCGAGTTCCTTCTCCGGGTGCGACGCGGGATGCAGATCGGTCCACTTTCGTTCCGCCGGCTCATACTTGAACGTGCTGCCGCCGGCGTAGAAGTAGAATGCCTTCGTATCGGGATCGTAGTCGTACTTTTGGCCCAGCGAAAACGTGCCGTAGACGGTCCAGTTGGGCCGCACGTTGCCTTCGAGATCGCGAAAGCCCCAGACTTCGCCTTTCCACGCCGGTGCGAGCACGGCGCCGATCTTGCCGCCCCAGGTTTTGTCAGGCGACAATTCGTTCTCCCATTGCTTCTTGTCCGGATGCAGCGTCAGCACATCATACGAACGTGGCTTCCGGTAGTCGGCGATCGTCGTGCGACCGCCGAGGATGGTGAACCGCTTGGCAATCGGATCGTAACCGAGCGGGACGTCCCAGCGTTTGCCGATGGTGACGGCGTTGTCGAGCTTGGTCCACGTATTCGGAGCGCCAGCGTGAGCGACGTTTGCGGCGAACATTGTTGCAATCAATGTGGAGACGATTCGCATTGTACATTCTCAATGGAAGAATGCAGAAGCCCAGGGGCGAGGTACTCCGAGCCTCTGGGATCATCCCCAGGGTTCGGAATACCTCACCCTGGGGCTTATTTGTCAACAATACCCTTCCCCTCGCGCAGCCACGCTTCATTGAACGCCGCGCAACCCATGCGGCTCCCACATAGGTAAATGACGCCATTCGGCGCCTGATCGACCGACATGTAACCGCCGACGCCATCGACCTTGCGAACATGCGGCCACGTCTTGCCGTCGTCGAGCGAAAGAGCCGCATAGGTGCCGCCGCCAATGAGGGAGGAATTGGAATCCTGCGAGCACATGAGGATGGCGCCGGACGCCAATCGCATGGCGGCAATCTTTTGGCCGCCGCCAATCCCAGGGAATGGCGTCGTTTTCACTTCCCAGGTGTCGCCCCAATCTTTCGACTTGAACACCGGCATGGGATGCTCGCCGGGCCGGCCGCGCATGAAGGAGAGGATGGCGCCGTCCGACGTGGGCACGACAGCGGGATGGATGACGTACTTGCCGCCGTACGCATTGCGCATGTCACCCTTCGCGACTTTCCAGGTTTGGCCGCGATCCTTGGAGATCATGAGGCGTTCATCGACGTGCACGTCGCCGTCGCACGCCAGCACGAGCGTCCCATCCTTGGCCTGAAACGCGGAGCATGGCTGGCTCAGGCGGTCGGGGGCATCGCGCGTCAGCATGATCTTTGGATGCGACCAGGTGACGCCGTTGTCGTCGGACCAGCGTACGATGTTCGACGCGTTGTCCCAGCCGAACAGCGATTGCGTGCAAAAGTGGAAGATGCGCTTGCCGTCGGAGAAGAGCACCGGCGCGTGATCGTTGACGTCGGGCACGTCGAAGAACAGGCACGCGTCGTCCCACTTGGCCGAACCGGCGCGCAAGCGGCTGATTGCCAGCGCCATCTCGCGGCCCTGTTCTTTGACGCAGGTGTACCAGCTAAACAGCACGTCGCCGTTCGGGCAAACGCAACACGCGGAGTAGTGGTTGTGATTGCTGAATATGGGGCCCCAGGAATCGGCGGCGAGCTTCGGGTTCGTGCCGAGCTTCGGGTAGCCGACGAAATGGGGCTTCTTCGGATCCGGGCTGGCAATGCGAGGTGGTGGGTCCAACACAAGCAACTGATAAAGTTGAAACACCTTTGGCAACGGCTTCGTCTTCGGCATCTCGCCGAGCACTACGCGAAATCCCGTATACGCGTTGGCGTCCTCCGGCAAATGGCCCGAGCGATTGGCGGAGCGGGCATAGCGCGTCGGATCGAGGATTGCCCTCAAAATGCTCCAGCCACGCACGACGCGCGCGTGGCCATCGGCCCGGCCGACCGGATCCGTTTGCTCGTCGGCTTCATAGGCACCATACCAATCGTGGCACCACTCCGCGACGTTGCCGTGCAGGTCGAAAAGGCCCCACGCGTTGGCGGGGAAACTTCCGACGGCGCGGAGTTTAGCGTCCTTGCTGCTGCCGACGTTCGCCTGATCCGCCGTCAAATGGTCGCCCGTGTGAAACTTCGTCGCCGTCCCTGCTCGGCAAACGAACTCCCATTCGGCTTCGGTCGGCAGGCGATACGGCTTGCCTTCTTTTTTCGACAGCCAATCGCAATATGCGACTGCTTCGTGCCAGGTGACATGAACGACGGGGTGATCGTCGTTCGTCGAGCCGTTCTTTTGGCCACGCAGGGCTTTGTGCTTCGGATCAAAAGCTTCGTACTGGGCATTGGTGGCTTCATGAACGCCGACGTAGAGCACCTTCGAGAACTTGACGCGATGAGCCGGCGCTTCGTCGTAGTCGCGCTCCGTCCAATCGGCTCGCGCCTTTGGCGCCTCGTTGCCCGTGCCCATTATGAATGAATCGGGCGCAACGCGCACGAAGCGCATGCCGAGCGAGTTGGTGTAATCCTTGCCGTCCTGGGCGACAGCGACGTGAATGATTGCTAACGATAACAAAATCGCGAAATGGAAACGCATGGAAGAGGCTCCTCAACGGTTACAGGGAGCCTTGATCTTGCAGCCGCGATGAGGAAAAAGCAAGCGGCTAACCGATCGTCGGCGCCTCTTTTTCTTGGCCCACGGGCACAACACCGTCTTCGCGCAACTTGCCGAAGTAGACCATGTTCCTGAGCAAACTCGAATCGTCCGGCACGTTGAAGAACTCGCCGCGCCGTGCGACATATGTGAGGCCCGCGAGCCAAAGTCCCAGGGACGCCAGTCCATAGCCGATGCTGAACGCTCGCAGGGGCGTCGCTTCAAAGAAAATTGGAATCAACAGTCCAGCCGGGTAGCCGATGCGGAATATCCACCGGTCATGAAACGTGCGACGTGTGCGGTCCGCATCAAGAGACAGAAACGCCTTCTCAACCTGGTCGTTAATGATCCACACGCTGAAGACGAACATCATGCCCGGTGCATCGTGCGCGAAGAACGCGGCCATGTACGCCAGGTAATAGATCTTGCACGCATACGAAATGACGAAGCGATACGGCGCCCAGTCGATGCGGCGGCCGCGCAGCCGCGCGATGACGAGAAGGAGAACCACCGCGATGAATCCGGGTCCCCACCAGAGGAAGAGAAGCATCGATAACCAATCGGCGTAATAGCAGGCCATGCCGAACGCGACGGATTGCAGGACCGTGAGCGGCAGTCCCGCGAGCTCCGTGAGCGGAGCATTATCGGGAATCTTACCGCCGCCGCGCGACAGATGATGCACGATGCGCACGCTATGGATGAGCGTGAACGCGAACGACCAGAGAATAAGCCAGGGGGACGCGGCTTCCAGGAAGCGGTAGATTTCCGGGGCCATCGGCAAGGCCTCCTATGCCTTGATCATGCGGGACACCGGGGTAAAATGCAAGGTGTCGTCGGGTTCCTGGCTTTGCGCAATTGTCAAGTCAAGGTGGAGCGTTGCTTGTGCCCACGATTCCTGGCATCGCTGGTCCGTATCGGTTCTTTTTCTACAGTTTTGATTGCAACGAACCGAGGCATGTCCATGTGCGTCGTGACAAGGCCGTGTGCAAGTACTGGCTAGATCCCGTTGCGTTGGCATCGAAGAGCGGGTTCAAACAGAAGGAACTGAATCGCATTCGCAGTATCATACTCGAGAACTTGAATCACATTCGCGAGGCATGGGATGAGCATTGTGGCCACTGAACCCCGCATCGTCGGGCTGGAGATAACAAAAGACGCGATCATCGCACAGCTTGCCGATGGCCGCGCGGTCAGCGTGCCGCTCGCCTGGTCGTGGCGTTTGATGAACGCGACGCCGGCGCAACGGAAGCGGTTCGAAATCATCGGCAATGGCGAAGGAATCCACTGGCCTGAGATTGATGAAGACATCAGCCTTCACGGCATGTTGCATGGCGTCCCAGCTTGTCGGCCCAAACGCGTAAAGGCGAAACCAAAGAAACAATAAAAGCATCTCAACGCCGCAATGGCCTCTCTGCGAACGCGATCGTCTCCTTCGTCTCTTCCGTCAGAATTTTCCACGACTCACCCATCTCACGCATGGCGCGGAAGTCGCGCGCGGCATAGGCGATGTTCAAATTCGGCGTCTCCAGACGGCGATTCTCGGTGCGAGAACGCACCGCAGCTTCGAGTGCGCCGGTGGCGAGCAGCGTACGCTCAACCGGGTACGGCGACGTGCGCGTCACGATGAATTGCTGGATCGCGTGTGACAGGGCCATGAACAAGCAGCGATTGTTCCACGGGCCGACGTGGTGCCGAGTGACGCGAGGCATCTTCTCGCCCGAGAGCTTGCACGCGACGTTCCAGCGTGTGCCGGAGTAGCCGAGCTTGAGCATTGTGCCCTTCGTGCCGTCGCGGTACGTGACCAGGATGCCCCACGGTTCGACGTCGTTGATGGGCCGCGTGATGTCGGGGAGCTTGTCGCCGAACTCGGTGCGCATCGCAGCACGGGCCAATTCGAGCGACCAGCGGCCGGCTTTCTCGGCGCGGAACAAAGCGTCTTGCGGCAAGAATTCGACGTGACTGATTCCCGTCTCGCCACCCTTGCGCGATTCGACAAACGCTTGCAGCACTTCAAGAGCGTGGAAGTCGTAAATCTCGAACGGCCCGCCGTGAATACTGACGGCTTCCTCGATGACGCAATTCGCGGGCAAGTCCATCTCCGGCCGGCGCTGGGCCAGCGGGACGGAGCTGCCGGCCATGAATGGGATACGATGCTTCTGACACGTGTCGTACATCTCGCGTGCCCAGTCCCAGCGATACGAAAGGTGCTTGTCGTTGAAAATCGGCACGAAGCGATTGCTGCGACGCATGACCGTGACGATTTCGTCGAAGAATCGTTTGCGCGGATATTCGCGGACGCCCTGCTTGTTAGTTGGATAATTGCCATGCTCGCCGATGGAGACGACGCCGTCCACCGCGAGTTCCTTGCCGCCGAGGGTGAGAGCGCCTTCGATCGTTTTGTGCACCGGCACCTTGAATTGGCGGACAATGTCGTCGGTTAGATCGGGCAGACTTCCGGCGCCGCGACGTTGATCGGCGAAGATCGAAACGACGTCAACCGTCGGCTGCGTGAGCTTGCCGTTGAAGAGGTAGGGCGTGAGCATGTTTTCGAGAATGACATGGGCGTGCGAACGGTGATAGCACGCCGTGTAGATGACCGCGACGCGCGGCCGACGTTGCTCGCCGGCGAACGCGGGCAACGACAAGAGCGGTGCGGCGGCGAGCGATTGCAGGAGACGGCGGCGCGTCGTTTTCATGATGATTCTCCACCAAGTTGCAACCCCCAGGAATCGCTGCGCTCATCCTTGGGCTTCTTTTTCACCCAGTTTCTTCGTCTTGACTCGATTCATCAAACGCCGAATCATGCCGTCCTGCCAGGACCGCGGCCAAAACTGCATCAAGCGCATCTTCCAACGCATCTGGCCGGGGAATGTGTAGAAGCACAGCTTGTTGCGGATGGCATACACGATCTCGCGGGCGGCGTCCTCGACTTCAAGCAAATGCTCCATCGGGCCTTCCAAATTCTCCGTCAGCGGCGTCTTGACCCAGCCGGGGCAAACGATGGTCGAGTGAATTCCGAACGGCGCCAGTTCAACGCGCAGCCCTTCGAATATCGCGTTCACACCCGCCTTGCTCGCACAGTAGCCGAGCATCCGCGGCAATCCGCGATACGACGCGATGCTGGAGATGCCGACGAGGTGGCCGCGTTTGCGTTCGATCATGCCCGGCAACACGGCGCCGATGCTGTTGGAGACGCCGATCAAGTTGACGCCGATGATCTTGTTCATGGCGTCAACGTTGTAATTGACCGCGGAGGTCTCGTAGCCGACGCCGGCGTTGGCGATCAACAAATCGACGGGACCGAGTTTCGACTCAAGGTCGCGCACCGCATTCTGAAGACCGGAGGCATCGGTGACGTCGGCGACGGCCCACGCCAGCGGCTTGTCTTTCAACTCGTCCGCCAGCGATCGCAAACCAAGTTCAGATAAATCGACGGCAGCAATCGCGTGACCTTCCAGAGCGAGAACGCGGGCGAGCGATCGGCCGATGCCGCTGCCGGCGCCGGTGATCAATGCAACGGGGGCCGATGAGGTCATGCGTTCGCGGTCCTTCCCTGCATCCAGGACATCGTTTCGACTTTTGTGGACTACGATTCCAATCGTGGGGGGGCCATGCAAAAACCGCGTGCTCCACGATTGGAATCGTAGTCCACGGCCCAATCTTCGCCAACGCTTCGCGTCATTGCCGCCTGGCGAAGACTACGTAAATGTTATATGATTGCGATACCTCGACGCTCCTCCGGTGTTGAGAGTTGAGTGAAATCCTGCCTGCCGACCCCCTTGAATGCGAGGGGCGTAACAACGATATTCTCTCCCCGTGAAAGGATCCATCGTCAATGACTCGTGCTTTGCGACCGCTTCTTGCGCTTTCGTGCGCGGCTTTCTTTGCGACTCCGCTTTTTGCCCAACTGAAATCTGAACCCGGCGAATGGCCGGCCTGGCGCGGCCCGAATCGCGACGGTTTGAGCACTGAAACCGGATTGCTCAAGCAATGGCCTAAAGAGGGGCCGAGTCTCTTGTGGAAAATCAAGGGCCTGGGCACCGGTTATTCCACGCCTTCGGTCGCCGGCGGCAAAATCTTCTTGATGGGCACGATCGGCAAACAGGAGCAAATCATTGCCCTGGACGTCAAGGACGGCAACAAACTCTGGTCCACGCCGATCGGCGTTACGGCCGGCGGCTACCCCGGCCCGCGCTGCACGCCCACCGTGGACGGCGATTGGCTTTACGCCATCAGCTCCGACGGCAAGCTCGTTCGAGCCAACATCAAGAATGGTTCGATCGATTGGAAGAAGGACCTCAAGGCAGATTTCGGCGGCAAGAGCGGCGGCTGGGCGTATTGCGAATCGCCGCTAATTGACGGAGATGTCCTCGTCTGCACTCCGGGCGGCGCCGATGCGGCGATCGTCGCAATGAAGAAGACCAGCGGCGAAGTGATTTGGAAAGCGAGCACGAAGGGACTGAAGGGCGGCTTCGGCTCCGCGGGCTATTCGTCGGTCATCGTCGCCAACATCAACAACGAACGTCAATATGTGCAATTCCTCTCGGGCGGCGTCGTCGGCGTGGACTCGACGTCGGGAAAAATGCTGTGGAACTACAACAAACCCGCGAACGGCACCGCCAACATCTCGACGCCGATTGCCTCCGGCGATGCCGTCTTCGCTGCGACGGGCTACGGCACCGGCGGCGGGTTGGCGCAGATCTCCAGCGACGGCGCCAAGGAGGTCTACTTTGTCAAGCAAATGCAAAATCATCACGGCGGCATGATCCTCGTCGGCGTTCATATTTTTTGCAGAGGTCGAAATTCGCTTCTTTGCGTCGAGTTCAAGACCGGCAAGATCGCCTGGAACGCGAAGGACAGCGTCGGCAAAGGCTCGATCGCGTACGCCGACGGCATGTTCTACCATCGCAGCGAACGCGGCCCCGTCGCCCTCGTCGAGGCGACGCCGGCGGGATACAAGGAACACGGTCGATTTGATCAGCCGGACCGCAGTGGTCAAAATGCGTGGGCGCATCCGATCGTCGCGGGGGGACGCTTGTATTTGCGCGATTGGGATGTGTTGTTGTGCTATGACGTGAAGAACGGGAAATGATTTGCCGTGTTTACGTTTAGCGCTCGCATGGCGCCACGCGAGCGCTAAACGTAAACAACCCAATGTCCTCACATCGTCCCGCGAAAATACTCCATCGTCCTCTTCATCCCTTCCTCCCGGCTCACCGTCGGCTCCCATTTCAGCAGCGTACGAGCCCGCGTAATATCCGGCTTGCGCACTTTCGGATCGTCCTGCGGCAACGGCTTGAACTCGATCGCGCACTTGGCGCCGGACAGCTTTTGAATCTCCTTCGCAAAGTCAAGAATGCTCACCTCATTGGGATTGCCGAGATTGACCGGCTCATGAAAGTCGGCGTTCAGCAAGCGATAAATGCCTTCGACCAGGTCGGATACATAACAGAAGCTGCGCGTCTGCGAACCGTCGCCGTACACCGTAAGCGGTTCGCCGCGTAACGCCTGGCCCATCAGATTTGGCACGACGCGGCCGTCGTCGAGGCGCATGCGCGGACCGTATGTGTTGAAGATGCGGACGATGTGCGTGTTGAGCCCGTGCGAGCGATGATACGCCATCGTCATCGCCTCGGCAAAACGCTTGGCTTCGTCGTAAACGCCGCGAATGCCGATGGGATTGACGTTGCCCCAGTAGTCCTCGCGCTGGGGATGACGTTCGGGATCGCCGTAGACTTCGCTGGTGCTTGCCAACAGATACCGGGAGTTTTTCGCTTTTGCGAGGCCGAGCGTGTTGTGCGTGCCGAGGGAGCCGACCTTGAGCGTCGGGATCGGATGACGCAGATAATCGACCGGACTGGCGGGCGATGCGAAGTGCAGGATGTTGTCGATTGGCGCGTCGATCTCGACGTGATTGGAGATGTTGTGCCGCAGGAAGGTCAGCTTCGGATTGTCTTGCAAGTGCTGCAAGTTGACGGGGTTGCCGGTGATGAAGTTGTCGAGACAGATGACGTCGTGGCCTTCCTTCAAGAAGCGTTCGCACAAGTGGGAGCCGACGAAGCCGGCGCCGCCGGTGATCAGAGTTCGCATGGGTTCTACCTCAACCGAGTTTACGTTTGGCGCTCGCATGGCGCCACGCGAGCGCTCAACGTAAACAAGAAACGTAAGCACGGACATTGTAATGACGCCGAATGCAATTGCCGATCCGCGCGGCCAAAATATGCTGAATGCAAGGAATTCGTTTCGTTTGCCAGGAGGTGGGAACGCATGGCCACGCGACCGTTACGGACTTTTACCGTGCTGCCCAACCTGCCGGCGGAGCTGCAAGGATTGCACGATCTCGCTTACAACCTGTGGTGGTGCTGGAACCACGATGCCATCTCGCTTTTTCGCCGCATCGATGAAAAGAAATTCGATCAAGCCGAACACAGCCCGGTGAAGCTGTTAGCGACGGTCGGCCAGGAACGCCTGGAGCAGCTCAAGGACGATGAAGGCTTCATGGCTCAGTTGCAGCGCGTCCTGGAAGCTCAAAAACGTTACCTGGCTGCGACGACGTGGTTCCACGAGACGTTCATCAAGAAAACGGACGATCCCGCTCAAGCGCTCAATCGCTATCGCATCGCGTACTTTTCGGCCGAGTTCGGGTTGCACGACAGCGTGCCTATCTATTCCGGCGGCCTTGGGCTGTTGGCGGGCGATCATTTGAAATCGGCGTCCGACCTCGGACTGCCGTTGATCGGCGTCGGCCTGATGTATCGCGAAGGTTACTTCCGCCAATATTTGAACGTCGATGGCTGGCAGCAAGAGCGTTATCCCGAAAACGACTTCTTCAATCTCCCCTTGATTTCCGCGACCAAGGACGATGGCACGCCGCTTTTGATCAGCGTGCCGTTGCCGGGCCGCGAGGTGTGGATGCGCGTTTGGCTCCTTAATGTAGGCCGCATTCCGCTTTATTTGCTCGATACGAATATCCCGCTGAATAACACGGACGATCGGCAAATCACGTCGCGTCTCTACGGCGGCGATCACGACATGCGCATCCGCCAGGAAATGGTGCTCGGCATCGGCGGCATCCGCGCGTTGCGAGCATTAGGTAAAATTCCCGCGGTGTGCCACATGAATGAAGGGCACTCCGCGTTTTGCGGCCTGGAACGCATTCGCGTGATGATGGACGAGCACTCGCTCGATTTCGCCGCCGCTCGCGAGGCCGTCATGGCGGGCACGTGCTTCACGACGCACACGCCGGTGCCCGCCGGCAACGACGTGTTCGCGCCGCAGCTCATCCAACATTACTTCGCCGGCTATCTGCCGCAATTGAAAATCGACTGGAACGAATTCCTCGGCCTGGGCCGGCAGAACCCGCGCGACCTCAATGAGCCGTTCTGCATGACCGTGCTCGCCATCCGGTTGTCGAACATCTCCAACGGCGTCAGCGCCCTGCACGGCAAGGTGTCGCGCAACATGTGGAAATCCATCTGGCCCAGCTTGCCGGAGTCGGAGGTGCCGATCACGTCGATCACGAATGGCGTGCACACGCTAAGCTGGATGGCGGCCGACTTCGCGCAGCTTTACGATCGCTATCTCGGCGCTCAGTGGGAACAGAAGCCGACCGATCACACGATCTGGAAGAAAGTGGACAACATCCCGAACGCGGAATTGTGGCGCACGCACGAGCGCCGGCGCGAACGGCTCGTCGTGTTCGCACGCAAGCGCTTGCATGTCCAGCTCGAACGGCGCGGCGCGACGCCGTCCGAGATCGCGAAGGCCGACGAGATCCTCGATCCCGAAGCGTTGACCATCGGCTTCGCACGCCGTTTCGCGACCTACAAGCGTGGAACGTTGATCTTCCGCAATCTCGAACGCCTCGCGGCGATCCTCAACCACAAGGAACGCCCGGTGCAGATTATTTTCGCCGGCAAGGCGCATCCCCGCGACCACGGCGGCAAGGAGCTGATCGCGGAAATCGTCCACGTTTGCCGGCGGCCGGAGTTTCGCCGGCGCATGGTGTTTATCGAGGATTATGACATCAACGTCGCTCGCAATTTGGTGCAAGGCGTGGACATCTGGCTCAACAACCCGCGCCGTCCGCTCGAAGCGTCCGGCACCAGCGGCATGAAAGTGTGCATCAACGGCGGCCTCAATCTCTCCATCCTCGACGGCTGGTGGTGCGAAGGCTACTCCGGCGACAACGGCTGGGCCATCGGCGCCGGCGAAGAGTATTCGGACGCCGATCGCACCTATCAGGACGACATCGAGAGCCGCACGATTTACGATCTCTGGGAGCAAGAGATTGTGCCGATGTTTTACAATCGCTCTTCGGACGGGTTGCCGCGCGGCTGGATCAATTACATGAAGCACTCGATCATGACGTGTTGCCCGGTGTTCAACACGAATCGCATGGTCGAGCAATACACGCGTTCGTGTTACGCACCGTCGGCGAATCGCTACGCCCAGCTCACGGGCGACAATCTCAAGTCGGCGGCCGATCTGTCGCTGTGGCGGCGCAAGCTCGTGCGCGAATGGAGCCACATCAAGATCGAAAACGTCGAAGGCGACGGCAAGGACGCGATGCGCGTCGGCGCCGAGTTCGAGGTGCACGCCCGCATCAACCTCGGCAGTTTGACGCCCGACGACGTTGCGGTGCAGCTCTTCCATGGCATCATCGACAACGCCGACAATATCCCCGAGCCAAGCATCGCCATGATGGCGACGAACGGCGACCACACGGGCAGCTCATGGGCGTTCCAGGGCAAGATTCGCTGCCAATCGAGCGGGCATTACGGCTACGCGGTGCGTGTGCTGCCGCGGCATGCGCACCTGGGCAACGCGTTCGAGCCGGGACTGGTGTGTTGGGGATAATGGATCGCGCTGTTTCCGTTTAGCGTTCGCGCGGCGCCACGCGAACGCTAAACGTAAACGGAATTGCTCCGCGCCCCGGCGCCCATATAATCACCCTTCGTAATTGCCCAAGCCGATCGCGACGCAAATTAAGGATAACGACTCACCCAAAGAAGGAGCGAGTTCCATGGCTCAAGAGAACAGCACTGCCCCATCGAAAGCCCCATGGACGAAGATTTTCACGGCGTTCAAAGTCGCGCTCGACCTGAAGAAGATGTCTCTCGCCGCCGCCGGCATCTTATTTGCGTTTGTCGGCTGGTGGGCCTTGTCCTGGACGTTCTACGGCCTGCGCACGATGCCGGTATTCGTGGTCGAATCAAAAGAAATCAGGGACAATAAAGGCCCCGCGGCCGTCAAGGCCGAATGGGATACCTTCAAGGCCAGACGAGAATCGTGGAACTTGATCCATGAACTGGCGGGCACTTTCGACGAGACCAACCCGATCCGTGTGGACGCAGCCGATGTCACGAACGATTTTGAGGAATTCCTCGTCCTGAAAGGATGGCAGGAATTCATCCAGCGACTTGCGGAGCCGATTCAGATTCAAGACAACGCGCTTTTCGTTCCCAGTCTGAACAATGCGAAGTACCTATTGACGGCGGCCGACGAAAATACGAAAGCTCGCCTGAAAGACCTGCATGCCAAGAAACTGACGCTGCGAGCGATCGTGATTTCCCCCGTTGACAAGGGGCCGCGCGCCATTGTTATCGACGGCGTCAAATTGGAAATCGAACCCACGGGATTAGACAAGCTCGAGAATTATCTCCATGCCGCGGTCGGCCTCGACGTCATCGAAAACATGGCCAAAGACAAAGGTCAACTCAAAACATTCGAAAAGTTCCGCGCCCATCTTGCGAATCCTCGACCCAAGGTCGCCGGCTTATTGCGCGTCTCGCCGTGGCACGAAAACCGCGGCGGCAATCCATACCTGATCGTCGCCGACGCCGTCAAGACGCGCGGCGAGTCGCTCGTCGGCAATGGCCAACTGGCGTCATGGTTCATCAAGGACGAAGCGCCCGTCCTCTGGGAGCCGCTCGTCAAGTTCCTTCTGCCGATCGTCTACATGTTCGACGCGCGGGCCGGCGGCTGGGATCGGCTCTATCTAATCCTGATCATCTTCTGGACGCTGCTCATCTGGGGCTATTTCGGCGGCGCGATTTGCCGCATCGCCGCGGTGCAGGTGGCGCGCAACGAACGCATCACGCTGCGCGACGCCATTTCGTTTGCCAATGAACGCTGCATCTCCTACATCGCGGCGCCGGCGTTTCCGATGGTGCTCCTGGCGATTCTGACTCTTTTGCTCGTGGTCTTCGGCTGGGTTGAATGGATTCCCTATTTTGTCGGCGACACGATCGCCGGGCTTCTTTGGCCGATTGTTCTAGTCATCGGCTTTGTCATGACCATCGTTCTCGTCGGCC
>Ga0105340_1000502_pt1 | contig 18848 bp, 10 predicted proteins | sample EasRivMeERMLT700_FD_89676 | JGI IMG/M metagenome (GOLD analysis project Ga0105340, IMG submission 89676) | Soil microbial communities from meander-bound floodplain in the East River, Colorado, USA - East River MetaG ERMLT700 | ecosystem: Environmental > Terrestrial > Soil > Floodplain | place...
AATAGAAAACGCCTTATATAATACAGTAAAAACATTGAAGGATAGAGAATTTGAAGAGGCTCAAGAAAGGCTTGCAGAAAGGAAAAGGATTATTGATGAACAGTACGCTTACGAGAAAAGTGCTGTACAAAGATCAACACTTGACTCAAAGAACAAGAACGCACTTGAAGTCCAACTTGATGCACAGAAAAGACAAAGAGACGCAAACCTTGCAAAAGAGCAAAAGAAGATAGCGCATGACAAGGCTGTGTTTGATAGAGATATATCTATGGCTCATATCATACTTTCAACAGCAGAGGCTATCGCTTCTTTAGTTGCAGTTCCTCCATTAGCAGTAGCAGCCGGAGTTGCAGGTGCGGCGGCATTAGCACTTGCAGCATCTGTTAATATACCTGCTTATGCAAAGGGCGTTAAGAATAAGCCGGAGTCTGGTTATGCAAGGTATGGTGAGGCCGGACCTGAAATAGTAGACGAGCCATACAAATCTCCGTACTTGGTAAATCAGGATACAATTGGTTGGCTGCCAAAAGGAACAGATGTTATACCGCTGAAACCTGATCCGTTATCTGGAGGCAGCATTCCAAAGGATGATAGCTGGCAGCAAACGTATTATCTTGCAAGGCAAATCAAAAAGTCTGCTAAAAATCAGAAGCCTATAGTTAATAACATAGTGGTAGACATGGGATTTAGTAAATATAGAAACGAAATAATAGGAAGACAATGATTGATAATAAGAATACTTATTGTTTCATTACTGATGAAAGAGGAAAATACTATCGTGCTGCAAGACAGCCGGATGGATCCTATGTTATTACTAATAACGCTCAACCGTACCCTATAGATTACAGCCCGAAGAACTTAGAGGACGTGTCTTTTGAATTCGGAACTAACGAGTCGTATTTCAGCCTAAACAGGAGCGTGGTTGAACCACTTATTTTTATTGAGGATGGGGCTGCTATCTTACGATACTTTTATCATATTGGTAGGGGTGTAGAGGCAAAGGCATATATAACAATAATTGATTGGGATGGAGGTAAGTATGCTCTTTCGTATAAGGGCAAGGTTGATTTCAAAAAGAAAACAGAGGATCCAAAAACCGGATCATTTACTGCTCCAACTATAGATGACTCTGCATGGGGCGTCCTTAGCCAAAATGATCAGGTTGAGTATGCAATAGAATGCAACTCAACTAATCCAAAAGCTGTAAGGATCCTGTTCGATGGGATAACATTAAAGAATAGGTTTACATACCAAACTGTACAGGCCCCTATACTTCAACCAATTGATAGCGATAAGGCAGCTGGAGTTACTATGCCATTTGTACAAGTTAATCAAGATGGAGATAGCGCTGGTATATTAAATAAGGATCAAACAACAGAGAATATAGTGTACCCAGTAGCTGGTGCTCCTAACTTTGATGCTTTAAAAACATCTCCTACATGGTTTTTTAAAACAGCTTATGCTATAACAGATGTAAATTTCTCTGGATCATTTAAGTTTCAATATGATAACAACTCGCCAACTTCTCCAGGTGGTGGTATTGTTATATCTTTAATGACAAGCAAGTTAAGGCGTTTTACAATATATAACAGGCCTCCATCAACAGGGCCTCTTACACCTGGGCAGATATACTCTGTAAACTTTGATATAACATTAGACCTTGATGTTTCAGAGGCTATGTTCCTTATACTTGAATTCGGATCAACGGCAGTTAGCCATGTAAGCATAACTCCTATTGTAACAAATACAACTGTAACAGTATTTACAATACAACAACCGATAGTAGCCTATGGCTTACGTCCAAAAGACCTGTTACAACAACTGGTATCAAAAGCTACTAATAACAGATATGCAATTGATTCTTTATTTTTTGTGGAAAACAATAAAGATATATGCTTATCTGGTGATTCATTGAGAGGCGTTCCTAATGCAAAGATATATTCAAATTTCAGAGATTTCTTTATGACATTTGACGCATTGGATTTTATGGGCCTAAGGACAATAAACGATCAGTTATGGATGGAGGAGGCTACAGAGATATATCGTCAAGACTCTACACTTATTGATATTGGCGAGGCTATTGATGTAGAGATAAGACCAGCAGAAGAGTTCTTTGGTAATATGCTTACCATTGGGTCGCCTGATGTTGATATGAGACACCCAAGTGGAAGGCTTGAATTCAATTGCGAGAATGTTTTCTCTATGCCGTTATATTCCTCAAAAAAGAATATAGAAGTGATGACTGTGTACCATACTGGTTGCTATGAGATTCAGTTCCTTATACTTGATTATCAAAACAGCAGCACAGTTGATAACTCGAGTGATAAGAAAATGTTTGTTGTTAAAATAACAGACGAGCATGGTAGCGCAGAGGAGGATATAGAGACATTTGAAAACGTTACAATAGATAATGCACCTTTAAATCCATTCATAAAATCTCCTTTAAACAATGATGTTATAACAAATAATAAACCTGTTATAAGAGGTATTGCTAAACCTGGAGACTCTGTAAAAATATACGTTGACAATGTACTTGATGGATCAACAGTTGCTGATGCACAAGGAATTTGGAGTCGTGTATTAACCACTGCATTATCCAGCTACGACCCAGGAGTTGCAACTGGTATCCATGTTATAGAGGCAACGTTTACAGATAATGTTGCTCCAACAGATGTTATAAATATACAGGTTGATACAACTGTAACAACTGTACCAAGTATATCATACCCTGGAGTAGATGATAACCTGTATAACAATAAGCCATTAATAAAAGGTGTGGCACAGGCTGGAACAGTTGTTGATATTGTTTTAGACGGAGTTGCATTGGCTACAAGGATTGCAGACGAATCTTGCAAATGGGAATTTAAAGTTATTGTTCCTATATCTAATGGCAATCATGTTTTATCAATAAATGCAGGTGCAGATACAGCCAACTTTGCAGTTGACTCATTCGTAGAATTTCCTCTGATTACATATATAGGTTCTGAACTTGATGGCTTTGTTGTTATAAACAACTTGCCATTGATTCAGGGCGTTGCTATACCTGGAACAGTAGTTGAAGTCTGGCTTAACTATATATCAAACAAATCATTAGACACTGCTGTTACAGACGCTAATGGAAACTGGAGTCTTCAAACAGTTCCTGTATCGTATTTAATTCCTCCAAGTCCAACGCCAATTGTTCTATCACCTATACCTAATGGATTGAATATAATATCAACTTCTCTTGTTAATCATGTAGTATCAATTAATGCTCAAGGATATAAACTAAGTCGCCCTGCATATTCATCAATAACAGGAGTTACAGATAATACAGTATTCAATACAGAGTATTCTCCAAAACGAATGTTGAATAAAAGGAAACCTTTGCTTGCAGCGATATGTGCAAAGCAGGCTCCTGCAAATATTGCGTTCCAACGATCCAGCAAGAACGGTCAACTGAGAACAACGCTGGACGGAGTTACTATAGCCGAGAGCGATAACGTTCCAGTTTCTTCATTGGGGACACCTTTGTTATTACTTGAGTATGCTATTGTGAAAACAAAGGTATACAAAACGTTTGCTAACTTGTTGAGAGACTTTAACAAGGGCGGGATCGTAAAGTTCACCTACAAGGGAACCAATATGTTCTGCTTGCCAATTGGTAGCATGAAGATGAATGCTCTACACTCTGGTATTCAGGAGTGGAGATTGCTTATGTCTCCAATGACTACATATACAGCATTAATGAATCTTTATAGAAATGGAGTATTTGTAAAACTAAATATAGGCACCATGTTCCACTCAGATTATAACACATTGCACATGGTAAGGTATAACTACTCTTTACCAGAAAGATATAAAGTTAAAGACCTGTATGACGATTGGTTTAATAACAGGAATGAACAATGGCTTCTTAATCCTGATTATATTCAAAAGGTACAAAAGACTGATCCGTTCAGAGATCAGATAGTTGTTAACGGAGTGTCTTTAATTAAGTTATGCATATACAGATGCTATGATGCAATACTTGTAGATACACTGGATTATATTCCTGTAATCAACCCACCAATAGTTCTACCTGAAATCGTACAAGAGGTAGAGGTTGATTGGACTGATTATCCAGAAGGGCAGTATTTTTGTGTATGGAGGTCTGGATCAACTGTAATTGGTATATCCGAAAGGATTGAAACAAGAAACGTATGGCCAGGAACAATATTGATTGAGTCATCAAATTCAATGAACCCTGTTGGTTTCTTCTTCAGCACTGGTATCGTATCATCTTCTCGTGTGGAAGGGATGATCGAGAAACAACAGTTCGATATCGAGAACATAGTTGCAGTGGATCAGAACAGGTACACCAAATCATTGTACTCAACTGTATCAGCAGTTAGGGAGATACGGTTTGGAACTGCTTATGGATTGCCGGATTACCTTGCTAAGAAAATAGCAATGCAAATAATACTGGATAACTTGCTGATAGAAGGGAAATACTATACACTTAAAGAGGGAGAGAAGTTTGATCCATCTGAAGACTATCAAGCGCATCCATTATATTATTATTCTTTACAATTCCTATTCAGAGATAATCATTTAGGAATAGAAACAACTGGCCCAGGTGCTGGTGGACGCCGTCCTGTTTTCCTAGTTGTTGATGCCGAAGCAGTTGGCTTACCTCCTGGACAAGTGATCCATATTGGGTTAGATAACGGATAGGTTTTGGATCATTTTAAGCCCCATTAGCGCATGGCATTGATATTGAGCGCATTACACATGAATGGTATTACTGGCCCCTTAGCAACCACCTCTGTACGTTAGAACGCATTTATATACATATAAATATAAAAATATGCCAACGCTCGTCCTTGATCTTTATACAACTGAATATCCAACTATAACCAATAGGATAAAAGTTTCGCTGTATTCCGAAACAGATCCTCTCGCATTAGTTGCGTCTCTTATTGATGCTACGGCAGGACACCCTGCAAGATGGTGGCACTTTCCTGGCTTACCTCGAAATAATTATCGTGTACTCACGACAGAGATAAATGCAGGTGGAGCAAATGTCAATACAATAGCAGATTTCAACGTTGTTCCTGGAGAAATCGAAGGTACATTAAACAGGGATGATGAACAGATACAAGTCGGGATAACACCTGGCTTTGTTCAGTTTACGAATAACTTTGTATTTGATGGTACAGCAGGAAAGCCTGACTACAGAGGGTGGAGTATCGTTCCGTCTGAATTGACTGGTAGAGGTATATTGGATATTGGATTGGATTACAGTTGGGATAGCGTTACTGGTACGTTCCAGCTTCTTCAGTTTCCTGATATGTTTCCGCCTAACCAGGTGTACAATATACATTTCAATCCTCAGTCACAACCTGCTGGCAATAGCTATCCCACATTACTTGATTTCGGAATTGATCTCATAAGTGTCTCAACAGTGCTTACTCCGGACAGGTTCGGGCGAAAGGTAATAGCCGAGCCTGGAGATCATTACATTGAGTTAACACTTCCTACGATAGCATCAGTTGTCCAGGGAAGGCCGTTAATGATAGAGGTTAGTGGTATAAGTCATTGCTGTGTAAGGGTTAAGGCTAATGGGGCAGATGTGATCAAGTTCCTCAAGGGAAATATATATGCAGCCCAGCACGAGACTTTTATTGTATATAAATTCATAAGACCTGGAGGAACGATGGAGTGGAGAGTTGCGCAGGCTGATGGCAATTTCAAAACTGTTGGACAGATTGTATCTGATGATGGAGAGTTTGGAGATGTGATCAACAGGATACCTTTGGATGGATCATCGGTTTTGGTAACACAATATGCAAGGCTATACAATGAAGTTGTTTTAAATCTTCCAATAGCACAGGTTGTAAACTATGATTCGTGGGCAACAGGTAATAACAAATACCTTTTTTCACTTGCCAATTCTTCAAATCCTGCAAACGCTGGAAAGTTTATGATCCCTGATAGAAGAGGTTTATTTGAAAGAGCAACTACGGCAGCTACAAAACCTGGAGATTATCAGGATAGCCAAAACCAGCAGCACAATCACTATATTCAAACAGGTGGTGATAATAACTTGGATGATAATGCAGATGGATATATTCATGGTAGGAGTAATGACGATGGTAGGGCAAATCCTGCAGATATGACCAATCCTATAACTTGGAATATGACTAAACATTTTACCACACTTAGTGGCGGAACAGAATCTAGGCCAACCAATTACTCAATTAATAAATTTGTATTAATATGAAACTCAGACTAATAGTAGCAGTGGTATCCATTTTTATTTGTGGAACTGCCTTTTCACAATTGTACACACCTGTAAACCCTGCACCGTATGGGCAGAACTTTAATAGGGTAAAGCCGTTCCTGTCTCTTCATATGCCTGAAAAGTCTTCATTGACAACTGACACCTATGATACGACAGCGCAGATGTTTTATTATAAGGCTGATAGTTCTGTATGGGCATGGTCAAAAGCAAGAGGTTATTTTAAGATTGGTACTGGTGGTGGAAGTGGTGGTGGTCCTGCAGGTGCTCCATCATGGTTAATGGCAGGTAACGCAAACACTAATCGAACAACCGATTTTTTAGGAACTACAAATAACACACCTTTGTTAGTAAGGATTAATAATATTCCAAGGGGTGGTTGGGATACTGCAACTTATAATGGCTCTGGATTAACAGGGTTGTTCTCAATTGGCAATAAACTCGGAATGCCTAATAATGGTAAAAGTGCATTGTTTATAGCTGATAGTGCAAGGCTATCAGGTGATGAGTTAAGGGTTGGTATAATGTCTTTTGTTACTGGTGGTAAGGTTGGAGGTGTTGCTACACAGGGGCAGATGTTTGGTGCGCATATTGAGTCAAGGATTGCTGCTGATAATACAGCAAGTTGGACAGCTTATAATGGAATGTCTGGTGTTCGTGGAGGTGTTAATATACAGGCTGGAGCGTTAGGATCTATTGTAAATACAAAAAGCATTGTTGGTTCTGCAGACTTTTCAGCAATGGCTGTAACTAACAGGACAGCATTCTATGCTGAAAATGCTATTATAAGAGCGCCTGCATCACTTGTAAATCAGTATGGTTTGTATATAGAACAGCTTACTGGTGCTGTTAACAACTATGGTATTTATAGTCAGACTGGAAATAATATTATAGCCCCTCCTGTCACAATTGGAGATGGAGTGCCACTATTGGGTATAACAGGAACAATGTTTAACGGTGGTTCATCTAATCAAGTGGCAGTACCAATTACAGTTACGGCTCAAGGCTCTACTAATGTTGCACAAATGGCTATGAATGCACAGATTATTGGAGCCTATAATGGTACAGCCCTTACAATAGCTGGTAATTTTAGTAATACAACTGCTGGCGGAGGTAATATATACGGAGGAAATACAAGTAATGTCGGGTATAGGGTTGCTAACGGTAATATAGGATTTGCTGCTGCATCTATAGGAACAAGTATTGGTATAAATAATGCTGCAAGATTTTTAGCAGGTGGCGGTTTCTGGAATTATGGATCATGGTCATCTGCAACAGTTGGTAAGGCCGGCTCTGTGAATATAGGCGTTTTAGGATTTGGTTTAAATGCTGGTGGTAATGCACAGGTTGGTGGATTCTTTGCCCTTGCTGATTACGGCACATCTGCACCTTCTGTAACAAGTGCTGCATTGATAGCAGATAACGGTGCTACTACTTCACCTGTACAACTATGGAGAGATAATGGAACAATAGTCGGTACAGTTGCAGATGGTGGTTCAATAAGTACTGGTACAGCATCTGCACCGGCAGCATCAGCACAGTTAGATGTGGTAAGCACAACTAAAGGTATGTTACCTCCTCGTATGACAGCAGCAAATAGATTGGCAATAGCATCTCCGGCTATTGGACTTCTTGCATTTGACACTGATAGTTCCAGTCTTTTTGTGTTTACAACTTTCGGTTGGAGGAACTTATGGAATATATCAAGCGTAGGTTCAAGTATCACATATCCATACAGCCCTAAGATGTACCTTACTGGTTACGGCACATTTGGTAGTATAACCGATAGCGCAAGGTATGCAATCTCGGCTGGTGGTGGTATAGTTTATAATCCTGCTACTGGTGTAATCAGTGCAACAAATATTAGTAATGGTACTGTAACAGGTTTTACTTCAAATGATTTATCGCCTTTGTTTACAACAAATGTTCTAAACCCATCAACAGTTCCAGGCCTGATTTTCTCTGCATCCCCAATAAATCAATATGAAATACTCGGTAGGAAAGCAGCCGGATCAGGAGCGTATTCATTCCTTCCTGCTGATAGCAGTCTAATTCCAGGGATGCACACGCAGGCGTACTATGATGCAAGGTATGCTCCTATTGGTGGTGGAGGTTCTGCAGGATGGGCTTTAACTGGTAACGCTATTTCATCTGGTAATTTTTTGGGTACAACAAATAGTATGCCTTTAAATATATTTACAAATAATGTAAGAAGGTTTTCAATTGATGCTACTGGAGAGTCATTCTTTGAAGGGTTTCCTGATACCGGAGGGTTTGATACAACTTTAAAAATATATAATCAATCTGTAAATGGGTTTGGTCTTTATGTGAGAAGTCCTTACGTTGGTATAATAGCTGAGACTGAAGGCAGCACTTATCCTGCTGCAATTACTGGTACTAATAAAGGTGTTGGTGGTATAGCTATAGGTGCAAACACTAATGATGGTATTCCTATTGCTTTAAGTAATATTACCGCTGCCGGAAATACAGCTACAGTTGCAATTGATATATCAACTGGAAAGTCTTTATTTGCAGGTAGCGGTGCTGGTATAGGTTCAATTATAAGATACAGAGCGAATAATAGTTCAGGTACATCTGTAAATGTTAATGACCTTGTATCTAAATTATTAACTGTTACAGCAGGTAACGTAACATCAGAGTTCTCAATTACTGGTATAAACGTCAACACGCAAGCCACCCTATTTTCTCTTTTGGGGACTGGTAAAGCAAGGTTATACAAATATGGCGTAGGTACATTTACTGGAACGGCAACCCGTAACCTGCAAGTTGATGCAAGTGGCAACATTATTGAAGGTAGCTTAAGTTCTGGTAACGTACAAAGTAATTTAGCATTAGGTACTGCAACTGTAAGCACTTTACCGATAACAAACTCTGATGGTACAGGTTTTACACTTCCTTCTTTTAGTACAACGGCCGGTCTAGTTCCAGGAACAGCAACAGGTACAACATTATTTTTGCGCCAGGACGGTACATGGCAGATACCAAGCGGTGGTACTTCTGGAGGCACATTTAGAGATACAACATATAAACTACAAGATTCTATTCATGTACATAAAAGTACTTATGGAACACTTAGCTATGATACATTTAGAATACTTCCATTGTCTGTTACAGATGATATGATTGCAAGCTACGATCTTTCAAAAGCAACTGGTTTATTACATAAATCACATATACCAGATGCAGTACACTGGGATAGCGCAATTGTTTTAAGGTATATATCTAACGACTCATTGGATATAACAGTTCACGTGAATGGCAAGAGGGATACGGTTGTTATAAGAGATAACTTTACAGTTACAGCATTAGGTACATCTGGGCCATCTACATATAACCTGTTAACGCATACGCTAAACGTTCCGCAGTATTCAGGTGGAGGTGGTGGAGGCGGATTAGCCGATAGTTTATATTTCCTCAAAAGAGGTGGTAACACATTAAACTCTGCTACTGATATTTTTGGCTCTTACAATAATGTCTCATTACGGTTTATGACAAACGGAACAGAAGGTATGGTACTTGACAGCATTGGACAAAGGCTTGGTCTTGGTATAGTACAACCATTAGAGAAGTTACATTTAAAAGGCAACATCAGGATACATGGAACAACAGGTACAGATAATGTGTTTACTCAATACAGGGCTGATGGAACTACACTAATGGCAAGAATGACAAGTACTGAAAGTACAAACGAATGGAAGATAACTGCAGGTGGAACATTAGGTACAGGCGGAACTGTAATATTCAATGCTGGTGGATTACAGTTTTCAGGAGACGTTCAGTCAAACAGTAAAATAATTGCACTTGCAAATGGTACAGGTAAAGTTCCACTTGAGATTAAAGGACTTGCAGGTACAACTGTTGCTTTATTGAGAGTAAGCAAAAACGGTGCAGCTACTGGAGATATGCTTGCTCTTGATTCTAATGCAAGGATGTCTATTAATAACCTAACACCATCTGCATCAGCACAATTAGATATAGCAAGTACAACAAGGGGATTATTAGTTCCAAGAATGACGGCAGCACAAAGGTTAGCTATTGCATCTCCGGCTATTGGTTTATTCCTTTTTGATTTAGATAGTTCATATCACTTCCAGTATACTGCAACAGGATGGAAAGGTATCATAAGTGTTCCTGGATCAGGTGGTGGCGGTGGTCTTGGTGGTACAATATCAGATGGACGAATACTGTTTTCAGCAGGCGGATTGGTAAAGGATACATCTACATTAACTTATGATCGTGCTACTGGAGACATATTAACCAAAAGAGATAAGGCATCAGGCACAAGGCTTACAATCGAAAACAGTTCAGCTGCCTTTGGAGCAGAGGCTATACTTAATCTTTCTAATGGCAATAGTGCTAATGCAAGTATAGGTGTATTTGGTACAGGTACAAGCACAACAGCTATTCCTGTTGGAAGTATGCGTGTATACTATGATGGAGTTGGAGAACTTGCTTTCGTTCATGGCGGTACAGGCGATCTTACATGGAACACACTTAGCGGCGGTAGTATTGTAGAAAGGATGGCAATGAAACAAACTGGTACATTGGCTCTCGGAACAAGTTCTCCAAGCGCATCTGCATTATTAGATGTTTCAAGCATAACAAAGGGTGTATTAGCACCAAGAATGACTACTGTACAGATGAATGCAATAGTTTCCCCTGCATTAGGGCTTTTGGTTACTAATACCGACTCATTAGGTTTGTGTGAATACAATGGAACTGCATGGCGCAAGATACGTAGAGGTGCAGAGGACGTTGAAACACTTACTAACAAACGTATAACAAGAAGAGCCCCTGCAATTACGCAATCTGCTACACCAATCATAAATACAGATGCTACTGATGTTGTACATATAACTGGATTAGCACAGGCAATTACATCAATGTCAGCAAATCTAACTGGTACACCTGTAAATGGCGATGTACTTAGGATTGATATTACAGATGATGGATCAGCAAGGGCTATTGTATGGGGAACGTCTTTTGAAGGATCAACTGTAGGTTTGCCAAGTACAACAGTAGCCGGAGCAAGACTTGATATGATATTTACTTTTAATCCAGTAACATCAAAATGGAGAGTATTAGGAGTACAATAAACCTTAAATATATGAAACAATTATTATTATCTTTACTTCTTTTTCCTTATTCTGTGTTTGGTATAACAATAGGCAGCCCTTCATCCAGTACATCAACCACTACTAATGCTACGACTTACTCTATGTCGGCATTTACTTCTGTGGCTAACAGGCTTCTTGTTGTTATGGTGTATATTACAGACTGTACATTAACTACACCAACAATGACAGGTGGAGGTTTCTCATGGGTATTGAAAGCATATCAAACTGTAGGTCCAAACACTCACTACATTTTTTATGCAAAGGTTAGCGGTGCTGTAAGTACAACAATAACTGTTGATGTAACAGGTGATGCCGGCAGTAGCTGCTTTATGGATGTGTTTCACTTTACTGGTTATGATGCAGTAACACCAGACCCATTCAGGCAAGTATTCTTTAGCACATCGTCTACCACATCTGCTGATCCAAGTGTAACTTTTGCTTTGCCATTAGCCACAGGTAATGGTTACGGTTTGAAGTGGTCTGGATTAGGTGCAACTGCCGGTATATCAACTCCACCTACAGGCTGGACTGAACGTGGTGATCTTACTGTAGCATCTCCAACTGGTAATGCGTCAAGTGCTTACAGGGCAGGCGGAGAAACAACTGCCGGCCCTTTCACATTTGTATCCGCAAGTACAACATGGGTGGCGTTAGGGTTTGAAATTTATGATTTTGGTACTGGGCCTGTTGGAGGAACAACAGAGAAAGGCGGATTCTTTAATATGTAAACCAACTAAACATGAAATACACAGCAATCATCTTGCTCCTATTAATAGGATGCAAACAAAGCCCTCCATTTACACCTGCACAACAAAGCTATTTAGATTTGAAAGCGAAGGCTGATTCCATTAGGCTCGCTTTTGAGTTAATGAAATTAGAGGAAATAATGAAGGCGGTTGACGCCAAAGTTGACTCTATAAAACCGTATGTATATTTTGATAGTACAGAGGTTACTAAGTTTCCGTTCAGGTTGGTATCACGCAAAGACACTCTTAAACTAATAAACTAATAACACATGAAACAACTATTAACATTTTTATTTTTGGGGATCAGCATTTTATCTTACGGTCAACCTCAGGTAAAGTTGGTTGGCGTTGGACAAAGGACAGGGACTACACCAACACCACCTGGCGGAGGTGGAGGCGGCGGAGGGTCTTCTGATAATGGTACATTCTCTTACACAATTCCAGCAGGTAATTGGCGTGTAAGTGCTGGAGTATTTACTCCAACAGGTACATTGATCCGCACATTGTTTACTACTCAAACTAGGACAGCCGGAACTTACAATGCTGTTTGGGATGGCAAGGATGATCATGCCGTTCCTGTATCTTCTCCATTGTCAAGCTACAATATTAAAGTTCGTAGGACACAGGCTACTTACACATGGTTAGGTGCACACGTTGGTAATACATCTGCTGCAAAAACAGGTCAAACCAGACATCAAAATTATTATACTTGTGCTACTGATATGGTATTTGATGGCAGTTATGGATATTTCTGTAATGGATATTCGGAAGGTAGAGGTACAACTGGTAAGTTTGCCGTTAGTGATCCACAAACAAAATTAAACTATTACCTATGGAACAACTCTAACATCATAACAATGAACGTCCAGTTTGTTTGTAAGGATGCAGTAAGGGTTTATTGGGCTGGAGTTGATTCTTATAGCAGTGCATATAGAGGTGGACAAAGGAACAGTTTGGTTTATGCAAACAGGGTTGATAATGACGATGAGTTTCAGTTTGGATCTGCTTATGATACTGCATACAGAATATCAGCAAGCACCAATCCTGCTACTGGTATATTGTTGAACAGTGCCATTGCTTTTAGATCTGATATGAATGTGAAGACCGGATTCATAACAGGTATGGCGGTGCAGCAATCTGGCAATTATTTATTTGTTGCAAGGGGAGGTATTAACAGGCTTGAGGTATATGATAAAGTAACTGGCCAATTCGTTAGGGTAATGACATATACAGGTGTAAGAGGATTAACTATTGACGGAACGTATATGTGGATGATAACAGGAACTCTTCCTGGATCATGTGCTAAGTACTTAATAAATAGCGATGGCACCTTGGCTTCTGCATCGTTAACAATAACTGCCGGCAGTATGTTAAATCTTATGGATACTGATATTAGCCCTGATGGAACTAAGATTGGTATAATTGATGACAGTACAAATCAGCAGGTAAAGTTCTTTAATACAACAACTGGAGCATTATTGTCTACCCTTGGTACTGCTGGTGGATATATCACTAATCCAGATGTAAATAATAATAAGTTCTATTTTCATGACAATAATCCTAATGCAAATCTTGAGTTCTTTCCATTTATATCATTTCAAACAGATGGAAACTATTGGGTGAATGATCCTGGCAACTTTCGTGTGCAGAAATACAATAGCTCTAACTCATACTTAAATAGGATAATGTCAATAGGGTCTAGTTACAATGTATATGTAGATCCTAATAATCCATCAAGATGTTTTATGGGTTGTATCGAATTCTTTGTTGACTATGGCGTTACATTGTCTGGTAGTTCAGGATGGCAGTTGGTAAAGAACTGGGGAGCCAATGTTACTGGGGCATATACAAGGAATTATATACTTTATCCTACAACACTGTCTAATGGAAGGACTTATTGTTATATGGCTTTGACTACAAATCAAAAGGAATACTTTGAACTTCCAACAAGCGGGCCGATGCGATCAACTGGCAAGTTTAAAGCTAATAACCATGTGTTTGATAAGGACGGTAACCAGCAGCAGGTAGCAAAAGGAGGTCTGGGTAGTACATCAACTATAAATAGATGGAATCTAACAGGATTTGATGGCTCTAATAACCCTATATGGGACCCAACTGCAGAGCCATTGGCAACAACTCCTACGCTTACATTAGACGATCCAAACGATATACTTACAGGGCAATGTATTAGTGATACAGTTATTGTATGGTGGCTTCCTGATCTTGAACAAGCTACAGGAGTTTATTATACCGGAAGTCATCTGGGTGGACAAAAGATATATGACAATAAGTGGTTGTGGAAAACACAGTATGCAACACATAGAACTTATGTAGGAATGTTTCCTGATCCTGATCATTTTGATATTGGTAATTCTGTTAATCAGTTTGCTGGAGGAACATTATCAGTATTCGGACGTAACTTGTTTACATCTTATCATGGTGAGTTCTGGAAGAATAGTCAAACAAATATGTATAATCACTACTGGAATGATGGACTTCCATTAGGGCAGTTTGGTAAGGTTAGATATCAAATGACAGAGGCAGCCGGTGAAGAATGCGCTGGTAATGCCTTAACTCCAATAGTTGTTGCAGACCCTAATAATGCTAATTCTGCTTACCTGTATCAGGGAGATGAAAGTTATCATTCAGGTGTCCATGTATGGCATATCCAAGGATTGAATACAACTGCTGTTGAGACAATAGCATTGAAATATCCTACAGTTCCGTATGTTGATGCAAGCGGTATAGTAGATTTGATGAAAGACTTGCCATTCAATTCTGCTTATGTAAGTGGTACAGCACCAAGGTGGACATTGTCTACCCCTGGATACTTGAACACGCCAACAAGTACAGATGATTACCAAATCAGAACTACATTGCTTGGTTACAAATACCCTTACGAGAATGACATTTCATTTGACTTTTCAAGTTCAACAGTTAGAACTAATAATGGATATTGTGATTTGAGAACTGGAGGTGTTGCAAACAATGTGTCTGTAGAATGGTCTGTCAATATGATATACATGAACAAGGCTGGCCTTAATGTAAACGGCTTATTCTTTAAGCAATACCTTGATATCCTTGATGATGCTGACAAGGTAATCGCAAGGCTTTATATAGATAATGTTACAACATCTGGGTTCACAAAGATATTTGGTAATGGAGTAGCGCTTGCATCTTTCGCTGACAATATAACTATACAAAATCAGTTAAAGCTGGATGAGTTTTTGGATATAAGGGCCAACAGCACTATTGTTAGATTCCAGTATGCTCAATACCCTCCAATAACTACCAGTATATTTGATGGTACAGCAAATTGGAGAAGGCCAACTAGGATCAGGGTTATGCAGTCAAGAACGAGCACTAGTAATCCGGTATATCCTCAAACACAGTCCATTAAAAATGCAAAGTATAATGTTGAAACAGTAACAACAAGAAGAATCAGAACAAGGCGGCTAACACCTAGAAACAATTTACGTAACAGAGAGTCTCCACTATGGATCAAGTTAGCTATAATTAAAAAAGCAGGTATACAAGAAAATTAAGCACCATGCAAGAAAAAGAAAACAATAAAGTATTAATAGGAGCGTATATATTACTGCTCCTATTACTTATTTCGTACCTGTTATTAGTGTTCCGGTACAATGAACCTATCAATCCGGATAAGGTCCGCAAAAAACAAACTGGATCACTCGTTCCTGGTATGGCATCTGATACATTGATCACTAGGTCGATCCGAGATTCTGTTTTCACTTTTTCAGAAAGCTGTTGCGAAGAAAACGAAAGATTAAAAAAGCAAATAATAAAAATCCAAAAAGACAAATTACGTTACAAGGAAGAAGCGGAAATGTTCAGTAAAAAGGTAGACGAATTAACTCCAAATAATACCTACGTTGACAGTTCTTACGATGATCTTCCTAAGCTGATTGCCCTGCTTGAGATACAAAGTGAGTTGATCTATAACCTTATCAAGTCTGATTCGGTTGCATCTGAAATGATAGATGAGCAGAACGATCAAATAATTGAGCAGCTAAAAGTAATAGGAGAAAAGGATACAACCATTATTCATTTGAGGAATGCTGTCGATTCTTCCATCAGCAGGCAACTTGTTTACGGCGATAAGATAAACCGTCTTGAAAAGAAATTCCGCACATCTCAAATCATTAACTTCCTCGCAGCAGCCTTAGCCATATTCAAGATTGTTCTGTAATATAGCATATATAATGACATAATAATAACAGGTATTATGTATAGCATACCTGTCATTATGGCAGAGATCAGCCATTTTAACATATTGCACCCTTTTAGCTTTTTTTTAACAAGCTATATCGTATATTTGTATTCACTGAAAAAATTATATATGGCAAGCGAGTTCCAGATCAAGGCATTAGAAAACAAGTTGGCTACCTTCAAGCCAGATGTGCAAGGTAAATACCCAAAGGAGTATTACGCTTTGTTTAACAAGATAAAAAACCTGAAATCGCAGTTGACGAAACAGGTACAAGATAAGAGGTGGAATGATTTCCTCGCTCAATAAGTAACCAATCACCAATCATAATGAAAAAGAAAATCGAAGAAATGTTCACCGAAACACAGGCAAAGATGAAAAAAATTGAAGAGGACGATCCAGTAAACTATGTGTCCAAAGTCGAATGGATGGTGCTACTGGAAAGACTTAGAACAATTAATGACATTTTAAAACTTTGCCGATGAGAAACAGATATGATGAAGACGATGATCATGATTATAGCCCTAACGAGTTGGCTGATTTACCTGATTACAAATACAGGCAAATAGTCCAATCCAATCTCGATGAAGATGACAGTATAGAGAAATGGGAGCAACGTAATTTAGAAAGGGCAAAAGATTTTTTAGCATACCAAAGAAACCAAAGTAGATAATATGCAAGACGAAATAGACTACATCGCCACCGAGGAGATACCTATGAATAACATGGCTATCTTCCAGCAAGAGAAAGCAGCTATTGAGATAGCTATGGAGTTAGCAAGGAAATTTCCACGCAATGAATTAAGGATCAAGAATGCTTGTATAGCCCTGGTTTCAAGTGATAAAGAACTTGCAGCCTCCTGCACATACAGCGTTCCAAGAAGCGGTAACCCGACAGGGCCAAGTGTTGTCTTAGCTAAAATGATATTACGGAAGTATTCAAATGTGAGAGCAGAGTCAAGAATTGTCGGCTTCGATTCTACCCACGTTACTTCCGAAGCTATGGTTGCAGACCTGGAAACGAATTACGGGATCAGAGTACAGGTACGTCGGTCAATCATGACCTCTAAAGGCGCACGGTTCGACGAGACAACTGCAACAACAACAGGCATGGCGGGCTGCGCTATTGCTTTGAGGAACGCTGTTTTTGCAGTAGTTGATCCATCCATAGTAAAGGCAATACACAATGCAGCCAAGAGGAAAGTATTGGGTAAGATTGATACGAAGGATGAATTGATTGCAGTTAGAGAACGGTATGTCAACAACTTCAAGTTGCTGTATCAGGATCAAGGTTTAACCGATACCGAGATTGCTATGGCTTGCGGAAAGAAACTGATTGAGCATATAGAACAAGATCAGCTTCTCACCCTGGCAGCAATCGAAGTTGGTCTTCGTTCCGGTGATATGGATTTCGATAAGGTATTCAGATCAAAGGAGCCGGTAACCACAATGCCATCAGATTTAGGTATGCAACCAAAGATAGTTGAACGCCTAAAGCTAATGATTTCAGGTGCTAAAAAAACAACCGACCTGGAAAAGATCAAATCAGAGATGACAACCAATGAATTAAGGATGCTTTACGATGCCAAGTTCAAGGAATTAAAATAGCTTTTTGCTTGTTTTTACTCTGCCAACCCGCCCTTAACCAGGCGGGCTTTGGCGGCAAAACTAAGTTATGGAAAATAATGAAATCTCAAATGGAAACATATTTGTTTTCTTCCTGATTGTAACGATAGCTTTATCATCAGCTTGCCTGTATTTCGTAAGTCATGACAAGCTATGGCAGTCTGTATTTTTAGGATTTTTTGCAGGGTTCTTCCTGGCTTATACCATTTTTGCATTTTGTAAATATAAAGAATTATGAAAAATGTAACAACAATAGACAGGGCGTTCATAGCCTATGTAATTATCCTTTCGATATTGATAGGGATAATATTCTCGTCATGCGAGAAGCCGTCAACTGATCCAACAGTCGGAGCGACAAGAGATACAACAGTTGTAAGACAATACTAAATTATATGAACCTAAACGAAGTCCCAAAGGTAGTTAAGCTGTCGTCCATAAGGCGGGCGATAACAACTTTAAACAATGCGGCTCTGATCAAGAGCGCGGTACCTTTTGAAGCAGATATTATGCTGTACGTCAATGTACCAGTAGCAGCAATCAATACCAAAAGGAAAAGGAAACCTGTAAATCGTAAACCAATTAAACCAAAAGCAGATTAATATGAATTTCGACAACTGGATGCCAAGTCCTCACTATGTAGGTTTGTTAATGTCAAACGGCAAAGGCAAGTCCAACCTGGAAAAGTATAATAAATTAGTAGCCGATAAGAAAGAGGCTCGTGCTAAGTACGATGACCTTGCAAACAAAGAGTCAATCACAGCAGGTAAGCTGCTTGAAAAGTCTGTTGATTGCGGTAGGCAAATCAAACTATTGGAACCATTCAAAGACGTTCCGTTGTTGGGAGAGACT
>Ga0105340_1000503_pt1 | contig 18807 bp, 19 predicted proteins | sample EasRivMeERMLT700_FD_89676 | JGI IMG/M metagenome (GOLD analysis project Ga0105340, IMG submission 89676) | Soil microbial communities from meander-bound floodplain in the East River, Colorado, USA - East River MetaG ERMLT700 | ecosystem: Environmental > Terrestrial > Soil > Floodplain | place...
AGAGTTGCGAGGAGTGCGCGACAGAGATCGCGGGCTGGCAACGCAGTTTGAAGATGCTGGATAGCTGGCCGGTGGTGCCGAGGCCGCGCGCACGGAATATCGTGGCGCCGGTCTTTCGGTGGGCAATGGCGGCGGCGATCGTGCTGGGGGCGGGAATCGCGCTGGGGCGAATGACGGCGCCGAGTGCGGAAGCGATGCGCGCGGAGGTGGAAGCGTCAGTGAGAACGGCGTTGGCGGCGGACCTTGAGCGGGCGCTTGCGCGGTCGGAGGCGCGGCTGGCGGCGTTGGGCGAGGAGAATTCGCGCGAGCTGTTGCAAACGTTCAGCGAGACGCTGGAGGCGGCGCGAACGGAGGATCGCGAGGCGATGGTTGCCTTGATTCAGGAGCAACAACGAGTCGCCGAGGAACGACTCGTGAACTGGCGGCGTGACCTGGAAACGCTGGCGCTGCAGACGGACCAGGGACTGCGTCAGGCGAGGTTCACAATGACGCAATTGGCGGCGAGAGATGGAAACAATTGATAGCTCGATGAGCGCGCATATTTTTATCGACGCTATTAAAACCGTTGAAACGGTTGGACCTTTCATGGGGACGCGATTCACCCAACTGAAGTTGGGTGTTAATGAGAACCGTTAGCGAAGAGCTTTAGGCATATACACATAGAACCAGAACCAAAGGAATTTATGAAAATTACAAAGCAGTTAATCACAGTGATGTTAGTGAGCGCGGGTGTTTTTACTGGCATGAGTCAAGACACGCCTCCAGCGAGGACTCCTCGCACGGATGAGCCGTTTGCGGGCGGGGGAGGGAGAGCGGGCGGAGCACCGGGGCGGGCGGTGAGCGCGGGGCCTGCGGCGAGCGCTTACGCGCAGAACGATTTCGGCGGGGCTTACGGTTACGTGTCGTCGAAATCAAGCGGGAGTTCGGTGCCGCCGGTAGTGATTCAGTTCGGCAGCAAAGGGCCTGAGGCGATCGCGACGATGGAGGACGACCTTGCCGTGATGACGCACCTCATTGACCAGGCGCTGGACCGGATGGGGGGTGATGTGCCGGACGAGAAGATGGGGATAAAGTTGTATTACACGTCTGGTGGGAAGTCGGTACGGGCGCTTTACCTTGAGAACTTTGGGCCGCTGTTCATGGTGAAGGTGAATTTCCCGGTGCACGCGCCGGCCGTGACGGAAGCCAAAGCGCCAGATGAGCCGGACGATTCGGAGTGGAACCGGGCGCGACGAAGTGTGCTTGGGTTTCCCGAAGACGCGCGGTGGACGGGAGGCAGCGGTGGAGTGCCGTATGAGGCGGAGCGTGTGGAGGCGTTGAAGAAGCAATTGGTCGCGGCGTTGAAGAACGCTTCCAACATGAAGGGTGTGAAGCCGGATGAGCACGTGACGGTGACGGTGTTTGGCAGTCCGGCGGCGACAGATGGCATAGTGATACGCGAACAGAAAGGCAATTCGAGCCGTCAGGCGACAGCAGTTCGCCTGGAGTCAGTGGTCGAAGGGAACAAAGTGATAATTGAGAGCGCGAGGGCATCGTCGCACGGGACAATACTTACGTTGCGCCTCAAGAAGGCGGACATCGACTCGGCAGGGAAGGATGGCGCGGACGCGCTTGCGAAGAAAGCGATCGTTAACACTTACGCTGGAAATGGACACGGGCTGTCGAGTGTGAACTCGTGGATTAAGAGTTCGTCGTCGTCGAGCCCGCGGGCGAGGTAGGGCAGAAGTAATCAGTGATCAGTGAGGCAGTGATCAGCGAGCACCAGGTTTCAAGCACCGGAGAAGCGGGTAGAAATCCCAAGTTCCAAACCCCAATAACCAGAGAAGTTCCAAGCGGGCAGTTCGAATCGAAAGCGCCGTATGCCGGTCGTAGTTTGGGGAGAGACGTTTTTAGTCAGAGCCTCCTTACGTCGGCTGCTACAAGTATGTGAAACGAAACAGCGCCCGTGAAAGGGCGCTGTCGCGAATTGATTTTCGATTCGGTTACTGCGGCGGCGCAGGACGTGCAGGACGTTCGCCAGGAGCACCGGGTTGGCCGCCCGGAGGTCGCGGAGGGCGCAGTTCTTCAGGAGTCAATTTTCCATCGCTGTTTTTGTCGAGCGTTTTGAGTGATTTGCTCGATTGCTCGATTTCGGTGGCGTCGATGGTGCCATCGTTGTTGGTGTCGAGGGCTGCCATTAATGGTATGCGCATTCTCATGAAGCCACCTTCGGCTCCGCCGGGTGCTCGGCCGGGAGGAGGTTGCTGACGGCCGGGCGGGGGAGTGTCCTGGGCGATTATTGAGACTCCACTCAGACCCGCAACGAGGGCGAGGAGTGTGATTGCTTTCATCTTCATCTGCGTTCCTTTGTTTTTGTTTTGAGGCGTTCAGCCGTCTGAAGGGAATGACGCGCGGAGGGGGTGATCGGTTACGCAAATTCGGGCGGTTTGAGTTGAGCGCGCAGGATGGGGGCAAACTACGACTGGCGAAAGCAGGCGGGTGACGCCACTTTTAACTGGGTTCGTGTTATGGAATCATACGAGAAACTGGGGGTCTTCTATTTGGGGCGCTACCACGATTTGGAGGGGCGCAAAACATTGCCGGATCTGTTGCTTTACAATTCCAATGACTTACTCACGCACGCGTTGTGCGTCGGCATGACGGGCAGCGGCAAGACGGGGTTATGCTTTGATATCATCGAGGAGGCTGCCATCGACGGAATCCCATCGATTCTCATTGACCCGAAGGGCGACCTCGCGAATTTGCTGCTCACGTTTCCCGAGTTGCGCCCGGCGGATTTCGAGCCGTGGGTGAATCCAGACGAGGCTCGCAAGAAGGGCGTGCAGCCGGCGGAGTTTGCGGCGCAACAGGCTGAGTTGTGGAAGAACGGCCTCGCCAGTTGGGACCAGGACGGGGAACGCATCCGCCGGTTGCGCGAAGCGGCGGAGTTCACGATCTACACGCCCGGGAGCAATGCGGGGATTTCGGTTTCGATTCTCAACTCTTTCGCCGCGCCGCCGCAGGGCATTCTTGACGACAGCGAATTGTTGCGCGAGCGAATCAATACGACGGTCAGCGGCTTGCTCGGGCTCGTGGGCGTGGAAGCCGACCCGACGAAAAGCCGCGAAGCGATTTTTTTGGCGAACGTGATTCAGCATGCGTGGGAGAATGGACACGATCTCGAGCTCGGTTCGCTCATCCAGGAAATTCAAAGTCCGGGCGTGCAGCGCATCGGCGTGATGGACGTCGAGACGTTTTATCCGGCGAAGGAACGTTTCACGCTTGCCACCGCGATCAACGGCCTGCTGGCGTCGCCGGGATTCGGCGCATGGCTGGAAGGTGAGCCGCTGGATATTCAACGCATTTATTACACGGAGGCCGGCAAGGCGCGCGTCGCAATTTTTTCCATCGCGCACCTCAATGAGGCGGAGCGGATGTTTTTCGTGACGTTGCTGCTGAATCAACTGCTGGGCTGGATGCGCACGCAATCGGGCACGACGAGTTTGCGCGCGTTGCTGTACATGGACGAAATTTTTGGTTACTTCCCGCCGGTGGCGAACCCGCCGTCGAAGCGGCCATTGCTGACGCTGCTGAAGCAGGGGCGGGCGTTTGGTCTTGGGGCGATCCTTGCGACGCAGAATCCGGTGGATCTCGATTACAAGGGGCTCGCGAATATTGGCACGTGGTTCCTCGGCCGCCTGCAGACGGACCGGGACAAACAGCGCGTGCTGGATGGGCTTGAAGGTGCAGCGCAGGGTTCGAGTTTCGATCGAGCGGCGATGGAGCAAACGCTCGCGAGGTTGGGCAGTCGCGTGTTCCTCCTGCACAACGTCCACGAGGAAGGCGCGTCGATATTTGAATCGCGCTGGGCGATGTCATATCTGCGCGGGCCGATGACGCGCAACCAAATCAAAGCGCTGATGGATGCGCGGCGCGCTCCGGCCGCTGGAGGCTCGCCGCGGCGAAGTTCGGCCGCGCCCGCGGGCGCGCGCATCGGCAGCGCGCCACGTGCGGGGTCTCCAACGAGCGCTGAGGAAGGCGTGGTTGCGAGTGAGGCGGAGATTGAAGTTCGGCGTTCGCCGCCTGCCGGCAAATCGACGCGGCCCACGTTGCCTCCGGCAATTCCGCAATACTTTGTTCCCGCGCGTGACGGGGGCGAAGAGATTGTTTACGAACCGATGTTGCTGGGCGCGGCATCGATCCGCTTCGCTGACTCGAAAACGAAGGTTGATATGACGGAGGAGGTGACGTTGCTGGCGCCGATCAAGGACGACGCAGTGCCGGTGGATTGGGCGGAGGCGCGGGAAGCGGAGGTTGACCCGAACGATCTTGAGCGCAATCCAGTGCCCAGCGCGGCGTTCTCGGAACTGCCGCCCGCGGCCAGCCAGGCGAAGAATTACGCGATGTGGCAGAAGGAGTTCGTCAACGCCGTCTACAGTTCGCGCAAACTGAAGCTGTTCAAGTCCATGGTCTACGACCAGATTTCGCGCATCGACGAGAGCGAAGGGGACTTTCGTGCGCGGTTGAATCAGGTTGCCCGTGAGCGGCGGGATGCGGCCGTGGCGAAGCTGCGTGCGAAGTACGCGCCGAAACTGGCCACGCTCAGTGAGCGCGTGCGCCGCGCGGAGCAAGCGGTCGAACGCGAAGCCGAGCAAGCGCGCTCAGCGAAACTTTCGACGGCGCTTTCCTTTGGGAGCACCCTGCTCGGCGCGTTCCTTGGCAGGAAGGCCGTCAGTTCCACGAACGTCAGCAAAGCCGCGACGGCGATGCGAGGCGTTGGCCGTTCATTTGAGCAATCGCAGGACGTCGCCCGCGCCGGGGAAACTGTGGAAGCAGTCAAAAAACAGATCGCTGACCTGGACGGGCAGTTTCAGGCCGAGGCGGCGGCGATTGAGACCGGCGGTGACCCTGCGACGGAGAGTTTCGAGACGGTTGAACTTCGACCGACCAGGACGAACATCAGGGTGAAGCTGGTGGCGCTGGCCTGGACTCCGCAGGTGCGGAGCGCGTGAAGTTTGAGCTACACCGCGCCTTGCGGTCTGCGGTTTAGCTCGACCCAGTAGCTCGTGATCTGTTTAAGCGCGTCGCAAAACAAATCGAAGTCGACGGGCTTTTGCACAAAGCTGTTGCATCCAAGGTCGTAGGCAGTAACCAGGTCCGCGGGCTCGCACGAGGAGGTCCATATGACGACTGGAACTGACTTGACGAGCGGTTCGGCGCGTACGCGCCGGAGGACTTCGTGGCCATTGAGTTTTGGCAATTTGAGATCGAGAAGGATCAAAGAGAGACTCGACGGGTGGAGTCCGGACATTTTGCGCCCGCCGGTGAGGCAATCGACCGCTTCATGTCCATCGCGTGCGATAATGAGCTCATACCTTGTCGACTGCCGTTCCAACGCGATTCGCACCAGCATTTCGTCGTTTGGGTTGTCTTCGATCATGAGAATGGAGTGTTGTTGTTTCATGGGTTGGGTCGTTAGGGATATTGAACCAAAAGCACGCGCCGAGATCGGGGATACCCTTTGCCCAGATATTTCCGTGATGGCGCTGAAGAATGCGCTTTACGGTAGCCAGGCCGATGCCGCAGCCGGGCAGGTCTGGCGCATGGTGCAAGCGCTGAAAGACGCCGAAGAGCTCATGGTAGGACGCCATGTCGAACCCAATGCCATTGTCATAGAGATAGAAGACGGACTCGGTGTCATCGTGGCTCCCTCCGAAGCAGATCTTTGAGGGACCGTAAGGCCGGCTGAATTTCCACGCGTTCTCGAACAACTGTTCGAGGGCAAGGTTCAGCAGCAGCGGATCCCCAAAGGCCGTGAGGTGAGGAGTGATCGTTACTTTTATATCTTTTTCGGGATTGAGGCTCCTGATTTTGGCGACAACAGATTGAGCGATGTCACTCAGGTCGACGACGGATTTGCGCATGACGTGGCGCGTGACGCGAGTGAGTTGAAGCAGGCCATCGAGCAAGCAACCCATGTCCTGAGTCGCTTTGATGACGCGCTGAAAATTAGCGGTGGTTTGTTCGTCGAGCTTCTCGCAGAGGGAATCCAGGACGACCTTTGAGAATCCGCCGATGCTTCGCAAGGGAGCGCGCAGGTCATGCGAGAGGGCATGACAAAGGATATCCAGCTCTTCGCGCCAGAGTTCGGCTTGCCCATTCTGCAAGCCGTCGGTTTGTGCGATCGAGTTGTGCGTCGTCGCAGAAGCACTGCCAATCAGAGTCAAATCATGTATCATAACACACTTTTGCGTTCAGCCCGTTGCGTGTTGGTAACCAATGCCGTTCGACTCATACTGAACGCGAAGGGACAAACGAGCTATTGGACCTTCGTCCAATGCCTGAATTCTGCAGGGACAATTTGGGCGTGTTCGCAGTTCGGAATAAACGAGCGCGCAACAGAAGACGACGCATGAATGCGGTTCATGCATGGATGAGCAGATTGTTGCAGTCATTAATAGCCATCGGCTATTGGACCTTCGTCCAATGCCTGAATGCTGCGGATTTAGGCATGCTGGCAAAGTGGTTGGGTCAAGCATGAGGGAGCGCCGGGACGGGGAGCAGAGAACACCCAACACTCAAAGGACGGAATTAATCCTTTGCGGTTGTAACTTGACCGCGAGGGGGCGAGTCATCTATAAAGACATCACCGAGATGGCGGCTAGGCTGCGGGAGGAATGGCTTTCCCGCCATTTGCAGAAGGTTGGCCTGGTGGCAGCAGCAGTCGCCTTTGTGGGCAATTGCGGTTGACTGGAAAACGAATGGACGCACCATGCAAGTGCAATCAGGCAACGGTAACGTGGGAGCGGTCGGACACGAGGAGTACACCAGCAGAGTTATTGGCTTTGCGCCATTGATGATCTGGGGCTCCGGGCCCTACCAATTCTGTACTTTCTTCAACAGAAAGTGGCTGCGATTTGCCGGCGGCCCCGTAATGACAGAAGTTCAGGAGGGTTGGAGTGGAGAAGTTCATCCGGACGATCTTACGCGGTGTCTGCGGAGTCACCAGCGCGCCTTTATCCAGCGTCGACAATTTCGTGTCGAATATCGGGTGCGTGACTTGACCGGTGGCTACCGATGGATCCTGGACGAGGGGATGCCTTCCTTTGGACCCGATGGGAAATTTGCGGGCTACATGGGGTCATGCGTTGACATTACGAAGCAGAAGGAACTTGAGGAGGAACTGGAGCAAAGCGAGGACGAGCTCAGGACGAGTGAAAGGCGTTATCGAGGGGTGGTCGAAGACCAGACGGAATTGATCTGCAGATTTTTGCCGGATGGCACCTTTACCTTTGTTAACGACGCCTACTGCCGTTACTTTGGATTAACCCAGGACGAGTTGATGGCGCGAAGTGTTTGGTCCCAGATTTCACCCGAGCACGAGGAAAAGGCGCGCGAGTTGATCGCGTCCATCACGGCGGAGAATCCCGTTGCAACGATCGAGTACCATGTGGTCAGCAATGGAGAGATCCGATGGCACCAGTGGACGGACCGGGGCTTTTTTGACGCGGCGGGACATGCTCTTGAGTATCAAGCGGTTGGACGTGATATCACGGAGAGGAAGAAGCGCGAGGAAGATCTGCGGGAAAGTGAAGGGAAGTTTCGCGCGATTTTCGACCTCAACATCGTGCCGTTGTTGTACTGGCATGCCAATGGGCATGTTACAGATGGGAACGATGCCTATCTGCGACTGGTTGGCTACTCGCGAGAAGAATTGAACGCTGGGAAGGTCCGTTGGGACAGCATGACGCCAGTCGAAGACAGGCATCTGGATCAGGAGGCGTTGGAGGAACTGAGGAACGGCCGCCAGTTTGTTACTCCGTTCGAGAAGCATTATCGTCGCAAGGACGGCACACTCGTGCCGGTTCTCATTGGTGCTGCGGTATTCCCCGGGTTTCAGGATCGTGGCGTCGCGTTTGCCGTCGACCTGTCCGATCAAAAGCGGCTGGAACTCGAGTTACGGCAAGAGAAGGCGCTCAATGCCGCGATCATAGCGTCGCTTTCCGGACATGTCGCCGTCATAGATCGCGCCGGACGCATCATCGCTGCCAATGAATCGTGGGTCCGGTTCGCTGGCGAGGGTGCAGGCGGGAAAGACAAGGTGGATATTGGGGCCGACTACCTCGAAGTGTGCGCTGAGGCGCTGCGATGCGGTGACGACACGGCGGCGAAAGCGGTTGCAGGTATTCGCTCGGTGTTGACGGGCGGAAAATCGGAGTTCGCAATGCAATGCCAGTGCGAGTCGACGCCGCTACAGTGGTTCGAAGTAAGGGTGGAGCAGTTGCGGCGTCCGGAGGGCGGCGCGGTTATCTCTCACATCGACGTCACGAATCGCGTCCGAGCGGAGATGGAGGCAGAAAACCATCGACGGGAACTTGCGCACGTGGCGCGCGTCACGCTCCTGGGAGAACTTACGGCTTCGATTGCGCACGAATTGAATCAGCCGCTGACGGCGATCCTGAGCAATGCCCAGGCTGGACAAAGGATTTTAAGCAAGAAGAAGAGCCGTTTCCCAATTGTCCGGGACATCTTGTCGGATATCGCCGACGATAGCAGACGGGCCGGTGAAGTCATTCATCGCTTGCGTTCGCTGTTGGAGAAGGGTGAGCCGCAGAGGCAATCGTTGGATGTAAACGGGCTCGTCGAGCAAACGCTGCGATTGGTCCACAGCGAGATGATCATTCGCCGGGTTGCCGTGGAGAAACAGCTCGATACGACGGTGCCACCAGTGCTGGGAGACAGGATCCAGTTGCAGCAGGTGGTTCTGAATTTGATCGTTAATGCGGCGGAGGCCATGGCCGAATGTGTGCCGACCGAACGCAAGGTGGTGCTGAGCACCTTCGCCACCGACGGCAGGGTGGGGATCAGGGTGAGGGATTTCGGGACCGGGCTGGACCCGAAGTATCGGGAGCAGATTTTCGAGCCGTTCTTCACGACCAAAGAGCACGGGATGGGTGTTGGGCTTTGGATTAATCGCGCAATTATAGAATCGCACCTGGGAGAGTTGCTGGCCGCAAACAACGATGACAAAGGATGCACATTTGATGTGATGCTGCCGGCTTACAGGAGGAAGAGGCCATGACTGAAATACCGATTGTGTTTTTAGTAGACGACGACCCATCGATCCTTCGCAGCGTTGGACGGTTGATTCGCAGCGGCGGGTACAACGTGTATCCTTACAGCTCGGCGCGGGAGTTTCTGACCCAACTGCAGCCTCCGCAACAGCCGTGCTGCCTTGTGCTCGACCTGGCGATGCCGGAGCTCAGTGGGATTGAATTGCAGAAGCGCCTTGCTGAAACGCAATTTAATCCGCCGATCATTTTTATCAGCGGGCATGGGGATGTGCCCACGACTGTGCGCGCGATGAAGGGCGGCGCGGTCGATTTCCTGACGAAGCCATTTGAAGACCGTGAGCTGCTGCAAGCGGTGCGGCAGGCGTTGCAGAAGGACAAGCTTGCGCGCCGGGACCGGTTGGAACAAACGGAGGTGATGACACAGCTCAAGTCATTGACCGGACGTGAGGGGCAGGTGCTGCGCCTGGTAGTGACCGGAATGTTGAACAAGCAGATTGCAGCGACGCTCGGCACGTGTGAGAAAACGATCAAGGTCCATCGTGGGCGCGTGATGAGGAAGATGCACGTTCAATCATTGGCGGAACTGGTGCGAAAAGCAGAGAAGGCAGGAGTGTTTATGTCTTCCCCCGGGCTTCGGCCGCCTGCGCAAGGTCCGCTAAACCCAAGAATGAGCGCGATATAGCGGCGAGGAAAGCATGTGAGCAGCACCTTCAAAAAGCCGCTTCTTACGGGTTCCGGCAAGGTGCCTTTGGTGGCAGTCGTGGATGACGATGAATCGGTCCGCCTGGCGGTGCATCGGCTGGTTTGCGCGGCGGGAATGAACGCGGTGGATTATGCCTCGGGCGAAGAGTTGATTCGCGATTTTTGCGAGCAGCGGGCGCAGAGGGTTGACTGTATCGTGCTCGATCTGCAGATGCTGGGGATGAACGGGTTACAGACCGCCGAATGGCTGACGCAGTTCGGCGTACAGACTCCGATGGTCTTCATCAGCGGTGGAGACGAGAATACAGTGCGGGCCCTTGGCGGCCCCTCCGATCTGCCCTGGATTCGCAAGCCATTCGACGATGCGGTTCTGCTTCCGGCGATTGAAGCCGCGCTTAAGGTTAACGAGGTCACGCGTCTTCGCGGTTCCTGCTGAGCCTGATCGGGGCCCGCCCCACACCCCCCACTTCAAGGGGGATTAGACCAAGGTCCAATGGTAATGCCGTCGCGGATGGGGCATCATGTTCGGGTTGAGGGAGAATGGTATTTAAAGTGGCGAGGCCAAACTGAGCAAGGATATGAGAAACAGGTAGAGCTCCTCCCGTATGATGCGATCGAACAGTCGTGCGCCAACACCTGTTCGCCCGCATTGTACTCCGACCGGCGGCGGTCTGCAATACCTCCCCGCAGGCCGCCGTCTTTTCCTCAAAGGAATTCGGCGCTAAAAGCACCTATCGAGCAAACAGAGCTCGCCCGGTGAAAACCGGGACGAGCTCTTCGTGCTTTGGTCCGATGATCCCCTTTGGGCCATATTGATAGAATGCGACCGACGCCGATAAAGTATGAGCAATTCACCGGGCTGAAGCCGCGGTGTTTAGGAATCGCGCAAAGGGCGAGATGCGCCCGAGGAAGGAATCAAACGGATCGGTATGTTGACGAAACGGAGCGCGGCGCCACAAGTCTGTGGTCACCGCGCCCACGCTTCGTCATGTGCTCGCAGGATGCACACTTTGGCCACGCTTAGTACTTTTGCGGGCTGGAGTCGGAGCTCGTGGTCGCAGTCGCCGCCGGCGCCGGCGCCGGAGTCAGCCGTTCGCCCGAAGCCTGGCCTGTGGGCGCCAGGGTCTGCGGGGGCATGGGCTGAGGCTTGAGGGCCAGGCCGTTCATGAGTCGCGAGACGCCGCCCACGCTGCGCGTGAGTTCTTCGGCACGCCGGCTCTGGTCCTGACTATCGACAAACCCGCTCAGTTGCACGATGCCGCCATACGTATTTACGTCGACGGATTCGAACTTATACACCGGGTCGGATTTCAGTTTCTTTTCGACCGCTTCGGTGATGTTCTTGTCGTCCTTGACGCGGCCTTCACTTCGCTGATCGTTCGAAGAAGAAGAATTCATCAAAGACGAGCATCCCGCGAGAGCAGCCACGCCTATGACCGCCGCGCTGATGCGGCCGATTGTCACTATGTTCTTGATGTTCTGCATACTTTCTTTCCCTTTTCTGTTCCTGTTGTTTTCTATGTTGCTTCTGACGCTGCCGCCGCTGCTTTTTACCCGTCGAAATGATCGACCGGTGGATCAAGCTACGCAGTGCAACGCGGCGGAGAAAGGGAGGGAAGTTGGAACGGGCGGCTAGGTAGGTCGAGTAAGACCAAGGTCCAATAGCAGATTGTGGTTGCCGGACTGAGGCTCACGCGGAATTTCGCGTTTTGGGCGGAATTCCTGACCGATGTCGTCAGTGGATTCCACCCCGCGAAACTCCCAGGACACCAGAGCAAACAAATATGAAACCACGATCTCAACAACCCCAGGGCGGTGGACGACGTTCGCGCAACATCAAAGTTGCCGGCAATGGCAAAGGCTAAGCCTCCTCGCCTACACGTGGATCTCCGGCGAGTTGGTGATGGAGCCAGGTCCGGTAGAGGTGAGCGCCGGCAGCAGTTCGGGCGACATCAGATCCAATGCCAAGTTCACGGTTGCTCGTGTCAGTTGGCAGGCCTCGCGCGCATGGGGCAAGCATCTGCCCAGGGAGACAATTTGCCTGAGCGTGCCAATCGCATTTCCCGAATGATGGAAGGAGGAGGCATGATCGTCGAAGACAACACGTTGTGGTGGTTGCTGGCTTTCCTCACGGTAATCGTTTTGTTCACTGGTTGCGCGTCAGTGCCCGAGTTGCCCTCCAAATCAGCGTCTGCACCGGCGCAGGAGACCGGCGCCACTGCCTTGAGTCGCGCCCTTGCGCCCGTCATAGCCGAACATCCGGGCTTGTCCGGGGTTTATCCCCTCGAGCGTGGCATGGATGCGTTCGCGGCGCGAATGGTGTTGGCCACTGCGGCCGAGCGCGCGCTGGATGTGCAGTACTATATCTGGCATTCCGATGACGCGGGGAAACTTCTGGCAAACCAGTTGATTCAGGCTGCGCACCGCGGCGTGCGCGTCCGGTTGCTGCTTGACGATTTTGGGGCAAACTCTTCGGACGCCCACGTGGTGGCGTTGGACAGCCACCCGAACATCGAAGTGCGCCTGTTCAATCCCGTTGCCAATCGAACCTTCCGCCGACTGGGTTTCCTCTTCGACTTCGCCCAGCTCAACCGGCGCATGCACAACAAATCTTTCACGGCCGACCATCAGGTCGCGATCATTGGTGGCCGTAACATCGGCGACGAGTACTTCGGCATCGGCCCGAACTTCGAGTTCGTCGACCTGGATGTGATGGCCGCTGGGTCCGTCGTAGATGCCACGACCGCCGCCTTCGAGGTTTACTGGGACAGTCCGCACTCGGTGCCGATCACGTCGCTCACTCGCAAAAAAGTGTCGCCAGAATGGACGCGACAACAGTGGGCCGCGCTCGCATCGCATTGCGAAGCGATGCAGGATTCGGCCTACCTCCGGGCGGCGCGCGACTGCCGGCTGATGAACGAACTCCGGGAGGGCCGGCTGCCTTTGTCCTGGGGCCGCGCGTGGCTCGCCTATGACCTGCCGGATAAGGTGACCACCGCGCCCGAAGATCGCGCCACTCATCTGATTCCGCAGTTGCGGCCAATCATCGACGCTACCAAACGCGAACTGTTGATCGTGTCGCCGTATTTCATCCCCGGCAAGGAAGGGGTGGCGTTTTTCCAGGCGCTGCGCAAGCGCGGCGTGCGCGTGGTCGTAGTCACCAATTCGCTCGGCGCAACCGACGTGCCCGCGGTGCACGCGGGCTATCGGCGCTATCGCAAGGCACTTTTGCGCGCCGGCGTGGAGCTGTACGAGTTCAAAGAGACCGCTCCGCTCAATCCTTCAAGCGGCTCTGGCAGGGGTTCTTCCGGCACGAGTCTGCACGCGAAGACGTTTGTGTTCGACCAACGCATCATCTTCGTCGGCTCGCTCAATCTTGACCCCCGGTCGGTGTCGCTCAACACGGAGATCGGCGCCGTGCTCGAAGTCCCCGACCTCGCGGCGCGCGCGGCTTCGGCCATCGAGAAAAGCGCCCTGCGCGAAGCGTATCGACTCGAATTTGTGCCGGGGCCTGGCCCTTGCAAAGAATGCCGTCGGATCAACTGGGTGGTTGAAGAAAACGGCAAAACCACGCGTTATACGCGCGAGCCAGGGGCAAGTTTTGGGAGACGTGTCCTCGTCAGGCTCCTCTCACTGTTACCCATCGAGAGCCAATTGTGAAGGGTACCCTTCCTCAGCGCAACCTGCACCCAACGAAATCCCGGCTTCTGTCTAACGCGGCGGGTCTCACTAACCGAGAGCCCCTGCCTGGAAGTTGAAACCTGGCATCCGAAGCAGGGATGGAAACTCCCCTGGCGACATAGGCCCAAGGTCCAATAGCGGATTCCCGCGTGGACAGGCAGGGTAAGTGGGATTAGGTGGCCCTGACGGGGTGCGAATCCCCATGGGGTGGTTGGCAAAATGATCAAGGATTCCAAGTCGAGCCATCGACGCAAAGCCTTGGGATGAAACATGTCTGCCGTATTGGAAAAAAACGATCTTGTAAGACCCAGGAAGACGACTGAAACCCCGGTCCCAGTCGTCCCGACAGTCGATGAATCAGATTCGGGTCGGGCTTCCGTGCAGTACTCCCGCTACCGCACGAAACTTTCCAATCATCGGACAGGGCTCTCGGAACATCGCACCTCGTTGTCCGAGTATCGCACGGATCTGTCCACCCACCGAACGGACCTCTCGGCTGTTCGCACGGAGGTCTCCATGCGCCGGACCGGCATGTCGTTTCAGCGCACGCGCCTGAGTGCAGATCGCACATTGGCCTCGGTGATCCGCACAGCGCTGTCGCTGATCGCCTTCGGCTTCACGCTCTTTCAGTTTTTCGAAAAGCTGGTGGCAAACCCGCAAAAGAGCACCGCAGCGGCCCGCAACTTTGGTATCTCGTTGGTGGCGCTCGGCATCGCCATGCTGGCCATCGGCATTGTCTATCATGCGTTTTTCATGATGGGCCTGCGTAAAGAGCGCAAGGCGATGGCGGCGCAAGGCCTCATTCACGCCGAGAGCGCATTTCCGCCGTCGCTGACGCTCATCACGGCTCTCATCCTCCTGGCGATCGGCATCGTAGCCATCCTAAGCATGGTTTTCCACGTCGGCCCATTCTCGTGAGGAGGATTTTTTATGATTAAACCACGTAACGGACACCGGAGGGATCGGCCAGGGAACTGCGGGTGTGGAGTGAAGTAGCGCTATGGTTGAGAGTTAAGGGTTAAGGGTTGAGAGAAGGACCGGGCTAAAATCAAAACAGGAGCCTGTTTCCGAATCTCGCGGAAACAAAGGGATATGAATACTCAAAACAAATCATCCGAGGGGGTATCAAGAAAAAGTTTCTGGTCCCGGTGCGGCGATGCGGCCAGCAAAAAACTCTGGCCGTTGGATCGCGACGCGTTGTGCGCCGCGGCGCGGCGGCGCACCGGGCTGGCAGACTTCGGGGATCCGGCGATCGAGTCCCGCCTTGCGGTCCTGACAAAGAGCATCGAAAGCGAAGCCGACCTGCATCCGCTCGGACGGCTCCTCGCGTCGATTCACCTTGGCGATCTTCTGAAGACGCGGTTGAGCCTGGAGGAAACATGGAGAAAAAGCCCGGGCTTCGAGACTGAGCTGATTCAACGTCCTGTTTTCATCACGGGCATGCCGCGCAGCGGCTCAACTTTCCTGCATGAAATTCTGGCGCAGGACGCCGACAACCGCGCGCCGAGGGTTTGGGAAGTCATGTCGCCGCTTCCAACGGGCGCGAGACGGCGAATCCAGCGCACGGCGGCGTGCCTTTGGTGGTTCAGGCAAATTGCGCCGGAGGCGGATTCCGTCCATCCCATCCGCGCGACCACGCCGCATGAGTGCGTGGCGATCCACAGTTACACGCTGCTGTCGCGGGAATTTGTAACGACATTCCGAGCTTCCGCGTACGAAGCATTTATCGACACCGCCGATTTCGATCCGGCGTATTTTTGGGAAAAGCGATTTTTGCAATACCTCCAATGGCGACAGCCGGCGAGACGATGGGTCCTCAAGGCGCCGGACCACATGTTCAAGATGGAGGCTTTGCTGCGCGTCTTTCCCGATGCCGCAGTTATTCAGACGCATCGCAACCCACTGGAAGTGCTGGAGTCTTCGAGTCGGCTCACGGACGTCGTGCAGCGGACTTTTGCGCGGCGGCAGGGACAACGCGAGATCGGCATTCGCGAGGCGCGGGTTTTAGCCGACGGGCTGGATCGAATCACTCGATTTCGCGAAGCGCACCCCGAATTGGAGGATCGCTTCGTGGATGTTAACTACGACGACCTCGCCTCCGATCCGCTCAAGACTGTGCGCCGGCTTTATCGGGAATTGGGCCTTCCGCTGACGCCCGCGACCGTGGAACGCGTGCAGGCTCTGGCGGGAAACCGTTCGCGTTACCGCGGGCAAGGGGCCAGGCCCGGACTGGCTGATCTCGGCATCGATTCCGGAATGAAGACGCGGTTCGAGAGTTATTGCGCGCGATTCAGCGTCCGCCAGGTTGAAAGGGGAGGCGCATGAAGAAGCTGCACACATCGTTGTTAGTGCTCGGCCTGGCCTTCCTGGTCTTCCTCATTTGGAAAGCCGGCATTCGTCAGCTTTGGCAACAGCTCGGGCTGCTCGGGTGGGGATTAATTCCGATTGTCATCGCTGAAGGCGTCGCCGAAGTGTTTCACGCGATAAGCTGGCGATACTGCTTCAGCGGTCCGCACCGTCGTATTTCACTGGTGCGCCTCGTTCGGATTCACTTTGCGGGGTCCGCGATCAGTTTCCTCACACCCACGGCATCGCTGGCCGGTGAAGTGACCAAAGCCGCACTGTTGGCCGGAAATCGCCACGGACCGGAGGCCGTCTCGGCGGTGATGATTGGGAAACTTTCGTGCGGTCTTGCTCATCTCTCTTTTGTTGCAATCGGGTCAATCGTTCTCCTCCCGGTGCTGCAATTGCCGCCGGCGCTGCGGGCCCCGCTATTGCTGGGCAGCGCGGCGTTGGCGGCAGGGATGGTGATCTTCCTGTTCCTCCAGAAGCGAGGGAAGCTGGCGAGCTTCGTCCGATGGCTGGCAGCGCGAAACATTTTCGGCAAATCGCTGCAGGGTTTTGCCCGCGCGATGGAGCGTGTCGATGAAACCCTGAAAGAGTTTCATCGTGAACGGCCCTGGGACCTCGCGCGGTCCGTCTGCTGGCATTTTCTAGGGTTTGCAGTTGGGATTTTCTCCACATGGTACTTCCTTTTTCTCCTGGGAGAACGCCATGGGTTCATGGTCGCGGCGCGGATCTGGTTTTTGGTCCTGTGGTTTGACCTTGTGACCTTTGCAGTGCCGTTGAATCTGGGAGTGCTGGAAGGGGGGCGCGTCGTCGCGTTCCGGGCATTTGGTTTCGGCGCTTTGCCGGGACTGACTTTCGGCATCGTGACTCGACTGGCGCAACTCTTCTGGGCGGGTTTCGGCCTGCTCAACTACGCGCTGCTGATCGCGCGCACCAGCGCCGCACCCGAAGAACGACCCGCTCGCGCCACGGGTGAGGCAGCTCTCCCGCTCGCAATAGAAGAAAACCAAACATGAAGGCCGCGCTCCAAAACCGCAAACGCCGCAGGAGGGGATGCTCATGGAATTAAAGCACCTGGTCATGCTCGCGCTCCAGGTGAGCATCCTGTGCATGGTCTTCGGGTTCGGACTGAGAACTACCTGGGACGACCTGCTCTATCTCATTCGACGACCCGGCCTGCTGTTGCGCTCGCTGCTCGCAGTCTTCGTAATTATGCCGGTGGTGGCCTTCGCGCTTGTCCAATTGTTCGACTTCCGCCACACGGTGGAGGTCGTCCTGATCGCGCTCGCCATCTCCCCGGTTCCTCCCCTCCTTCCGAAAAGAGAACTCATGGCCGGCGGGCATGATTCTTATGGGCTCGGATTAATGGCGATTTTAGCCCTGCTCTCGATCGCGATCGTCCCCCTCGCCCTGGAACTCATAAAAGGGATTTCCGGCCGGCCATTGGCAGTGCCGACGGGAGTTGTCGCGGGACTGGCGTTCAAGACCGTCCTCCTGCCGCTCGCGACCGGCATGGTCGTTCGCGCGACGCTGCCGCGCATAGCCGAAAGGATCGTAAAGCCCGTGACACTCTTCGCCAACATATTGCTGCCGCTCGCAGCGATTCTGCCGCTGATCGGCGCCATGCCCGCCATCCGAACCCTCATCGGAGAGGGGACGCTTATCGCGATGGTCACTTTTGCCGCCGTGGGCCTCGCTGTCGGTCATTTCATGGGCGGGCCGGATCCGGCAGATTCAGTCGTGCTTGCGTTCTCCAGCGCTTGCCGTCATCCAGCCATCGCCCTGTCGATCGCCACGGCGGCCTTCCCGCATGAGCACTTCGGTGGGGCCATTATCCTCTACCTGCTCGTGAGCATCATCGTCGGGATCCCGTACATTGTGTACGTCAGGAAGTCGACGGGTGGGCAACACGACGCCGTGGGAGACCATGCAAACGCATAGATGAAAAATCAAAATACCATAATCAACCCTCGCTCACCTGTTTTCCAGGGTGAGGTCAACCATGCCTTTTGAAACAGCCAAACATTGAAACATGAAACCGAGAAACAGTATGAAGCACGACACAAAGGAACACACTCGATTGGATGAAGCGCGCCTCGACAAAATTCCCTGGCGCAAGTGGGGCCCCTACTTGAGCGAACGCCAGTGGGGGACCGTCCGGGAAGACTACAGCGACAACGGAGACGCGTGGAACTATTTCACGCACGACCAGTCAAGGTCTCGCGCGTATCACTGGGGCGAAGATGGGTTGGGAGGGTTTTCCGACGAGAAGCAGCGCCTCTGCTTTGCCCTCGCGCTCTGGAATGAGAAAGACGCGATCTTGAAGGAGCGGCTGTTCGGGTTGAGCAACGGCGAAGGCAACCACGGCGAAGACGTGAAGGAATATTACTTCTACCTCGACAGCACGCCGACGCACTCGTACATGAAGTATCTCTACAAATATCCGCAGCAGGCCTACCCGTACACGCAACTCCTCGAGGCAAACCGAAACCGGACAAGGAACGATTTCGAGTACGAACTTATGGATACCGGAATCTTCGAGGGAGATCGTTACTTCGATGTCTTCATCGAATATGCGAAGGCGGCGCCTGAAGATATCCTGATCAAAATCTCGGTCTATAACCGCGGACGCGAGACGGCGAATCTGCACGTCCTGCCGACGCTTTGGTTCCGCAACACGTGGACATGGTGGCCGGAACAGCGAAAGCCGCTTTTGCAGGAAACCGGGCGCTCCAAAACGGCGCGGGCCATTACCACCTCGCATCCTCAGCTTGGGAATCGCTACTTCTACTGCGAAGGAGACCCTGCCTTGCTCTTCACCGAAAACGATACGAACAACGCGCGTCTCTTCAACGGCACCAACGCCGGCCCTTACGTGAAGGACGGCATCAACGACTTTATCGTCCATGGCCGGAAGGAGGCCGTGAACCCCGGGCAGACAGGGACGAAGGCAGCGGCGCATTACCAGATGAATATCGGTCCGGGAAAGAGAACGGTGCTTCGCCTGCGGCTTTGCGACAAA
>Ga0105340_1000504_pt1 | contig 18807 bp, 15 predicted proteins | sample EasRivMeERMLT700_FD_89676 | JGI IMG/M metagenome (GOLD analysis project Ga0105340, IMG submission 89676) | Soil microbial communities from meander-bound floodplain in the East River, Colorado, USA - East River MetaG ERMLT700 | ecosystem: Environmental > Terrestrial > Soil > Floodplain | place...
ATTTTCACGTCACATCGTTCCGGGGGCGGCCCGAGCAGCCGGTCCTGGACCTGGCGCTTCGGATGGATTCAGCCGCCAGGTCCGCGATCCGGTTTGTTTTCCCCCGCGGCCTGTTTCCGGTGTGGCATTTCTACAAGCGCGAATCAAAAACAGATATTGACCGCAGGTGAATGCGGATGAACTTCGAGGGAATAGGGAATGGGGAATAGGGAATGGGGAATAGTGAACGGTGAACAGTGAACGGTGAACGGTGAACGGTGAACGGTGAATGAGTGATAAGTAGACGGGAAATCATTGGCGCGCGAAAGCGCTGTATTCCCTATTTCCTATTCCCTATTTCCCATTTCCCTGCCTCGCAGGGGCCAGCCCTTCGCCATTGTTTTCCGTATTTCCCGCGCGCTCACCACGCGTCGCGCCTGCACCTCTTTGCGTTTCTTCCACATTTTCGGAAGTCCCCTGATTGCATCCCATTTGGACTTGAGGATGACGCGCCAGCGCCCCTGGAGCGAGTACCAGACGAGAGTCGCGGCGTTCATCGCGATGTGCAATGGAAGATAGAGCCAGAATAGCGGCGCCGGCATATTCTTCACATAGACCCAGACCAGATTCCGATGCCCGTGGTAGGTTGAGAAGTCGCTGCGCGCGCCTGTCGACGCGGAGCCTTGGTGATGCACTACGGCGTCGGAGACATACAAGCAGCGATGGCCGAGCAGCCGCAGGCGAAACCCCAGGTCTATGTCCTCTGCGTAACAGAAGTAATCCTCGTCGAACCCCCCGGCGTCGAGAAAGGTGTCGCGCCTGTATAGCGCCGCCGCGGCGCATGGGGCAAAGATTTCCTTCTCACTAAGATAGGCTTCCCCGGCATGCTGTCCGTGGCCCTCGCGCCAGTGCAGGCCACTCACGTGGTAGACGTCGCCCACGCCATCGAGCAAGTTCGGCGAATCGGCCATCAACATGCGGCTGCCGAAGAATAAATATTCGGGATGCTTCGCGGCCGCATCCATCAAGGCCTCCAGCCACTTCGGCTCCGGAAAAGCATCCGGGTTTAGAAGGACGATCCACTGGCAACCATCCGCGCGGCGGACAGCGAGGTTGTTTGCTGCCGCGAATCCAGTGTTCTGCTCGAGGCGGATGAGCGTGACTTCGGGGAAATCCCCGGGAATCCGATCGCACGAGCCGTCCCGGCTCGCGTTGTCCACCACGCAGATCTGCTTCGGTCTGCGGGTCTGCTTCCTCAATGCTTCCAGGCAACGCGTAAGGAGATGCCCCGCGTTGTAGTTGACGATGATGATGGAAACGGGGTGGGACAATAGACGTTTCCTCGATAGGAGGTGTTGACGCAGCACTGGCCGCAGTACTCGGCGCATGCTTGTCTGCTACCGGTATTTCACGAGGCTCCGATTGAAATGTACTGCATCAAGAAGATGAATGGACCTTGCTTTCGCTATTGGTTTGCAGTCTGACAAGTCGTGGCCATTGCAGCAACGCCAGCCACGTGTTCCTTCATAGCTTGAAGCCCGCTGCCACCGCATCGTTGTAGAACATCTTGACCGTGTCGAGCGAATAGTCGTCGAGGTCGAAACCAACGAGTGACAGCTTCTTGAGAATGTCGTTGGTAACAGTAATGATATGGCAGCCAATTGCGTCGGCCTGGAGGATGTTCAGCAGTTCCCGCGGGCTCGCCCAGATAAGCTCGGCTTTGGGGTTGACCTTCAGCAATCTCACAGCCTCCGCCATATGAGGCACCGGGTCTCGGCCGGTGTCCGCAATTCGTCCGGCGAATACCGATACATAGCTCGGCGTTGCCGGGTCGAGCGCGGCTACGACGTCTTTGACCTGGGCGAGCGTCATGATGGCCGTGACATTGATCTTGACCTTCCGTTTGGCAAGTTTTCGCACCAGCTCGTAAGAGTTCTCGCGCCTCGTGTTCGTCACGGGGATCTTCACATACACGTTGTTGCCCCAGCCCGCGATCTCCATCGCCTGGCGCTCCATGTCCGCGAACTCGTCAGAGAACACTTCGAACGAGATCGGCTTATCGGGAATAACCTTCAGGATATCCTTCGCAAACGCGCGATAGTCCGTGAGCCCGGCCTTACGCATCAGGGTGGGATTTGTCGTGAGCCCCTTGATGTACGGTTTCGCGTACATTTCCAGCATGCCGGCCTTGTCGGCGCCGTCGGCAAAGATCTTGACTTTGAGTCGGTCCACAGTATTCATGTTTGTCCCCGCTTAATTTGGTCTTCTCCTGCCAGGATCCACCGGCTGGCGTCGAGTAGCGACGCAGCACGGAGATCAAAATCTTCCGGCTGCCTTTCCAGGTAACCGCGGTCAATCCAGATCGTCCTGCATCCGGCTGCCTTCCCGGCTGAGATGTCCCGCCACCGGTCTCCCACTAGAACACTCCCCGGCAGGTCTATTCCCAGCAGTGCGGCGGCATCCGTGAGGAGTCCCGGTTTCGGCTTGCGGCAATGGCAATTGTCACTATCGTCGTGATAACAGACCTGGAAATGCTCGATACCCAATTCCGACCCCAGATGGCGATTCATGGACTCGACAGCCTCCCGCGACTGGGTTCCCCTTGCCACGTCGGGCTGGTTGGAAACAACCACCACCAAAAACCCGGCTGCCGTGAACGAACGGATCGCCTCGGCGACCCCTGGCAGAATCTCGATCTCGCCGAGCGATTGCGGCGGATAGGGCTTGCCGTCCTTGACCACCGCGCGGTTTATGACCCCGTCTCGATCAAGAAAAACAGCCGTCCTCACTATCGGGCTGCCGATTCCCACTTGGTCTGATTCACTTTCAGCTTGGGGTGAGAAACCAGCAAGTGCCAGACGACCGCCTGAAAGGCCTCGGAATGGGGCGTAACGGTTTCGGGATTCACGGTCGGGATAATAACGCAGGCGTCCGCAACCTTCGCCGTGTAACCGCCGTCCCGGCCGACGATGCCCGCAATCTTGGCCCCGACGGACTTGGCGTACTGCAAGGCGGTAACCAGGTTCGGGCTTATATTTTTCTCCAGATTTCCCCCGCCAACAGAAAACACCACTACGCCATCTTTCGCCGTAAGCCGGCTCACCTTGAGCCATTCCACGAACACCGATGCCCAGCCCTCGTCGTTCGTGCGGGCCGTCAGTTCGGAGACGTTGTCGGTCGGCGCGTAAGACTCGATGCCGACAATCTTGCGGAAATCATTTACGGCGTGCGAGCAGTTCCCGGCGCTGCCACCGACGCCGATGAAGAACAAACGTCCCCCTTTTTGCTTTATTCCCGCCAGCAGATCTGCCATCGTCTCGATGGCGGCAACGTCCATTTTCTGGACAATTTCCGCGACTTCCTTCAGATGTTGCTGAGCATAATTCATGTACCGCCTCTCGTAGAGAAATAAGCTTCCGCCTCCTTCAATCCTTGCGGAGAGCCGATTTCATAGAATCGCTCGTTAGCGCTTACTTCGAAACCCGCCAAGTGGCCTGCAATTGATAATTCGTGATAGACGTCGGCGAGATCGAAGGCTTGGCCTTGCGGGTAAAGGTCCAGCGCCGCCGCTGACAGAATACCCAGACCATAATCTATATAGGTCATATCAGGCCGCGGAGCACGCTTATTGTATTCCACGACTTGCCCGTCACGAAACAGCACGTTGCTTTTGTCCCACCGGTTTTCGTTACGCAGCACGGTCATCAGCGCAGGCTTGCTTCGCGTGAGGAAAGCCTGTTGAACAGCGTGGAAGTCGCACGGAAGATAAGAATCGCCGTAAAGCACGAAAAACCTCCCGCCCAGCTTGGGCAACGCCAGCTTCAACGCGCCGCCCGTTCCGAGCAGCACCGGCCCATCGTGGGAATAACTTACCGCGAGGCCGAATTCACGCCCGTCGCCGACCGCGGATTCGATTTGCTCAGCCCTATAGCCGATGCACAAAACCACATTGGCGATGCCCTGGCGAGCAAGGTAGTCGAGTTGATGGTGAATAAATGGCTTGCCAGCGACCTCGATCAATGCTTTCGGGATTTCTTGAGTTAAAGGGCGCAGCCGGGTCGCGAGGCCACCCGCCAGGATGGCAACCGTGAACGCCTCAGGATAAGACAATCTTGGTTCCCTCGAAATCGAACCGGAAGCGGACCTCTTCGAGTGCGGCCTTCGACATGGCGTGGCGCAACTTGTTGCGATCGGACGCATAGAACATCAGGAACCCGCCGCCACCCGCGCCGACGAGCTTGCCGCCCACGGCGCCGTTTTTCCTGCCAAGCTCGTACCATTCGTCAATCTTGGGGTTGCTCATCCCGCCGGAGCGGCGTTTCTTGTGCTCCCAATGCTCGTGCATCAATTCCCCGAAGAGTGTCGCGTTGCCTTCCTCCAGCGCTTTCTTACTGCGGAGGCCGAGTTCCTTCACGTAGTGCAGGTTCTTCAGCATCTCGTTGTCGCTTTGCTTGGTGCGCGTGTTCTGGTCCTTGAGAATGCTTCCCGCGTCGCGCGAAAAGCCGGTGAAAAACAGCAGCAGGTTATCCTCCAGATCGAACAGCGTGTCCATACTTAGGGCGAGAGGCTGGGCATAGACCGAATCGTTTTTATCAAATGTAAAGCAGGTAATTCCCCCGTAAGCGGCGATGTACTGGTCTTGCTTGCCGATCGGCTCGCCGAGGCGGTCGATCTCGATATGGCATGCCAGCTCGGCGAGCTCTCCCGGATGGATCAGGCGCTTGCGATGGGCGTACAGGGCTTTCAGCAAGGCCGTGGTGAAGCTGCCCGACGAGCCCAGGCCGGTGCCTGCAGGAATGTCGGCGAGCGTGGTGATCTCGATCTGCGGCGTGTTGAGCTTGAGCAGCTGGATCGCCTCGCGGATGATCGGATGGTGCACGTCCTTGGCCTGGTCCACGTGCTCGAGCTGGGAATACTTGAGGTAGATTCCTGGCGTGAACGGGCGCATCACCGTCACGTAAACGTATTTGTCTACAGCTGCCGCAATGAGGAAACCCCCATGCTCGCGGTAATAGGACGCCAGGTCCGTTCCGCCGCCGCCGAGGGTGACGCGCAGAGGGCTACGGGCGATGATCATAGCCCGACTCGTTATAGATTCGTTCCACGATTTCCAGAACCGCAATTGCGTCCTTCAGGCCGGACGCGGGCTGTCTTCCGAGTCGAATGTCTTCTAGAAACTCCGCCATCTCCACATCCCAGGAGTCATCGCCCATAGGGTATTCCCAGACGGTCGTTTCGGGCGGCCCCATCGCCGGGAGCATCCGGTAATACGCCAAGCGCTCGACTCCGTAGCTTCCTCCAATCCCGTCAATCTGGAGCTTGCCGCCGTGCCCGTATATCTCGAACGAAAAAGTGTTCTTCCATTCCGTGCAGCTTGCGTGCAGGAACGCAACTTGTTTCGTGGCTGTCTTGAGCAACAGGAAAGCATTGTCGTCCACCGGCATGTCCCAGAAGTAAGTGTGGGCGTATCCGTCGATCTCGGAAAAATCGCCGAGGAACCAGCGAGCGAGGTCTATGAGGTGCGCCCCCTGGTCTATCAGCTCCCCGCCGCCGGACAACTCGGGCTTGGCACGCCATTCCTTCTCATAGCCGATGCGGCCGCCGTGCCCGTAGCGCGCCCGCAGGAACATCAGCGGGCCCAGCGTCCTGGCATCCACGATCTGCCGTGCCTGGCGGAACGCGCGGTGATACCGGTGGTTGAAGCCGACGCGCACCAGGACTTTCGACTTTTCCGCCAGGGCGGCCAGCGGCCGTATCTCAGCAATATTCCGGGCCGCGGGTTTTTCCACCAGCACGTGCTTGCCGGCTTCGATCGCCTCGCGCGTGATCTGCGCCAGCGAGCCGTGGGGCGTTGCGACGACGACGAGGTCCACATCGGGACGCTCGATGGCCTTGCGCCAATCCGCAACGGCGGCGCAATTCCCCGCGATGCGCGCCAGCCGCTCGGCCCGCGGGAGATCGTTGTCCGCGCAGGACACGAGGCTGCATCCGGCGAGCGCCGCGGCGCGCTTCTGGCCGATCGCGCCGCACCCGATTATCGCAACGTTCACTGCTCGTTGCCCCACGTCTTGCCGCGGTCCTTGGGCACGATGCGGCGCAGCGTGTAGATGTCCGAGCCGGACAGCTCGTCGAGATGTTCGGGTAATGACGTAATTGGGTCCCAGACAGCGCTAATTAGTTTGCCACTGATGCCCCGCGCCGCATCTGAAACGAGAAAGAGACATAACTGTGCGACTCGCTGCATGGAAGCCCCGCCGCTTTGTTTCACTTTGACAGCTTGGGCGTATTCCTTCTGCCCGGCAGCATCCGCTCCTCGGTCGACCACCTCGTTGAGCATTGCGGTATTCATCGCCCCCGGAGCAATGCAATTCACACGCACGTTATACGGCCGAAGCTCCTCTGCCAACGTCTCGCTGAAGCGAACAAGCCCGGTCTTCGCTGTCGCATAGGCTGAGAAATTGGCTCGCGGACCCGTCGCTCCGCCGCCGGATAGGTTGATGATGCTGCCTCCACCTTGTTCAATCATCCACGGCGATACTGCTCGGCACAATGCGATAGGGCTCAATAGATCAACCTGAATCGTCTTCACCCATTCTTCCCAATCATTTTCCCAAAACGAACCTATCGGCCCCTGTATGGCGGCATTATTAATCAGGACGTCCAGACGCGGAAATTTCCCTCTTACTCGGCCAACGATCTCACCTGTGGCTTCAGGATTGGCCAGATCCGCCGCTACTGTTATCACCTCCTGCCGGGAGCGCTTGCCAAGATTGGCAACCAGCCGCTCAAGGCCGTCTCTACTTCGTGCAATCAGCGCAAGACTCGCGCCTGCTTCCCAGAATTCCCGCGCCAATACCTCACCGAAACCGCGCGTGGCTCCGGTAATTAAGCAGTATCTATTCTTCATTAGTTCATCGCCAAACTACACCGCGATTCCGATCGGATGTTGTGTAACCCCATACCTCATGTCAACTACTCTGGCGATCATGTCCCACGGCAATAAGTCTAGAATCGCTGAACCATAACGACGCCTAATCGTCTTCAGCACCTTGAACTTGATTACTGCAGAAAAACCAGGGAGGTACCCGCGATACTCCGGTTTGAACCCGGTCTTTTCAAGGGCCACTGCTAAAGTTCCGGGCTCAAAGAAACTAACATGTACCTCGGGAACCGAAGCATAAGACCAATCGGATATCTTGTTCCTCCAAGGCCTGGCGTTACCGGTAGTCAAGAACAAGATCCCGTTCAACTTCAGTAGCGAGCGAATTTGTCGCAGAAATGGCAAGGGATCAATCACGTGCTCGATGACTTCGATAGCCGTCACGATATCGAATGAGTTCTTCATCTGGCGTAAGTCATCTCTCTTCAAGATCGGGATGCCTAGCCCTCGAGATAGATCTGCTATGTAACCTTCGTCAAACCCAATACAGCCATGGCCTAGTTGCTTGCGAGCAAATCTCACCAGGCTACCATTGCCACACCCATAATCTAGCCACCGCAGTTTTTCTGTATTTGGCCGAGTCAAGTGTGAAACGATTTGAAATAACCCTTCCCACTCATATCGCCGGATGCATGAGTCCGCGTTCTCCAATTCGAACAGGTAATCGACCAGTGGGTCGGCCCCCCTACCCTCGTAATACTCCTTTGAGTAAATTTTATCGAACTCAACCCATGGATTTGCCACAAAGGAAAAACGACAAGACTCACAACTGAAATACAAGAACGTTTGATCCGGCTTATATGCTCCAACGCGACTACCAGACTGGCGCGTCGGCCCGCTGCAAATAGGACAATTCTTATTGTCCATTCCTTATCGCCTTGCCTCAAATACCCACTCGTTGGCCCGCAGGAATTCCACAGTCTTAACAATCCCCTCACGAATGCTCAAATTAGGTTTCCACCCGAGGGCTCGAATTTTGGTGGTGTCGAGAAAGATAAGAGGGTTGTCGCCGATCCAACCACGGTTGCCGCCGGTGAACTCCAGCCTCGGTTTCACACCCAGGGCCTCGGTGATCCAGCCGATGGAGTCGGTGACCACGCAGTAACCATCAACACCGAGGTTGAAGACGTTCACCTTGTCCGTAGCCTTCTCCATCGCCAGCAGTATCGCGTCGATGCAGTCCTGGATGTAGAGGTAGGACTTGCGCTGCTTGCCGTCGCCCAGCACCCGCAGCTTCGTCGGGTCCTGCTTCAGCTGCTCGTAGAAGTCGAATACGTGTCCGTGGGTGTAGCGTTCGCCGAGGATCGAAACGAAACGGAAGATCCAGGACTGGAACCCGAATCCCTCGCAATAGGCGTTGATCAGCCCTTCTCCGGCAAGTTTGGACGCTCCGTACAGCGACGTCTGGACAGGAAAGGGCGCATTTTCGGGTGTTGGGATTACCGTGGCCTCCCCGTATACCGACCCCGTTGATGTAAATACGATGCGCTTGATGCCGTTGGCGCGCATTGCCTCTAGCACGTTATGCGTGGCGATAGTGTTCTGCTCGAGGTCCATGCGCGGGTGATCGGTCCCGAATCGCACGTCGGCATTCGCCGCCAGGTGCATGACGCAATCGGCTCCCCGGAACCATTGAGTCAGCCCGTCCGCGTCGAGCATGTCGCCTTCGATCAGGCGGAATTGCGAATGTCTTAGTGCATTTTCCAGAAATTTGCGTTGGCCAGTAGAAAAATTGTCAATACCGGTAACATGATGTCCGTCCTGGAGCAATCTGTCCGCCAGGCTGCTGCCGATAAACCCGGCACAACCTGTTACGACGACCACCACAATATCCCCTTTGACCTGAACACAAAATATTTCATGACGAAAAAACTTGTCGACGCCGTCGCGGCAGTTGAAGCGACCACGCCAATATACGGCGAAATCCCCAGGAGTTCGACCACGAGCCAAACGACCGTCATCGTAATTACATAGTTTAACGCCAGCATCAGGAGGTACTTTCCGGCGTTGTGTATCAAATACTGCTCCCCCGCGCTAAAGGTGAAAATCCGGTGGAGCAGAAAATGGCAATTTACCGTAACGAGATAGGCGAGCGATACCGCTACCCGATAATCCAGACTGAATAAACCGTAAAATACGTGAAAAGAAGAGAAGTTGATGGCGAACGTCGCGAAACCCACAATCACGAATTTCGCCAACTGCAAACGGTGTTCGCTGATATAACGTATCGCGTACCGCCACACGAATGTCAAAGGATCGGTTTTCAAAGTTTTTGTAGTCTGTATTTCACAATGGCTCGCAGCCACGTCCATGGGTCGCGAAATACGTTGACTTTTTTTCCTTCCTTGAAGGACCTGGAGCGGTAGTTCACCGGAATTTCTATCGGCCGGTATCCCTTTCTCACGAGCTTGATCAGCAGCTCATAATCGAAATCGAAACGATTACATTCGAATTGAAGTCCCCGTAGGCAGTCGGCTCGAAACACTTTGTACATTGTGAAGGGGTCTTTCAGGCGTAACCCATATACGACGTTTACCAAAGTCGTAAAGAACCAGTGCCCGAGATTCAATAGATGGCCGGAGATGCGCTGATCCTGGAACTGCCGCATCTTAAAGGCGCCACCGCCATGTCGCGCCCCGAGAACGAAAGCCGTTTCTCCTGTCATCAGGGGCTCTATAAGAGTGTCGTAGTCTTCGATATCGTACTCGTCGTCCGCGTCCTGGATCAGCACATAGTCGCCACTCACTTGCTGCAAACCCGCACGGACCGCGCTTCCTTTTCCCCGCGGTAGATCCTGCCAGATTACTTTTACACGGTCGCGACCTTCGTACTCACGGACGACTTCTCGCGTGCCGTCTGTTGAATTGCTCTCGACTATGATTAATTCGATTTCGAGGCCGTCGATCTTTTTGGCCAGAACCCGCTCGATAGCGCCCCTGACCGATTTTGCTTCATCATAGGCCGGCATAACGACGCTAAGTGTCTTGATGCCTCGCGCCTCCCGTCTTGCGAACATCACGATCCCACTCGCGGTTATGCGAAGGGGATGTCTTCTCAAAAAACGGGGAAGCAGTCGTCTCAGCACGCTAATGGCGGCTGAATAGGGTTGTACCGGGTAACGATCGAAATGCTGGGCTATGTAGTCAAAGCTGAGCGTTTTCTTCGCGGGATTGACTGCCAGCACTCCAAACGCTTCGTCATAAAATAACCATTTCAAGGTGGCCGTTGAGAAATACCAGAGATGTTCCGGTTTGAATTCGATCCACTTGCCCTTCATCAGACGGGCGGAAGCGGAATCCAGGCTCGGCACGACCGCCACGACTACGCCATCTTCCAGTAACAGGGCGTGTACGTCGCGAAGGAATGCTCGAGGATCCCGCACATGTTCCAGGACGTCCGTAAATACTACGAAATTAAAGCGAGTTCCGGAAGCCAGCACCTGGCCGATGTCGCCGCAGATCACTCTGCCACGGTTGCCAAGTTTCCCCGATGCGGTCTCCACAAAATGTGCGGAACGATCGACTCCCGTAACGGAAAGACCTCGGGCCGCCGCCCTCACCAGAAAATCGCCATTACCGCACCCGACTTCCAGCAAATGTCCTGTCAACGGGGTTCCCGTATAGGAGGCGAGCAGGTCGAGATAATGGTCGGCGGTCCACGATTTCAACTCGCTCGTGTGCGATTGGCCCTCAGGGTCATCGCTGAACGGGAAATAATCGGGACCATAGATCTCCGTCAGTTCCCGGTCCGTAGGCTGAGGATTCAAGCGCATCAGCCCGCAATTCGCGCATTCCTCGACGCGGAGTTTACCAAGGGAAAAGTCATAGTGAATTTTTCTCCCACCACAGACAAGGCAAGAACCGCGGCCATCGGATTTCACTTGTCTCGTTGGGCTATCCATCGCTCGCGCCTCATGAATTTCCCGGATTCCCCGCCCGTCCGGGGTCGCTATTACCCCGAGAGGTTGCGGTTTCACTTTCTCTCCGGCAATGTGTCCAGTAAACGACGAGTATCACGAGCCATAGAGCCAAACCTATGGCAGCTATCGCCAGATACAAGCTCAAGCGGGCTGGCCAATAGCGGAAGGTAATGCGATATGTCCCCGGCTTGTCGACAACTATAGCCTTGAACGCATGGTTCGCCGTCAGATAAGACACGGATTCCCCGTTCATTGTGGCTACAAAATCCCGGGGCTCATCGGTTTCTCCGAGATATACGACACCGGGGGCGGGGACATCAATTGTGAAACTCGTCGAGTTGTTGGTAAGAACATAATTTCGCGCCCTGACCACAGCGTTCCCGGTGAAGGCAGGTTTCCCTGCAGTCTGCTGGAGCAGTGGGGTCCCTTCAATGGCCCGGCGCTCCAGGGCAACAAAGGGCCGCCCATTGCTCTTGCCAAGGTATTCAGCGAGCGCCTGAACCGTATCGTATGTAACGATCCGATCTGTATAGAAGGCGCGTGGCCATGCGCTATCGCGCAAGTATGCGTACACCCGCCCGTCGTTATCGACATGCCTAACGCCGACCACATCAACGATCTTGACGGGCGATAGGATGAATCCAACGCCCAGGAGATCGAGCGCACTCGCGTGAGTCTTGAGATGGTGCTGATCGAACACCATTCTCCAATTCCATTCGTAAGGCATCTTCAATGCGTTGGTGAGCTCCCTGTATCGCAGGTTCCAGACCGCGTCAGGCCCACTGATGTTTTCCAGGCCGAGGGTTGCGTTGTATCCGGGCAAGAGAACGTTTCCCAAACCGACGATTCTTGTCGGTTCGACAGCGGTTTGCCTGGCCAGTTGATCGACGATCTGCGGACGGACCGTGAGGCTCACTCTTTCCCGTGGATTGAACAGAATGGAATCAAGCCGGCTGGGGGGGAACATTACGCCACGCCCGACTACCAATAACGTGACGATCAGGCAGGCCCCGATTCCCACGTAAGACAAGCGCCCTCTCATCAGGCGAAGAATCAGCCACGGCGCAATCACTGCGCTACCCAGCACGACCGCTGAATAAAAAATGATTTGCCTGAGCGTGCGACCCCCGATTCCAGTGAATGAGTAAACGTATAGGATCACCAGCGCTAGAAATACGGCGGCAGTGAGAAGTGCAAGTTGCCTTCGTTTCTTCGGATCTGTTTGGGCATCGAGGTGTCCGAAGCCGATCCCTGCCAAAATGGAGATCGGAATGATCAGGATCGTGGAAAAAATGTTGTTCACGTGATGGATGTTCTTGACGAAAGGAACAGCCACCAGCCACTTTTCCGGAACAACTCCGAATGCAATTGCGAATAACGCACCGCACCCCAAGGCGAGCACGATCGCGGAACGCCGCGCTTCCGGCCTTTCCATGCGCGTCGCACAGGCAATTCCTGCCACGGTGCCCGAAAACAACAACGCGTTTACCGCCGGAAAATAATTATTGATTCCGGACAAGTAAAAGGCGTTGTCGACAAATCCGAGGAATAACCACGGTGGAAATTGCCACGCAGCCGGGGCGTCATATTGTGTACCTCCGGCCCTAATGGCATCCAGAAGCGTGCTCCACACCGGCGAGGCGATCATCACGAAACAGACGCCCGCCGCGGCCAGAAGAGCCAGCCACGCTTTTAGCTTGGTGGTAAAGCGCGAACATTCCACGACGAAATGGACGGCGCCGATCGCATTTAAGACGATGATTGACATGTAGGCTTCTTTCACAGTCCCGCTGTTCAAAACCAGCCAATTCGCAAGCATCAGGCCGCCAAGCCATCTAAGCCGGGATGCCTCGTTCTCGCCAAAGATCACTTTCAGCCAGGCCAATGAAATCAGCGGCGAGTAGCACAACGTGAAAGCGGCCGGATGATTGATGCGCATCATGAAATAGCCGACGAACGGAGCGAAGAACGCCAGCGCTACCGAGGCCACAGCCGACCGCGTCACCACGAAGACCGCCATTCCCAGTGAAGCTGCAAATACGATTCGCAGTATCAGAAACTTGATGTCGAAGGTGACCGCCTCGACGCCAGTTAGCCATGTCAGCCAGTTGAGCGGATCGCCCAACATCGTCTGTCCCTGTCCAATCATGGTGGTGCCGGCAGAGTTAAAGCGGTTCCACAACGGAAATTCACCGAACTGCTTGATTGCCCGTTCCTGGGCGACGGCCAAAGGAAAGTGCGACCATGCCATGGCTCCAACGTCGGATTCATGGACGTTTTCGAACGAGCATTCAGAATAGTTCGGTAGTGTCGGACACCGATCGTAGAACAAGATGGTCCCGTACTTGACCGAAAGCAGTGATTTCCCTGCGAATATCACCGGTGCGGAGGTCACGGTCACGCCGAGGATCGCCGCTGCCAACACCATGACGTTCGGCCTTAGCCGGAAGCTGTTCCAGAGCGCAGTTCGGGCAAGAAGGCGAGGGGCGTGGTAACAAATCAGCAATATTGCGCCCCAAACTAACACCCATATGAGGACGGACGGCAGTGCCGAGGCGATGTCCCAGCTCCTTCTTCGGCTAAGGTCTATTCCACCTTTTACAGGAATCTCAAGAATAGGGTCATACGCATCCGAAACCGTTTCTATTTCCAGTTCTGGACCGCGTATTTCCATCGAAAGAATTTGCTGCGCCGGCCGGATGGTATCAGGGGGTATCGCCAGTTTAATTGCCCCATCGCTTCCCACGATCTGGAGGTTTCTTATCCTGAAGCTTCCGGCTCGGTCGGCAGGTTCCAGCCGCAGGTGATGGATCTTCTCGCGCGGCAAGTCCAGCCGCATTACCTGCCAGTCACCCTGTTTGGGGACGAACGCGGCTAGACTCGAGTGGGCCTCCTTGAGGCCTTTTCCAATATCGTAAAAGACTTGTACATTAGCGGGCTTGTCCGTCAAGTATTCGAACACCAGCGCTGGTCTTGTGCTTATGGTGAGAACGGCGACGGTCAGAACCGAGAGCAAGACGACCGCCAGTGTCGCTCCGGCGCTGTTGGATATGGTCAATAAGATGCTTCTCATTGCCGGATCACTATTTTCTTGTTACAGGCGACACGATTTGGATTTACGGAATAAGCGGCGTCGCTTGTCAGCACTTTGACCCGCCGCCTCTTTATTAAGTCAATTTCCGTCGCGAACCGTGCCTGCTGTTCTGGCGTCGATTCACGACTACGCGATGCGGACTCATGGTGGATCATCTCCGCATAGGGGGTCCGCACGTTTCGATGTCCCGCTTCGCGTGCACGCGCAAGGAAGTCAGATGAGGCCAGTTTCCAAACTCAATCCTTGACGGTCAACAAAACACAGAACTTTGTCTACTCTATCCATGATACTTCGCTTGGAGGGGTTGCGATGAACGGCACGGTTGTCGCTAGATCCTCGTCATCTGGAAGATTTTTGTTCCAGCCTCGACGGCCAGGCAATTGAAAAATCTTCCCGATCCAGGGTGAGATTAGGGCTGTAGGCCGGATCGTTGCGGAGTATGGTGCCCCAACGTTGCTTCATGTATGCCACTTCTGTTGCGAACCGACCTCGTTTCTCGGGAGAGTCCTCGTAACCCCTTGTCGCTGATTCGTGGTGGTATAGCTCGGCATATGGAGTCCACACGTTTCGGTAGCCCAACTCCTTCACTTTCAGGCAAAAATCTACGTCGTTGAATGCGACTGCAAGGTGTTTCTCATCAAGCCCTCCAGCCTCCAGGTAAATGCGTTTTCGGATAATCATGCAAGCTGCTGTAACGGCGGATAGGGACTGAATGAGGTTCGCCCTGTTGAAGTAACCGTCGGCTCCTCTCGGGAGGCGCCTGTGGCTGTGTCCTGCGACTCCGCCAACGCCAAGCACGATGCCCCCGTGCTGCAATGTATTGTCCGGGTACCACAGCCGCGCGCCCACGGCGCCAACGCCCGGTTGCAAGGCAATGCCTACCATTTCAGTAAGCCAGGAACGGTTCACAACCTCGATGTCATTGTTAATCAAGCCAACGAGTTCCCCTCGCGCTACTTCTACAGCTCTATTGTTCAGCGCCGAAAAGTTGAACGGCCTGTCATCCCTGCGAACCTGAGCGCGCCTGTCCGCAACAACCCTGTCCAGGAACTCCAGTACATCCCGATCATCTGATCCATTGTCTACGATGAGTACTTCGTAGTTTGGGTAATCCGTCTTTTCGAGAACGCTACTTACGCATCGCCGAAGCAGTGCCAATCCATTGCGCGTCGGAATTATCAGGGTCACCAATGGCGGCGGACTTGGCAAAGCGTAACGAACCCGGTAATGCCCTTGCGGAAGAGCCTCTGCCGTAGCCCGAATTTTCACGCGCTGGAAATGTTCGTTGATAGCGCGCGCACCCGCCAGAACTGCGTAGGGCTTGGACGCTGCGTCTTGTGCAGTGCTGCCTTTGTGTGAACGCCAGTGGTAAAGAATCCTCGGAATATGAATGATTTGATCGGCACGCAGACGTTCTATGCAACGAAGCGCCAGATCATAGTCCTGAGCCCCCTCGAATCCTTCGCGGCAGCCTTCGAGAGATCGAACAAGTGACGTTCGGTACACGCCGAGATGAGTGACCAAGTTGTGCGACAAAAACAGATCATGATTCCAGTCACACTTGAAGTAAGGGTCGTGCCGAGACCCATGTTCATCAATCTTGTCTTCGTCGGAATAGATGAGCCCGGCGTCCGGGTGCCGGTTGATGGCGTCCGCGACCCAGTAAAATGCATGTTCGGCTAGCACGTCGTCGTGATCGAGCAGGGCAATGTATTCCCCCGTCGCCAGAGCCAGCGCGCTATTGCTGGCTGCCGAGATGTGTCCGTTGTTTTCGCGGAAAACTATTCTTATCCGAGTATCCTCGCGCGCGTACTGCTCCAGAAGCTCGCGGACTCGCGGATCCGTTGATGCGTCATCCGCCATACAAAGTTCCCAGTGCGGATATAGTTGGCTGCGAACCGACTCAATCGCCTCCTGCAACCATTCCGGCCTGGGGTTATACACAGGCATTACCACTGAAATGACGGGCTTAATCGCAAGTTTCGCAATAATCTGTTTGATTGTTGCCCGGGAAGCGTCCGTCAATGTGTCGTAACGCCGAATCCATGAGTGAAGTAAAGGTGGTCTACCAATTGCGACATATCTTATGCGCTGCTTGACACCGAACAACCCTTCGTCGCGCAGCACCCGCAGGGCCTTAATCAGGGATCCTCTCAGGCCTCCTCCGATGGTTAAAATCCTTGGTAGGAGTCTCCAGATATGCGCGGCACGCTCTAATTGTTTTCCGACGATGCGTAAAGGTGCGGTCAGACGCCAACTCGTCGACGCAAGTAGCGCATCGCGGTTTAACTCGACCAGTTTAAGATGCGCGATTCGCCCGTCGCGTTCGATTACGGCTTGGTTGAGAGCCGCATGGCTCGCGCTAATGCCTTCAACGCTGGCGGCCCAGGCATGGAAGAGGCTACCGTAGTAATCGCCGCTTACGGGGGAATGATTCAAGCGCGCCGAAAAATGCTTCTCAAGCTTCTGGACATCCTCCTGGCTTCGCAGCATGACGACAAACTGACGATAGGAAGGCGTGCCGAAATCCGAGGACGACACGAATCGATTGTAGAAACGATCAAATTCCGAAACGCCAACGGCAAGTTCCTTATGGGCTTCCTTATGGAAGTGAAGCTTCATCAATGGAAGCCAATAATTGAGGCTCCCATGGTTGAATGAAAACACATGCGGAGTGATTTTTGCAACCGATTCCAGGATGCCGTGGATAGTGGGCAATCCGTACCTGGCGTGTTCATCCAGCCAAATGTGGCCTTTGCCAAAGTGGGTTTTCCACGCGTCGTTCGCCTCGAGCTCCGCGGCCCTCGTTTCGTCGCAGCCGATGGGACAGGCGACAATGACGCCATTTCTGGAGACCCGAAAATGCTCTTCCAGAAAGCGGCCTCGAAGTTCAGGATTGACATGCTCCAGGACGTCGAGTGAGATTGAAAAGTCAAATGAGGAGTCAGGGAACTCCAGATTGGTGGCGTCGCCCAGAACGAAATTGGGCGGCAATTTGATCCCATCGGGGACGGTTTGGTCCAGCAGCACCAGTTCGGCATCGGGGAGAAAATGCGCGATAATTGAATGATAATTGGCGCCGGTCTCGATGATCCGGCAGGGGCGCGACTGGTGCAGCAGATTGATGATTTCCGCCGCAAGAGAATAGCGCTGATACTGATCAAAGGACAGAGCGGTATTCTCAATCATCGGGCGTAACTGTCCATTTGTGCTCGAAGTGAACCAGGCCTTCGCAGAAATAATCTGCCCTCACCTCGAAAACGCGCGCGATCGGCAAGTAATCCAGGCAGACCAGTCCTTTGTCTGTAAACAAGCCCGCTTCGACGTAGTAAGTTCCGCCGAGAAGAGGCAGGGAAGGAATTTCATACCGCACATGATGCGTTCCCCGCTTGTTGGGAACCTCGACGTTGTCCAGAGATGTGTTCGGGCCGAAAATGTAAAGATTGTCCGATTGCCGTCTGATCGAGATGCCCACCAGGAAAGAATCTATGGAGTCCTCATATACCTCGTATTCGATCTCAACACCGAACCTATCGAATGGCGATATCTCGGAGCACGCCATCTCGAGCCGGTTTATCTTTGCGAGCTTGCCGGCGTTTGAGCGTAACGCGGAATGCCGGTCCGGAACATCTTGATCCTGCGCGTCATTGAAAGCTTCATATTGATCGCAAACAGCGGGGCTCGTGCCGATTGCCATGATCCGGCCGCGGTTCAACCATAATGCCCGATCGCAGAATCTCTTGACCTGCTCGGGGGCGTGGGAGACAAAAAGCACCGTCGTTCCACGTGATTTCAGGCCGTTGATGTGGTCGATGCATTTCTTCTGGAAGCGGGAATCACCGACTGCCAGCGCCTCATCAACTACCAGGACGTCTGCGTCGACATGTGAAATTACGGCAAACGCCAGGCGTACGGACATTCCGCTGGAGTATGTTTTCAGCGGCTGATCGATGAAGTCCCCGATATCCGCAAACCTGACGATATCGTCGAACCTGGCGTTCATCTCCTTCTTCGTCAGGCCCAGCACCGAGCCGTTCACATAGACATTTTCGCGCCCGGTGAATTCCGGGTTGAATCCGGATCCCAGTTCGAGCAGAGCCGCGACCCGACCATTGACCTCGACCGTTCCTGTGGTCGGCGATAAGGTCCCGCAAATAAGCTGGAGAAGGGTGGACTTTCCGGAGCCGTTACGGCCCACAATGCCCACGGTTTCCCCCTTCTTTACCTCGAACGAAGTATCTCGTAGCGCCCAGAATTCATGGTAGTAGGTCCTTGGAGGTTGCCCGGTAGCACGCTGGAGGCGAGGCAGGACGAATTGCTTCAAACGGTCCCTTGGCGCGTCGTACAGTTGGTAACACTTGCTCAGGTCTTCGACGCGGACGGAGACAACATCAGAGGACATCGGCAAAACCTTTTCTCGTCTTCTGGAACCACCAGAAACCAAACCAGGCAATCACCAGGCTCACAGCCACATATATGATCCAGCCCCTCCAATCAGGCGACCGTCCCCAGATGAGGACGTTGCGTGCTTCCTCGATTATAAAAGTCAGTGGATTGAGCTGAAGTAGCGGCTGAAATTTCTGTGGCAAGGCCGAAACCGGGTAGAAAACCGGCGAGACGAACAAGAGGACTGTGGTTAGCACCCCGATGACCTGATTGATATCGCGTACAAACACCCCCAGAGAAGTCAGGAACCAGGCGATTCCCATCGTTCCGATGATCAGCGGCGCCATGACGAGCGGAAGGAACACGGCGGTCCATTGCAACTTGGCGTAAATCAACAGGTAGAACGCCGCCCAGACCGTCAGACTCGCGGCAGCATGGAAAAGCGCAGAGCCCATTGCCACCCAGGGCAGTACTTCTATCGGGAATACG
>Ga0105340_1000507_pt1 | contig 18776 bp, 4 predicted proteins | sample EasRivMeERMLT700_FD_89676 | JGI IMG/M metagenome (GOLD analysis project Ga0105340, IMG submission 89676) | Soil microbial communities from meander-bound floodplain in the East River, Colorado, USA - East River MetaG ERMLT700 | ecosystem: Environmental > Terrestrial > Soil > Floodplain | place...
GACTACGGTATTAAGAGGCTTAAGGTAAGAGGACATGGTAAAGCTATGCAATTCAAGGTAGCCTCTGTAGATACAGAGCCCTTTAGCATCATAGGGTGGGCTTCTTGGGACTCGGCTAACGCTAAACCTTAAGTACATAAGGATTAACATAATATATGAGCTTACAGGGCCATTAGGATTAACATTATATGAACCTTAAAATAGCCTCTATAGAAGATCTAGAAGATATAGTAGACCTTATGGTAACCTTTAAGGTAGAAAGCCCTTATAGTACCTTAAGTACAGATATAGAGAAGATAAGGACTTCAGTACTTGATGGCCTTAATAAAGACAAGAAAGAATACCTTATTCTCTTGTCTTATTCAGAAGACTTTAAAGATAAGGGTCCTATAGGTATTATAATAGGAAGTATACAAGAGTTCCCTTTCTCCTTGGATAAACAGGCTTATGAGCATATATGGTATGTCTTACCTAAGTATAGAAAGAATAAAGTAGGCCTTGAGTTATATGAAGCCTTTGAATATTGGGCTATTAAACTAGGGGTTAAAGTAATACATAGTGCTTATCCTTCAGAGGACTTAAAGACCTTTTATCTTAGTAAAGGCTATAAGCCCTTAGAGAGAGTATATTATAAGATTATAGATGAGGTAAATACATAAATGGCTGCAGCAGGACTATTAGGCGGTCTTCTATTTGGAATTGTAGGCACAGGCTTACAGGTATTCGGAGCTGCTAAACAGCAGGAAGCTCAGAAGAAGGCTCTAGCCGCTCAACAGAGGGCTGAGACTATTCGAGAGCAAGCTATGGAATCTGACGCTATGCGCAGACGCAGAGAATCTGTACGTCAGGGAATAATTCAGAGGGCTGTAGCGCAGTCTAATGCAACTAATCAAGGTGCAGAATCAGGTTCTGCTCTAGGAGGAGCATATGGACAGGTCTCAGGTAACATGGCTACTGCAATCGGAGGTGTAGAGGCTGCTAGGACAGCTGGAGCAGCTCTGTTCCAGACTAATAGAGAGGTTCTAAATTATCGTAAGGATGAGGCAGATGCAGGCTTCATATCGTCCTTAGGTCAAGGCTTCTCTTCTCTAGGAGGTGCTTTCGGCAAGAGTCAGGGCTCCTTAGGTAGACTGTTCGGGTAATGGCTTATATTCCAACTACAGAACTAGAGACTCCTCTATCCTTAAATCCTACTATGCCTATAGAGGATGAGGGAGGTTATACTCTAAATCCTAATATGAACGCTCCCGCTCCTGTTACTGGCGATATAGCTAAAGACAGGGCTAAGAGAGCGCATATAGGTCTGGGAGAACTATCTCCTGGAGAGGATAATCTTGAAAACTCTATTGCTGTAGGGCAAGAAGGAGCAGCGAGAGAATCTGCTGCCGAGAGACTTAAGATTGAGAAAGATAAGGCTAACAAGAAACGCCTAGAAGAACTAGCTAGAACTCAAGGCGCTGCAGGAGTATCTGCTGCTAGAGGTCTACTACGTCCTGCAGACATATCTGCAGATGCAGTGTTCGAACAAGAGTTCGCCAAGAAATATATAGAACTTACAGCGACTAACAATAAGGCTCATGATTCTATAGTCAAAGTAGCTAATGAAGAAGACCCTGAAGGTACTAAGAGAGTGCTCTACGGGAATGCTCAACTTCTAGCTATGAGTGAAGTAATCAAGACTGCAAGACAAGACTTAGAAGCTAGACAGGCTAAGCGAGGATGGGGAGAGACTGCTGTTAACTTCGGCAAGCTATTAATCCCAGGAGTATCTGCAGCTACTAGATCACCAGACTGGAGCTTCCTAAATATAGTATTTCCAGGCTCTAGCATGGAACAGGAGATAGATAAGTTCTGGTCTTTTAGAGACCCTGCCCAAGCTAATAAATGGCTTAAAGGCAGGGTAGAGGCTATTGAAGCTTCTAACCCTCTGGATGCTATAGCTTACGCTAAACACATGGAATCCATGTCTTCTAATGACAAATTCATGGATAATCTAATGGGTGTTATGGACTCTCAATCTGGACTCTCTGTAGGAGCAGGTCTTATAAAAGGAGCCGTAGCTCTAACAGGCTTGAAGAAGCTCATGAGGGACTCTATAAAAGGAGCTTCAGGAGATTCCCTAAAGATGGAACACGTCTATGAAGCTATGGGCGACATCGAGAAAGCAGGCGAGATTAAGTCTGTAAAGACTATATTCGCTAAGGAAGATAAGATCGGAGTTACTGCAGAACTATCTGAGAATGCTCACACCATTATCAATCCTGAGTTAATTACCGCAGGTATGAATAAAGGCTCTCTGCTAAGAGAGAATGCAAACAGACTTACTTCATTCTTAAAGAGTCAAGCTTCAGATCTTGTAGAGGCAATCCTTAAGTCTCCTAGAGCTGAACGGCTTACTGAAGAAGAACTAGCTAAGGCGGTAGAAGTAGCTAAAGTAGCTCTACGTAAGCAATTCAATCATGCTGGTGACAACATAATCGACTTTATAGTTGAAGTTACCCCAGGTTCTAACGCCAGGTATGTAAGGATGATCATAGGCGAGACTGACGGTACTCTAGCTAAGTCTGAGTCGAGAATAAACAGGATTATGCAAGATGACCTAGGCTTGGACTACCAGAGCTTCAGGACAGGTAAGGAAAAGGATACACCAGGCTTACTTGCTGAGAACAGGTCCCAATGGGCTTCTAATCTAAAACCTCATGAGAAGGGTATGGAGTTCAAGACTGTACAGCATGGTGAAGGCTGGTACGGTTCTGTAAGCAAGTACATAGACGAGACAGATGATGCTGTCCGCACTATGACTCTAACTACTAAAAATACTAATCCAATAAGTCTGGGCAATACCTTCATGGGAGGTATCTTCCAGAAGTTCCGTTCTGCAGAAGATCAACTAGCTTACTTCCAGAGGACCCTAAGACACGTAGCTACTCACGTGCCTAATGAAATACAGCGTATTATGGCTGAGAAAGCTCAGATCATAGGAACTATTAAAGGTGCTCGTAAAGATGAATTAAAACGCTTCCTAGACTCTTCCATGAAGTCCTGGGACCCTGTTACAGGGGATCGAGGCATAGCCTATAGGACTCAAGTAGATTTTGAGAAGGCTTGGCAAGATATGTTTCCAGGTAAGATACCTACAGATCAACAGTATCTAGCCTACTGGACCTACCATCAATTGATGGATACAGACTGGATTCTGCGTAACTTCTCTGCTCATAGAGATCTTGCACGTCAAGGCGCTGAAACCCTAACCTTTAATATTAAGAAGAACGACGGCTCTGCTGAAGCAGTAATAGCCCCAGGAAAATATCTACCAGATGGTATAGACTGGCGTAATAAGACTGACGGAGGTATAGTAGTCCTACACCCTAACTCTGCCCCTCAATTCTACTGGAAAGCAGATGCGGGTGAAGTAAGTGTTAAATATCTTAAAGAGTTGTACGAGAAGCAAGGATTCAAGGCATACCAAATAGGTAATCCTCGTAACTTACCCTTCAAGGATGCCCTCCAGAAAGGCAGTACAGTAAACTTCGTAATAGCTAAAGATGTTCAGACCAGACCTCTATCTATGAAGTTGGTAGACTATAATCCTGGCTCCCACATCATATACCCTCAAGCCTATAAAGTCGTCCAACCTGTGATTGGCGTTGCCGATAAAGGCAGAGTTAACTATTACGGGGATAAACTAGCATTCTTCGGAGAGTCTGAAGCTTCTGTTAAGTCAGGTGCTGCTGCTCTAGATGGCTTCAGGAAGCTGATCAGAGAGCCTAATGTCACTGATGCTGTCCTTCAGGCTCATATAGACAGAACCAAGATGCCTAAGGATCTAGACTTCTGGAAGAATCAATTCGACCTAGCTAGAGACGGTAAGAGCGGTCACCTAGACTTAGACTTCCCTATTACACACGTAAGGACGGGCAAGTCTTCTCTAGACAACCCTTCAATTATGGAACACCACGCATTCAAAGATTCAGATGGTAAGCCATTGAACCTTCGCAGAGAAGACAGGTCTGAATACAACATGATGCGTTCTATTGACGTAGACTTCATGGCTAGCAGAGATGGTCCTACCCTTAACTGGACTAATGGAGGCAGTCTATCTAAACCTGTATACCATCTTAATACTGCAGAGATGCTTGATCCTTTCGCCTCTCTAAGCAGAGCGTTGGGTAATTCCGTAAGAACCTTAATCAATAACGACGTAAAGATTTCTGCCGTAGAGCAGTATGCTAAACAATACTATAAGATAGCTAAAGATCCAGAACATGCTCTTAAGAATCCTTTCGAGTTCTTCTACTCAAAAGATAGCCTAAACATGGCTACCGATGCCAAAGACTTACTTAACTCTGCTGTTAATGCAAAGGAACGTATAACTAACTTCCTAGGTACTCGTTCAGACATAGCTAGAGACCTAGAACACTGGCAACAGGGTCTAGTAAGTAAGCTAGGAGATGGTGCAGCTAGAATATACTCTACACACGAATTAAGGGCTATTAAAGACCCCATAGCATTCACTAGAGCAGCTATGTACCACCTTAAATTCGGTTTCCTTAATATAAAACAGTTCGTAGTGCAAGGCATGGGCGCAGCCCACGCTGTTGCAATAGCAGGACCAGATGCAGGCTGGAAAGGCTTCGTAAACTATGCAGTACAGAGGGCTGGACTACATCTAACAGATGATCCTGCAATCCTAGATAGATACGCCACCATAGCGCAGAACCTAGGTGGTATGAAGAAGGAATGGTTCAAGGAATCATACCAAGCTATGCGTAGGTCGGGAGTAGACATTATAGGCAAGGAACATGCTCTTAGAGACGACTCTTTCGACATGAAGCTATTCACTACTACAGCAGGTAAGATCTTAGACTGGGGTACAGTATTCTTCAAGGAAGGTGAACGCCTAACTCGTATGGTTGCCTTTAATGCAGCTTATTATGAGTGGCGTAAGGCTAACCCTACTAGAGAGCTAAATAACTATAGACTAGCAGAGATCTTGACTAGAACTGATGACCTAGCAGCTAACATGACCAAGGCTTCCCATTCTAAGCTCCAAGAAGGAGTATTCGCCCCTGCATTCCAATTCCAGACCTTCTCTCAACGTATGATCGAGCAGTTCTGGGGAGGCAGACTAACTAGAGCGGAGAAAGCTAGAGCTTTCGCAGTTCATTCAGCTCTATTCGGAGTCCCAGTAGCAGCAGGTGCTGCAATACCTCTGCCTTTCGCAGATATGCTTCGTTCATATCAGCTTGAGAAGGGCAACGAGATCATAGATAATAAATTCTACAAAGCAGCGATGGAAGGAGGTCTAGCCTATGCAACATACCTAGCTACTGGCAAAGAGACTAACTTCGGACAACGCTTCGGTCCTGGGACCTCAGATCAATTCTCTAAGTGGATGACAGGAGAGACAGGTTTCTGGGAGACTGTTACAGGTCCTGCAGGAACTACAATAGTATCTATACTTAAGTCTATATACCCTATAACAGCTAATCTCCATCTAGCCCTAATAGGCTCTGATCAGAGGATGCCTGTAACATGGGGAGACATAGTCCCTATAATCCGAGAGTTCTCTTCTGGGAATGACTACCATAATGCATTCTACGCTGTTAATGCTGGTATCTATATAAACAAGAACAACCAGTTAATGCAGAAAGATCTAGATGCTAAAGACGCAGGTTTGATGCTTGTAGGACTTACAGGCAAACCTATGGCTGACGCTAGATTGATGATGGGTTCTATTAAAGATCAAGAAGAAGCTCAGAAGAAAGCCATGAATAAGGCTGCCGAACAATTAGGCATAGCCTTTAAACACATGGGTCCTTCAGGAGATTGGGCTAAGGCAGAACTATACGTAGTTAGAGCTAAGGTAGTAATGGACGTTATGGGCAGACTTACAGATAAACAGAAGTCTGAAGTCCTACAGAGGGCTACCCAACAGAACAAGACATACATAGACAGAGCGAAGATGGACTTCGTCACTAAAGGATATAAGAATGAACTCCCAGCTAGGCTCCAACGCCTATTCAACGGTAAATTATAAGGAATAATATGGCACAGTTTGCACCATACGGTAGTACAGGCAACCCTCCTTCTTACTTAGGGTTATCTAAAGAACCAGACCGTCCTAAGCCTAACAAGGCTATGCAACACCTATTTGAAGGGCTAGGGGATCTTTTCTCCACTGCAGTATCAGGAGTAGACGAGCTTAATCAACAAGGGCTAAAGAAGGATGCCTTCGAACAGGTAGATAAAATCGTAAGCGGGGACATACAAACTCTAGAGAGTCAGCTGATTGAAGGTTCTGGTACTGGTTCAACTATGCCTAAGGCAGATGCTGCAGAACAACAGGCTAGTATATCTGGTGGGATATTTACGAATAGAGTAGACTCTGAAGGTAATGCAACCTCAGGTAAATCTACTGCATCTGGTGAACCTGTCCCTGCAGATATAGACAGAGGTATGAACCAGATAAAGCGTATCCAAGATGCTAAAGCAGTTAAGAAGGGTAATTCAGTCCTATACGAAGGACAAGTCCACGAGATAGCCCAGAACCTTTTATCTAAGTATGGTATAGGCTATAGATCTCACATCGAGTCTGCCCTAGACCAAGCTACTAATACTCGTGCTGCAGCCCATCGTAAGGCTCTAATAGATGCTGTAACTAATCTAAACTCAGGTAAGGATGCTGCTCAAAAAGCAGATGAGTCTTGGCTTAGCGCTCACGCTAAGTATTTCATAAATCCAGACGGAAGCTTCAATCAAGAAGTATTTCGTAAGGCTCAACAGTATGTAGGTACTACTGCATTCGGTAGATTCAAAGAATATGCTGGAGAACAGCAAGCCCTAGAGTTCGGTAATAAGCGTGCTAATGACGCTCTAGAACATGAGAATAAGGTTAATGGTGTAAATGCAGACAGAGCGGAGAGAACCTCATCAGGCAATCTAGACAGAATTTACTCTGCCTCGTATACTTCATGGAAGTTTAGTACAGGCCAGGGCGAACTAAGCCTAGCAGAGATAGAACAGAAACTTGCTGGTATTAAGTCTTCAGGTAAAGAACCTAATCCTACAGAGTTACAGGCATATGGAAGAGCCATAGCCCAATTCAAACAGAACTTCTATAATCTAAGCAGATCTGCCCTGCAGTCTCAAGAACACAATACTGGTAAGGTAGATGAAAGAGGCGTTCCTATTAAGATGAGCCTATCCCAGATGATGGGGCCTGAAAGAGCTAATAAACTCTTAGACGATAAGATGAAGTCTCTAGATATGATGATTAATGACGTAGGTGCAGGACACCTTACGTTAGCTACATCTACAGCTACTATTACAGATCAAATGGGTAAGAACGATGCCTTCAGGCTCATAGCCGATCCTACTATCCGTAGGGTTAGAGCCCTTTCAGAGGCTGTAGGTCCTAATGGTAAGGCGTTCATGGATGCCTACTTGACTGCAGGTAACTATAAAGGGTTTGACGAGGTAACTAAAGCTCTTACAAACGTCCAATTCTTCGACTTTACTCAGACTAAGGTTCCTGGAGGTTTGAATAGAGTTAGCGAAGACTACGGCAAGATTAAACCTCAAGAAGCTAAGAATCCTAACTCAGACTACCTTAAGGCAGGTATTAACATGCCTTCTAAGGTTATTACTGATCCTAAAGCTCCTCTAGAAGCTAAGATTAACATGGCTTCTAATCTATCTGACCCAGGCACTACAGATTTCATATCTAAGTTCCACAAGAATGAGCAGATAGACATATGGGCTACTCTATCCCAACCTGGCGTAGCTAAGGGCATAAAGGCTCTAGGAAATGAACAGGTATGGCAGGAGTACAAGACTTGGGGTGCTCAGACCATGGTACGGCTGGCCCAGACTTATCTATCTAATATTAGAGACGGGATGAAGGAGAATCCTGCTCTAAACATAAGGTGGAACCCAGAGACTCAAAAGATAGACTATGATAATGTTATCTACGGACAACCAATTCCAGGAGAGGGTCAGAGACCTAGGGGATTACCTGCCAATGCTCATATAGTAGCTATAAACAAGTTCAACCTAATGTTGAATACATACAAGAATATCCTTGCAGAAGACGGAGAGAAGATTACTCCAGAACACCTTAAGGCAGTAGGCCTAGATTTAACTCCTAAGGCTCACGAGAGCTGGATTGGTAATGCAATCGTAGATGCTTTCTCTCCTAAGCAAACTACAGACACAAATACCCCTCAATTGTTCCAAAAAGGCGATATACAGAGTGATTCTGGGACAGGAACGACCAGTTCTGGTAACACACAAAATACCCCCGGTACCCTCCTACCTGGTACTACACCAAACTCAACCAGTGAGGCTCCTACAGGCTCTGGAGGGCCATCTAATAGGACTGTAGGACCTAGATCTGAGGTTACCCCTACGCCTAGAGACTACGGAAACTTCAATCCTAACGTAGAAATTCCTGGTGCTATGAAGGATACTGTACTACAGAAACTCTCTGAAGCAGGTGCAAATGTAAAGGATTTCCCTGCTGCTGTACAAAATAAGTTCAAAGAAGCAGGTATATTCTCTTCTGTTAAGCTGACAAAAGAGGATTTTGACTCTATTTCTGATAAGGCCTGGGCTAAAGTTGCTAAGGCTGTAGGTGCTCCTGTACCTAAAGAGAACGTAACTGGTACATCTAGTGTTGTAGTTAATAATAAAGAGTTCTCTGGATTTAGTCTAGAAGCTCCTACACACTCTCAAGGAGAGAAGAAAGGTACTTGGCCTGAAGGGATTATGTCCCAAGACAAGGCTCAGATACTAGCTGTTACAGACCAATCAGAGAGAGTTGCTAATGTAAGAGGTTATGGAGAGCAACTTACAGGTACTATAACTGTTAATGGTAATACTTATAAGTTTATTAATGGAGGAGGAGGTAGAGGATCTATTCCTTTCTCTGAATATAGCATAACTAACTTTAGAACTGCAGAGCAGAGAGCCTCTCAAGGTATGATTAACCTAGGAGATACATGGGATCTTAACAATGTATCTGATCCTATGGCTGGTGGAACTCGTACAGAACTACGTATTCACAGGGCTGCTAAGGGTGGAACTGCAGGATGTATAGGCATTGTAGGCTCAGAAGGTACTTGGAGACAGTTTGTTCAAGATATGAAAGCTCAAGGACCTACTAAAGTAGTACTAGGACCCTCAAAAGAAGACGAAGAAACTAATTCTTTAGTTCGAAAAGCCTCCCGTCCTCGATAAGGAGACAGGGAGTGGATACATCAAAGGGCGTAACCTTGATGGAGACAAGGAATGAGTATATATGTAATTATTAAGTACCTTTAGAGCTAAGCTAAAGTACTCTTTTAGGGGACCCTTAGTGAAAATAAAGAGATCTAATGAATACTATATAGTATTCATTAGATCTCTTTATTTTCACTAAGGGTCCCCTAAAAGAGTACTTTAGCTTAGCTCTAAAGGTACTTAATAATTACATATATACTCATTCCTTGTCTCCATCAAGGTTACGCCCTTTGATGTATCCACTCCCTGTCTCCTTATCGAGGACGGGAGGCTTTTCGAACTAAAGAATTAGTTTCTTCGTCTTCTTTTGAGGGTCCTAGTACTACTTTAGTAGGTCCTTGAGCTTTCATATCTTGAACAAACTGTCTCCAAGTACCTTCTGAGCCTACAATGCCTATACATCCTGCAGTTCCACCCTTAGCAGCCCTGTGAATACGTAGTTCTGTACGAGTTCCACCAGCCATAGGATCAGATACATTGTTAAGATCCCATGTATCTCCTAGGTTAATCATACCTTGAGAGGCTCTCTGCTCTGCAGTTCTAAAGTTAGTTATGCTATATTCAGAGAAAGGAATAGATCCTCTACCTCCTCCTCCATTAATAAACTTATAAGTATTACCATTAACAGTTATAGTACCTGTAAGTTGCTCTCCATAACCTCTTACATTAGCAACTCTCTCTGATTGGTCTGTAACAGCTAGTATCTGAGCCTTGTCTTGGGACATAATCCCTTCAGGCCAAGTACCTTTCTTCTCTCCTTGAGAGTGTGTAGGAGCTTCTAGACTAAATCCAGAGAACTCTTTATTATTAACTACAACACTAGATGTACCAGTTACGTTCTCTTTAGGTACAGGAGCACCTACAGCCTTAGCAACTTTAGCCCAGGCCTTATCAGAAATAGAGTCAAAATCCTCTTTTGTCAGCTTAACAGAAGAGAATATACCTGCTTCTTTGAACTTATTTTGTACAGCAGCAGGGAAATCCTTTACATTTGCACCTGCTTCAGAGAGTTTCTGTAGTACAGTATCCTTCATAGCACCAGGAATTTCTACGTTAGGATTGAAGTTTCCGTAGTCTCTAGGCGTAGGGGTAACCTCAGATCTAGGTCCTACAGTCCTATTAGATGGCCCTCCAGAGCCTGTAGGAGCCTCACTGGTTGAGTTTGGTGTAGTACCAGGTAGGAGGGTACCGGGGGTATTTTGTGTGTTACCAGAACTGGTCGTTCCTGTCCCAGAATCACTCTGTATATCGCCTTTTTGGAACAATTGAGGGGTATTTGTGTCTGTAGTTTGCTTAGGAGAGAAAGCATCTACGATTGCATTACCAATCCAGCTCTCGTGAGCCTTAGGAGTTAAATCTAGGCCTACTGCCTTAAGGTGTTCTGGAGTAATCTTCTCTCCGTCTTCTGCAAGGATATTCTTGTATGTATTCAACATTAGGTTGAACTTGTTTATAGCTACTATATGAGCATTGGCAGGTAATCCCCTAGGTCTCTGACCCTCTCCTGGAATTGGTTGTCCGTAGATAACATTATCATAGTCTATCTTTTGAGTCTCTGGGTTCCACCTTATGTTTAGAGCAGGATTCTCCTTCATCCCGTCTCTAATATTAGATAGATAAGTCTGGGCCAGCCGTACCATGGTCTGAGCACCCCAAGTCTTGTACTCCTGCCATACCTGTTCATTTCCTAGAGCCTTTATGCCCTTAGCTACGCCAGGTTGGGATAGAGTAGCCCATATGTCTATCTGCTCATTCTTGTGGAACTTAGATATGAAATCTGTAGTGCCTGGGTCAGATAGATTAGAAGCCATGTTAATCTTAGCTTCTAGAGGAGCTTTAGGATCAGTAATAACCTTAGAAGGCATGTTAATACCTGCCTTAAGGTAGTCTGAGTTAGGATTCTTAGCTTCTTGAGGTTTAATCTTGCCGTAGTCTTCGCTAACTCTATTCAAACCTCCAGGAACCTTAGTCTGAGTAAAGTCGAAGAATTGGACGTTTGTAAGAGCTTTAGTTACCTCGTCAAACCCTTTATAGTTACCTGCAGTCAAGTAGGCATCCATGAACGCCTTACCATTAGGACCTACAGCCTCTGAAAGGGCTCTAACCCTACGGATAGTAGGATCGGCTATGAGCCTGAAGGCATCGTTCTTACCCATTTGATCTGTAATAGTAGCTGTAGATGTAGCTAACGTAAGGTGTCCTGCACCTACGTCATTAATCATCATATCTAGAGACTTCATCTTATCGTCTAAGAGTTTATTAGCTCTTTCAGGCCCCATCATCTGGGATAGGCTCATCTTAATAGGAACGCCTCTTTCATCTACCTTACCAGTATTGTGTTCTTGAGACTGCAGGGCAGATCTGCTTAGATTATAGAAGTTCTGTTTGAATTGGGCTATGGCTCTTCCATATGCCTGTAACTCTGTAGGATTAGGTTCTTTACCTGAAGACTTAATACCAGCAAGTTTCTGTTCTATCTCTGCTAGGCTTAGTTCGCCCTGGCCTGTACTAAACTTCCATGAAGTATACGAGGCAGAGTAAATTCTGTCTAGATTGCCTGATGAGGTTCTCTCCGCTCTGTCTGCATTTACACCATTAACCTTATTCTCATGTTCTAGAGCGTCATTAGCACGCTTATTACCGAACTCTAGGGCTTGCTGTTCTCCAGCATATTCTTTGAATCTACCGAATGCAGTAGTACCTACATACTGTTGAGCCTTACGAAATACTTCTTGATTGAAGCTTCCGTCTGGATTTATGAAATACTTAGCGTGAGCGCTAAGCCAAGACTCATCTGCTTTTTGAGCAGCATCCTTACCTGAGTTTAGATTAGTTACAGCATCTATTAGAGCCTTACGATGGGCTGCAGCACGAGTATTAGTAGCTTGGTCTAGGGCAGACTCGATGTGAGATCTATAGCCTATACCATACTTAGATAAAAGGTTCTGGGCTATCTCGTGGACTTGTCCTTCGTATAGGACTGAATTACCCTTCTTAACTGCTTTAGCATCTTGGATACGCTTTATCTGGTTCATACCTCTGTCTATATCTGCAGGGACAGGTTCACCAGATGCAGTAGATTTACCTGAGGTTGCATTACCTTCAGAGTCTACTCTATTCGTAAATATCCCACCAGATATACTAGCCTGTTGTTCTGCAGCATCTGCCTTAGGCATAGTTGAACCAGTACCAGAACCTTCAATCAGCTGACTCTCTAGAGTTTGTATGTCCCCGCTTACGATTTTATCTACCTGTTCGAAGGCATCCTTCTTTAGCCCTTGTTGATTAAGCTCGTCTACTCCTGATACTGCAGTGGAGAAAAGATCCCCTAGCCCTTCAAATAGGTGTTGCATAGCCTTGTTAGGCTTAGGACGGTCTGGTTCTTTAGATAACCCTAAGTAAGAAGGAGGGTTGCCTGTACTACCGTATGGTGCAAACTGTGCCATATTATTCCTTATAATTTACCGTTGAATAGGCGTTGGAGCCTAGCTGGGAGTTCATTCTTATATCCTTTAGTGACGAAGTCCATCTTCGCTCTGTCTATGTATGTCTTGTTCTGTTGGGTAGCCCTCTGTAGGACTTCAGACTTCTGTTTATCTGTAAGTCTGCCCATAACGTCCATTACTACCTTAGCTCTAACTACGTATAGTTCTGCCTTAGCCCAATCTCCTGAAGGACCCATGTGTTTAAAGGCTATGCCTAATTGTTCGGCAGCCTTATTCATGGCTTTCTTCTGAGCTTCTTCTTGATCTTTAATAGAACCCATCATCAATCTAGCGTCAGCCATAGGTTTGCCTGTAAGTCCTACAAGCATCAAACCTGCGTCTTTAGCATCTAGATCTTTCTGCATTAACTGGTTGTTCTTGTTTATATAGATACCAGCATTAACAGCGTAGAATGCATTATGGTAGTCATTCCCAGAAGAGAACTCTCGGATTATAGGGACTATGTCTCCCCATGTTACAGGCATCCTCTGATCAGAGCCTATTAGGGCTAGATGGAGATTAGCTGTTATAGGGTATATAGACTTAAGTATAGATACTATTGTAGTTCCTGCAGGACCTGTAACAGTCTCCCAGAAACCTGTCTCTCCTGTCATCCACTTAGAGAATTGATCTGAGGTCCCAGGACCGAAGCGTTGTCCGAAGTTAGTCTCTTTGCCAGTAGCTAGGTATGTTGCATAGGCTAGACCTCCTTCCATCGCTGCTTTGTAGAATTTATTATCTATGATCTCGTTGCCCTTCTCAAGCTGATATGAACGAAGCATATCTGCGAAAGGCAGAGGTATTGCAGCACCTGCTGCTACTGGGACTCCGAATAGAGCTGAATGAACTGCGAAAGCTCTAGCTTTCTCCGCTCTAGTTAGTCTGCCTCCCCAGAACTGCTCGATCATACGTTGAGAGAAGGTCTGGAATTGGAATGCAGGGGCGAATACTCCTTCTTGGAGCTTAGAATGGGAAGCCTTGGTCATGTTAGCTGCTAGGTCATCAGTTCTAGTCAAGATCTCTGCTAGTCTATAGTTATTTAGCTCTCTAGTAGGGTTAGCCTTACGCCACTCATAATAAGCTGCATTAAAGGCAACCATACGAGTTAGGCGTTCACCTTCCTTGAAGAATACTGTACCCCAGTCTAAGATCTTACCTGCTGTAGTAGTGAATAGCTTCATGTCGAAAGAGTCGTCTCTAAGAGCATGTTCCTTGCCTATAATGTCTACTCCCGACCTACGCATAGCTTGGTATGATTCCTTGAACCATTCCTTCTTCATACCACCTAGGTTCTGCGCTATGGTGGCGTATCTATCTAGGATTGCAGGATCATCTGTTAGATGTAGTCCAGCCCTCTGTACTGCATAGTTTACGAAGCCTTTCCAGCCTGCATCTGGTCCTGCTATTGCAACAGCGTGGGCTGCGCCCATGCCTTGCACTACGAACTGTTTTATATTAAGGAAACCGAATTTAAGGTGGTACATAGCTGCTCTAGTGAATGCTATGGGGTCTTTAATAGCCCTTAATTCGTGTGTAGAGTATATTCTAGCTGCACCATCTCCTAGCTTACTTACTAGACCCTGTTGCCAGTGTTCTAGGTCTCTAGCTATGTCTGAACGAGTACCTAGGAAGTTAGTTATACGTTCCTTTGCATTAACAGCAGAGTTAAGTAAGTCTTTGGCATCGGTAGCCATGTTTAGGCTATCTTTTGAGTAGAAGAACTCGAAAGGATTCTTAAGAGCATGTTCTGGATCTTTAGCTATCTTATAGTATTGTTTAGCATACTGCTCTACGGCAGAAATCTTTACGTCGTTATTGATTAAGGTTCTTACGGAATTACCCAACGCTCTGCTTAGAGAGGCGAAAGGATCAAGCATCTCTGCAGTATTAAGATGGTATACAGGTTTAGATAGACTGCCTCCATTAGTCCAGTTAAGGGTAGGACCATCTCTGCTAGCCATGAAGTCTACGTCAATAGAACGCATCATGTTGTATTCAGACCTGTCTTCTCTGCGAAGGTTCAATGGCTTACCATCTGAATCTTTGAATGCGTGGTGTTCCATAATTGAAGGGTTGTCTAGAGAAGACTTGCCCGTCCTTACGTGTGTAATAGGGAAGTCTAAGTCTAGGTGACCGCTCTTACCGTCTCTAGCTAGGTCGAATTGATTCTTCCAGAAGTCTAGATCCTTAGGCATCTTGGTTCTGTCTATATGAGCCTGAAGGACAGCATCAGTGACATTAGGCTCTCTGATCAGCTTCCTGAAGCCATCTAGAGCAGCAGCACCTGACTTAACAGAAGCTTCAGACTCTCCGAAGAATGCTAGTTTATCCCCGTAATAGTTAACTCTGCCTTTATCGGCAACGCCAATCACAGGTTGGACGACTTTATAGGCTTGAGGGTATATGATGTGGGAGCCAGGATTATAGTCTACCAACTTCATAGATAGAGGTCTGGTCTGAACATCTTTAGCTATTACGAAGTTTACTGTACTGCCTTTCTGGAGGGCATCCTTGAAGGGTAAGTTACGAGGATTACCTATTTGGTATGCCTTGAATCCTTGCTTCTCGTACAACTCTTTAAGATATTTAACACTTACTTCACCCGCATCTGCTTTCCAGTAGAATTGAGGGGCAGAGTTAGGGTGTAGGACTACTATACCTCCGTCAGTCTTATTACGCCAGTCTATACCATCTGGTAGATATTTTCCTGGGGCTATTACTGCTTCAGCAGAGCCGTCGTTCTTCTTAATATTAAAGGTTAGGGTTTCAGCGCCTTGACGTGCAAGATCTCTATGAGCAGAGAAGTTACGCAGAATCCAGTCTGTATCCATCAATTGATGGTAGGTCCAGTAGGCTAGATACTGTTGATCTGTAGGTATCTTACCTGGAAACATATCTTGCCAAGCCTTCTCAAAATCTACTTGAGTCCTATAGGCTATGCCTCGATCCCCTGTAACAGGGTCCCAGGACTTCATGGAAGAGTCTAGGAAGCGTTTTAATTCATCTTTACGAGCACCTTTAATAGTTCCTATGATCTGAGCTTTCTCAGCCATAATACGCTGTATTTCATTAGGCACGTGAGTAGCTACGTGTCTTAGGGTCCTCTGGAAGTAAGCTAGTTGATCTTCTGCAGAACGGAACTTCTGGAAGATACCTCCCATGAAGGTATTGCCCAGACTTATTGGATTAGTATTTTTAGTAGTTAGAGTCATAGTGCGGACAGCATCATCTGTCTCGTCTATGTACTTGCTTACAGAACCGTACCAGCCTTCACCATGCTGTACAGTCTTGAACTCCATACCCTTCTCATGAGGTTTTAGATTAGAAGCCCATTGGGACCTGTTCTCAGCAAGTAAGCCTGGTGTATCCTTTTCCTTACCTGTCCTGAAGCTCTGGTAGTCCAAGCCTAGGTCATCTTGCATAATCCTGTTTATTCTCGACTCAGACTTAGCTAGAGTACCGTCAGTCTCGCCTATGATCATCCTTACATACCTGGCGTTAGAACCTGGGGTAACTTCAACTATAAAGTCGATTATGTTGTCACCAGCATGATTGAATTGCTTACGTAGAGCTACTTTAGCTACTTCTACCGCCTTAGCTAGTTCTTCTTCAGTAAGCCGTTCAGCTCTAGGAGACTTAAGGATTGCCTCTACAAGATCTGAAGCTTGACTCTTTAAGAATGAAGTAAGTCTGTTTGCATTCTCTCTTAGCAGAGAGCCTTTATTCATACCTGCGGTAATTAACTCAGGATTGATAATGGTGTGAGCATTCTCAGATAGTTCTGCAGTAACTCCGATCTTATCTTCCTTAGCGAATATAGTCTTTACAGACTTAATCTCGCCTGCTTTCTCGATGTCGCCCATAGCTTCATAGACGTGTTCCATCTTTAGGGAATCTCCTGAAGCTCCTTTTATAGAGTCCCTCATGAGCTTCTTCAAGCCTGTTAGAGCTACGGCTCCTTTTATAAGACCTGCTCCTACAGAGAGTCCAGATTGAGAGTCCATAACACCCATTAGATTATCCATGAATTTGTCATTAGAAGACATGGATTCCATGTGTTTAGCGTAAGCTATAGCATCCAGAGGGTTAGAAGCTTCAATAGCCTCTACCCTGCCTTTAAGCCATTTATTAGCTTGGGCAGGGTCTCTAAAAGACCAGAACTTATCTATCTCCTGTTCCATGCTAGAGCCTGGAAATACTATATTTAGGAAGCTCCAGTCTGGTGATCTAGTAGCTGCAGATACTCCTGGGATTAATAGCTTGCCGAAGTTAACAGCAGTCTCTCCCCATCCTCGCTTAGCCTGTCTAGCTTCTAAGTCTTGTCTTGCAGTCTTGATTACTTCACTCATAGCTAGAAGTTGAGCATTCCCGTAGAGCACTCTCTTAGTACCTTCAGGGTCTTCTTCATTAGCTACTTTGACTATAGAATCATGAGCCTTATTGTTAGTCGCTGTAAGTTCTATATATTTCTTGGCGAACTCTTGTTCGAACACTGCATCTGCAGATATGTCTGCAGGACGTAGTAGACCTCTAGCAGCAGATACTCCTGCAGCGCCTTGAGTTCTAGCTAGTTCTTCTAGGCGTTTCTTGTTAGCCTTATCTTTCTCAATCTTAAGTCTCTCGGCAGCAGATTCTCTCGCTGCTCCTTCTTGCCCTACAGCAATAGAGTTTTCAAGATTATCCTCTCCAGGAGATAGTTCTCCCAGACCTATATGCGCTCTCTTAGCCCTGTCTTTAGCTATATCGCCAGTAACAGGAGCGGGAGCGTTCATATTAGGATTTAGAGTATAACCTCCCTCATCCTCTATAGGCATAGTAGGATTTAAGGATAGAGGAGTCTCTAGTTCTGTAGTTGGAATATAAGCCATTACCCGAACAGTCTACCTAAGGAGCCCTGACTCTTGCCGAAAGCACCTCCTAGAGAAGAGAAGCCTTGACCTAAGGACGATATGAAGCCTGCATCTGCCTCATCCTTACGATAATTTAGAACCTCTCTATTAGTCTGGAACAGAGCTGCTCCAGCTGTCCTAGCAGCCTCTACACCTCCGATTGCAGTAGCCATGTTACCTGAGACCTGTCCATATGCTCCTCCTAGAGCAGAACCTGATTCTGCACCTTGATTAGTTGCATTAGACTGCGCTACAGCCCTCTGAATTATTCCCTGACGTACAGATTCTCTGCGTCTGCGCATAGCGTCAGATTCCATAGCTTGCTCTCGAATAGTCTCAGCCCTCTGTTGAGCGGCTAGAGCCTTCTTCTGAGCTTCCTGCTGTTTAGCAGCTCCGAATACCTGTAAGCCTGTGCCTACAATTCCAAATAGAAGACCGCCTAATAGTCCTGCTGCAGCCATTTATGTATTTACCTCATCTATAATCTTATAATATACTCTCTCTAAGGGCTTATAGCCTTTACTAAGATAAAAGGTCTTTAAGTCCTCTGAAGGATAAGCACTATGTATTACTTTAACCCCTAGTTTAATAGCCCAATATTCAAAGGCTTCATATAACTCAAGGCCTACTTTATTCTTTCTATACTTAGGTAAGACATACCATATATGCTCATAAGCCTGTTTATCCAAGGAGAAAGGGAACTCTTGTATACTTCCTATTATAATACCTATAGGACCCTTATCTTTAAAGTCTTCTGAATAAGACAAGAGAATAAGGTATTCTTTCTTGTCTTTATTAAGGCCATCAAGTACTGAAGTCCTTATCTTCTCTATATCTGTACTTAAGGTACTATAAGGGCTTTCTACCTTAAAGGTTACCATAAGGTCTACTATATCTTCTAGATCTTCTATAGAGGCTATTTTAAGGTTCATATAATGTTAATCCTAATGGCCCTGTAAGCTCATATATTATGTTAATCCTTATGTACTTAAGGTTTAGCGTTAGCCGAGTCCCAAGAAGCCCACCCTATGATGCTAAAGGGCTCTGTATCTACAGAGGCTACCTTGAATTGCATAGCTTTACCATGTCCTCTTACCTTAAGCCTCTTAATACCGTAGTC
>Ga0105340_1000510_pt1 | contig 18741 bp, 13 predicted proteins | sample EasRivMeERMLT700_FD_89676 | JGI IMG/M metagenome (GOLD analysis project Ga0105340, IMG submission 89676) | Soil microbial communities from meander-bound floodplain in the East River, Colorado, USA - East River MetaG ERMLT700 | ecosystem: Environmental > Terrestrial > Soil > Floodplain | place...
CAGCGGCACCGTCAGGAATTCGGGTTTCGCAATGTACCGGTAAAGGAACGATCGGAAGAACACTTCCTCCATAGGCGGCACGACGATGGTCGACCCCACGATTCGCACCACGACGAAGAACCAGCCCAAGACCGCGCTCGAAAAAAAAGCCAGCGGATTCCACGGAGTGCTTGCAGACTTTGTTTCCACGACGATCCACGATGACTTCAGGCCGATCGCGTCAAACAAAGGCCCAAGGCCTATCCAGAGAACGACGACACCGACACCGACCACGACTGCTTCCCATGAGAACTTCAATCGCAGTTCGGGGATGAACCGGCGGAATCGCCAGAGCACATATCCGGCGACGACCGTCTTGAGCAGGTAAATCCAGTAGCGCGGCGCGCCTTCGAACCGGCTTTGGAGGAAGGTGAGCAATAGGAAGATAACGAACGGAGCGGCGTGGACAAAGACCGGACGTTGTTTCAGCTCGGATACGGGTAACTTCATTCAAGCCGCGCGTTTCCTGAGTACGATAATGGCTCGCGAGCCCGGTTGCGCGCCGCTGTGTTAGCCGTTGGTTACGGCAAGGTCAATACCCGTTCCTCACCGTTCAAGGTCACCTTCACACTGTCCTGCTCGATGGCGGTGACGACGGCGCGCTCGACCTTTTCGCCCACAAACACGCTCTTGCCATTGATCACCGCGGAGGGGCGGCTCGGGCTCCAGATGACGCCTTGAAGTTTCAGGGTAGGAAAGCCGGTCGCGGGTACGGCAGCAACCGCAGTGGTAATGGGAGGCTCAGGCTTGGGAGCCACGGCAGCGACCGGCGCCGCAGTGGGCAGAGCCGATTCGGAAGTCGTTTCAACTTGAGTCTCCTTCGCAGAAACCGTGCGCGAACCCTGCCAGCCGCGCATCACCATAAACGTGCCAGTGGCGAAAACAATTGCGACCAGGGGCGGCACCACGAACAGCGGCCAGCGGGGCGCCGGCGTGTGCGTCGCCACGTGCAAAGGTTCCTTCGTCGGCGCCGGTGTCGTTGGCGTCGGTGTTTGACTCGCCTTTTTCAGGGCGTCGTTGATCAGGCTCATACGCGGATTTCTCCTTCCAACTCGCGCACGGCGCGGCCAACCAGACCGAACGTGATGCGCTCGGACTGCTGGACGAAACCGGCGAGCAGGCATTTATCGCACAAGGCATTCACCAGCCGGGGAATGCCCTTTGTGTACTTGAAAACGCGCCACATCGCGGGGTAAGTGAATTTGGGAGTCCGCTGCGCGCCCGAGACCTCCATCCGATGCTGCACGTATTGGCCAATCTCGTTTTGCTTCAGCGGCTCCAGGTGAAAGCGGACTGTGATCCGCTGGCGCAGCTGTCGCAGCCCTGGATTATTGAGCCGGTCGCGCAACTCGGGTTGCCCCATGAGAACGATCTGCAGCAGCTTGCGGTCATCCGTCTCCAGATTCGACAGCATCCGCACCTGCTCGAGCAATTCGTTGGTAAGATTCTGTGCCTCGTCAATGATGAGCACTGATTCGCGGCCTTCCTCCATTTGGCGAAGCAGGAACCAGTTGATCTGCTCCATCATTTCGACCCGATCCATCCCCTTGACCGCCAAACCGAACTCCGTGGCGATGGCCTTCACCAGCATATCGGCGTCCAGGGCAGGATTTAGAATGAGGGCGGTTGAGTAATTGTTGCCTAGCTGGTCCAACAGCGCGCGGCAAAGCGTGGTTTTGCCCGAACCCACCTCGCCCGTGATTTGGACGAAGCCTTTTCGCTCCTGAATCCCGTAAAGCAGGTGATTCAAGGCCTCGCGATGCTTGCCGCTGTAAAACAGATACCTCGGATTGGGCGTAATGTTAAACGGCGGCTCTTTCAGCCCATAAAAATCAAGATACACCGGTTGCCTTGGAAGCAGGAGCCTTGCCGAGTTTTGAAAGGTAGGGTCGGCGCTCCGTCGCCGACCGCTCATTTTGGCGCTCGAATCCTATAATTGTCGAATCGACAGTCGCGCGAAACCAGTCTGCCCCTCATCCTGACCTTCTCCCCGAGGGAGAAGGGACAGCGTTCGCCCGATTCAGTGTGAGTTCGAGAGTCATAGGATTTCGGAGCCGCTAAGTCGCATGCGGAGAGCCGGATTCTGAAACCGATGCGCGGGATGCAAAGGCAACCTGGCGCAAGCTATCCCCTCTCCCTTGGGGAGAGGGTTAGGGTGAGGGACAGACTGGTAATTCCTGGCGAGGGACAGCGTTCGCCGATTCACACCCCCAACGCAAGCAGGGGGCTGACTAACAGCTCGCTTTCGTGTTCCATCCGCGTTCATGCCCAAGTGGCTGAAGTTCATTATTGGCTCATTGCTCCTGCCCGCCTGCGTGGGCGCGGCGAGGACCCTCGCGCGGGTGATCAGCCATAGCGGGCGCGCGGACACGATCTGGATCGCGTTGCTGGCCGGCGCGGCCTGCTGGCTGACCATCTTTTGTCTGCTGCCGAAGCCGATGCGCATCTACGTCTTCGGGCATGAACTGACGCACGCTTTGTGGACGTGGCTGTTCGGTGGCCGCGTAAAAAAATTCAAGGCCACGGGCAACGGGGGATACGTCGTCGTCACCAGGAGCAATTTCCTCATCGCCCTGGCGCCCTACTTCTTTCCGGTTTACGTCGCGCTCGTCATTGCCGCGTTCGCGATCGGGCACTTCCTTTGGAACTGGCGCAACTACGTCGTGTTCTGCCATCTCCTCATCGGCGCTGCCTATGCATTTCACCTCACCCTCACCTTTCACATCCTCCGCACGAGGCAGAGTGACATCACGAGCCAGGGCTATCTCTTCTCCGCCGCAATCATTTTTCTCGGCAACATTTTCGTGCTCATTGTTGGGATTCCGTTGCTCACCTCTGAAATGTCCCTCAATTGGGCGATGCGCTCGTGGTGGGCCGACACCCTCGGAGTGTTCCGCTGGCTCTTCAATGCTTTTTAGCTGGGCCTCGCCGGCCATGGCGCAGAAGAAGAAAACGAAGAGTTCCTCCGCACGACTTCCTAGCTGAGCCAGTCCTTCTTCAAGCCGCCGATAGTACAACGGAAGTCGGTGAAGCTCATCGGTTTTGTGAGAAACGAATTCGCACCGAGTTCGTAGGCGCGGTCAGGATCGGACGCTCGTTCGGCGCCTGTAAGGATAACGATGGGAACATCCTTTAATCTGGCATCGCCCCGCAGCACCCGAAGAAGCTCAAAACCAGGCATGTCAGGGAGTTTCAAGTCGAGGAGAATGAGCGCGGGCAGAGCTTCGTTGCCGGCCAGTTCCTCGACGGCATCGCGCCCCTTTGTCGCGAAGGAAACCGGATTAGTTATCCCCTCGTCGCGAAACGCCTTCAGCAACAGGGCGACGTCGCCGGTGGCATCTTCCACGATAAGGATTCGCCTGTCTGACACGGTGGCACGGTATGGGGCGGCGAGACGGAGTTCAACGACAAGGCGAATTCGGTTACCGGGGTATTTACCCTAATGCCGCCCCTTCGCACTCAGGTCTTCGCGGTCTTAGCCACCACCAGCCTGCCAGAGCCTCGGAGTGCGGACAACGTGTTGAAACATGACACCTAACAAACCCAATAACGTTAACGTCGTTGCTCAACAAGGTGAAGGTCACAGCAAATCCTTTCCAAATGAGTTAGGCCAAAGACATGGGGTATTCACCCACTTGTCACGCGAACATGAAAAAATCGGGGGCAACGCGCTTACGTCGTTGGCCCCCGCGCAACTCACGGCAGACGGTCTTATCCAACAGTGCTGCCGCCAAATACCCCCAACACCTGGCTGGACGCTGCCCAGGCCGGTTTGGTTTCAGTGCCGCTTAATTAAATTTCTGAGCCGATTATTCCTTCTGCAGGCGCGGCTTTGACTTGGTGCGGCGGGGCTTTTGGGGTGGTAACCCGGCCAGGTGACATTACAATGCGCCAAAGATGAAGTTCACTACCCCTTAGGCGTTCTCGCATCTCCAGTGAACCAAACCAACACAACCAAAACAAAACCCAGCTGATGAAAGACTCCGAAAAGAAAAACCTGTTGAAGTGGAACACACTTCTTTGGATCGCAGCAATGGCATTGCCGGCTTTCTTCAGCATCGCCTTCGCCTCCACCGGGTTTCCCTGGCCGCTGATTCTTCCCCTGCTTCTCATTGGCTTCATGCTGGCCTCCAACAAGATGCTTGCCCGAGCTATCGGAGAATCCGCGGATACGCCAAAGCCGAATTAACCGAGCGCCGAGGCCACATGAGAACGTCTCGCACAGGCATCATTGTTTCGGCTCTGCCCAGTGCGATCATGCTGGCGCTGTTCTACTCGCTGGCCGTTCACATGCATCACAGCCTCGGTGCCTGGCCAACATCGATCGGCAATCGTGGGTTTCCGGCTGCGTTGGTTACGCATGGGCAGGTGACGTGGGACTATTTTTCTGCGCTGTTCCTGTTCAGCGTAGTCGTTTTGCCGGTTGGTATTCTGGTCTGCTTGTTTGTGGCGCGTTGGAGAAGACTCGTGCCTTACTTTGCGTTGTACGGGTTACTTTACCTCGTTTGCTGGGGCCTCATGCTGTTGGCACCGGCATCGTTTCTTTCCTGGTGGTGGGATTGACCCGATGCGGCCTGGCGATGCGCGGACCAATGCACCCTTAAATTAGCCCGTTTTCAGCCGGTTCCTTGACATGCGCGCAGCCATGCCGAACACTGCCGAGCCTGTTTTATGTCTGAGCCGAAAAGCAATGATCGCATGGAAAAGATCGTGTCGCTCTGCAAGCGCCGCGGCTTCATCTTTCAATCCTCCGAGCTTTACGGCGGCATCAACGGTTTTTGGGATTACGGCCCTCTCGGCGCGGAACTGAAACGCAACGTCAAGGAGTACTGGTGGCGCTGCATGACGCAACACCGCGACGATGTCGTCGGCCTGGAAGCCAGCATCATCATGCACCCGCGCATCTGGGAAGCGAGCGGCCATACCAGCACATTTTCCGATCCAATGGTCGACTGCAAGACGTGCAAGGGACGTTTTCGTGAGGACCAGATGAGCAGCACGTCGTGCCCGCAAAAGCCGAGCAAAATGGTGAGCGAATGCCACGGCGAAAAGACCGAGGCGCGGCCCTTCAACCTCATGTTCAAGACCTACGTGGGGCCGATCGAGAGCGCGGAAAACGTCGCGTATCTGCGGCCCGAAACCGCGCAGGCCATCTTCGTGCAGTTCAAGAATGTGCTCGAAGTCTCGCGGCAGAAAGTCCCGTTCGGCATTTGCCAGATTGGCAAAGCGTTTCGCAACGAAATCAACCCGCGCAACTTCACGTTTCGCTCCCGCGAATTCGAGCAGATGGAGCTGGAGGTTTGCAGCAAGCCCGATGAAGTCGGCCAGAAAAACGGCGCGCCGGCGGAGAACGCGGACCGCAGCGCCCCGCAGCCGAACTGGGGATGGAACGAATGGCACAAGTATTGGGTCGAGGAGCGCGTGAAATGGTACGAGAGCATCGGCCTTGGCCGAGACTCGCTGGATTTTTACTGGCAGAAGAAAGAGGAGCTGGCGCACTACGCGAAGGCCACCGTCGATATTCTCTATAAATTTCCCTTCGGCACACAGGAGCTCGAAGGCATCGCCGCGCGCGGCGACTTCGATCTTTCGCAGCACCAAAAGTTCAGCGGCAAACCGATGGAATATTTCGACGACGAAGTGAAGGCGAAGTACGTGCCGCACGTCATCGAACCCAGCGCGGGCGTTGACCGGCTCATCCTCGCGTTGATCTGTGACGCCTATCGCGAGGAGCAGGTAACGGACGAGAAAGGCAATGCGGAGACGCGCGTCGTGATGAAATTTCATCCGCGCGTCGCGCCGATCAAAGTGGCGGTCTTCCCGCTGTTGAAGAACCGGCCCGAGTTGGTGAGCAAAGCCGTGGAAGTGCGCAACCTGTTGCAGCCGCACATGAGCGTGTTCTACGACGAAGCCGGCGCGATTGGCCGGCGTTACCGTCGGCAGGACGAAGCGGGCACACCGTTCGGAGTCACCATCGACTTTGAGACGCTCGGTGAAAAGGGACCCGAGTTGCAAGATACGGTCACGCTCCGCGAGCGCGATTCCATGGCGCAGACCCGCGTGAAGATCGCGGAGCTGCCTGCGCTGTTGCTGGGCAAGATTCGGTGACTTCGCGCGAAGCCATTTTGTTGCTCGAAAAATTTCGGGCGGGCAAGGTCGGGCGCGACGAGGTTTTGCGCGCGTTCCAGGCCGCGCCGACTGCGGACCTCGGCTTTGCGAACGTCGATCTTCACCGCTCGCTGCGGAAGAACTTTCCCGAAGTGATTTTCGGTGCGGGCAAAACGCCTGCACAAGTCGCCGCGATTGCCGAGCGCCTCGCTCGCAAGGAAGACCACGTCCTCATCACGCGCATTGGCCCCGAACACGCGCGCGTTCTCAAACGGAAGCTGCAGCGTTTCACCTATCATGAGACCGCGCGGTGCGGCGTTTACGAAAAGCGGCCCGCGCCTAAACGTGCTGGAACAATCGCCGTCGTGGCGGCGGGCACGAGCGATTTGCCCGTGGCCGAGGAAGCCGCCGTAACGGCGGACATCATGGGCAACACCGTGGAACGTATCTACGACGTGGGCGTCGCCGGGCTGCATCGGCTGCTCGCGCGGTTGGAAAGCATCCAGAAGGCCCGAGTCGTCATCGCCGTCGCCGGCATGGAGGGTGCGCTCCCCAGTGTCGTTGCGGGCCTGGTAAACAAACCCGTGATTGCGGTGCCGACGAGCATCGGCTACGGCGCGAGCTTCGGCGGCATCGCAGCCTTGCTCGCCATGCTGAACAGTTGCGGCAGCGGCTTGACCGTCGTGAACATCGACAATGGTTTCGGCGCGGGCTACGCTGCGAGCCAGATTAACGCGTTGGCGGCAGGGGAACTGGAATGAACACGCTTTACCTCGACATTTTCAGTGGCATTAGCGGCGATATGTTCGTGGGCGCGTTGCTGGATTTGGGCGCGGATTTCAAGGAACTCGAAAGCCGGCTTCAGTCGCTCAAGGTCGGGGGCTATCACGTCCACGCGAAGCGCGCCCAAAAGGCCGGCATCGATGGCGTGAAGTTTGACGTGCATCTCGATGATCACGGCCACGGTCACGATCATCCGCACGACCATGACCATGACGAACACGATCATGGGCCTGGGAATCATCACCACGAGCACGAACACGCTCATGCGCACGTACACCATGGGCATGGCCACGAACATGAACACGCGCATGAGCATGGCCACACCAACGAGCATGAGCATCATCACGGGCGGAACTTCAGCGAGATTCGTGATCTGATCGCGAACAGCGCGTTGAGCGAATGGGTGAAGCAAAAGTCCATCGCGGTCTTTCACCGTGTGGCCGTCGCTGAAGGCAAGGTGCACGGCAAATCGCCGGAGCAGGTCCATTTTCACGAAGTCGGCGCGGTGGATTCGATTGTCGATATCGTTGGCGGATGCATCGCTCTCGAGCTCCTCGGCAAGCCCCGCGTGCTCGCTTCTCAAGTGGTCGAAGGCACCGGTTGGATCAATTGCGCGCATGGCCGCTTTCCGATTCCCGCCCCCGCAACCCTGGAGATCCTCAGCGCCCGCGGCGTGTCTCTGACCCAATGCGAAGAGCCGCAGGAACTCGTCACTCCAACGGGCGCCGCGTTGCTCGCTGAATTTGCAGAACGCTTTGGCCACATGCAGGGACTGACCCCTCGCAAAGTCGGTTACGGCCTCGGCACGCGCGATAATCGCACCCGCCCCAACGTCCTCCGCGCCGTGCTGTGCGACCAAAGCGCGGGCATCCACGACTGGGAGACGGACACAGTCACGGTCCTGCAAACCAACCTGGACGACATCAACCCGGAAATCCTCGGCCGCGTGATGAAGCGCGCGCTCGGCGAAGGCGCGCTCGACGTGTTTTACACGCCGGTGCAGATGAAAAAAAATCGCCCGGGCGTTTTGCTCAGCGTGCTTTGTGGTGAGGGCGACGCCGAGCGTTTCACCGAAATGCTTTTGACCGAGACAACCGCCTTTGGCGTGCGCCGCTACACATCCGAACGTCGCAAACTGCGACGCGAGTTCGGCGTCGTGGACACGCAATATGGCCGCGTGGCGGTCAAGTACGGCAAACTCGACGGCAAAGTCGTGCAGGCCGCGCCGGAGTTCGAGTCGTGCAAGCGCGTCGCGGAAGACAATCAGGTGTCGGTGAAAGCCGTCTACGACGCGGCCAACCGCGCCATCAAGGTGTGAGATGATCAAGCCAGAGCTGTTGAATATTTTGCGGTGCCCGGAGACGCGCCAGAAACTAGTGCTGGCTGAACCTGCCCTGATCGCGCAAGTCAACGAGGCGATTGCGGCAGCGCGATTGCGCAATCGCGGAGGAAATCCCGTCGCGGAGAAAATCGATGGCGGCCTCGCGCGCGAGGACGGCAAATTCCTTTATCCCGTTCGCGCCGACCTGCCGATCATGTTGATCGACGAGGCAATTGCGTTGCCCGTCGTTTAAGCAACTTCCCGAGGGCGAGCTCCGCGAGCCCAGCCTTCTCCTATTGTGGCAACAAAACCGCGCGATAAAAGCGCGTTATGTTCCCGGCTGGAGGCGTGTCGCGCACTTCAACTTCATCCTGCGTGTCGAAGCGCAACTGGGACACCATCTGCCAGTTCGGATTACCCAGGTTGTCGGTGCGCTCGACGCGGTAAGTCCTTCCCAGCGCGCCGCGGATGCGCAGTTGGACTTCGGCTCCGCTGAATTGAATGCGCGCAAAGTGCGCCGTGCTCGCCACATCGAATGCATCGCTGATTCCGACGTGTGCAGCATCATCGTTGGCCTGCAGTCTGATGCCCGCCTGCGCTTGCGTCACCATGAGCGACCCCGACCATGCGCCGTTGATTAAAGGCCCCACCGTTGTGGGCGTGACGTAGGGCGCGGGCGTCGCGCGAATCGCCGTGTAGAGCATGTCTACAAGCCACCAGCGCACCTCATCGGCGTTTATCGGAAAATTGTCGCCCGCATAGTCGTGGCTTTCGTGGATCGTTCCGTGCGGGAAACTGTTGGAGCCGGTGGTATACCAAAAATAATTACCGCCGCCGGTATAAGCCGCAATGCGATAGCGGTTGCCCGGTTGAAGGACCACTTCGTTTGGCAGCGGTGTGACCACCCACGTTCCCTGCACGCTCGCGACGGGCGTCGAAGCCAATAATGTTCCGTCGTCCTCCCAGATCGACACTTTGTTGCCGAAGTAATGCCGAACGTGCGTGACCCGCATTTCCGCCGCCGGTGTGAACGAATAACCCAGTGTCCAATTGCCCGGGGATGTGTTTTCATGCGTCACGCTGCCCAGAATTGAATTCGACGGTTGCGGACTCGGCACCAGCGCGGAGAGATGGGCCACGCTGTTGAAATTCGTGATAAGCAATCCGCCCACGTCTCGCGCCGTAATCGCCACCGGAAACGGCGTGTTCGGCGCCTGTGGCGACGGAATAGCGGCCCATTCGAAGTGGTGCATCTGCCCAATACCATCGTCGTTGACGATTGTGCCGAGCCCCGAGGCACGCGCGATCGTGGCGTTGGTCGCGCTGGTGAGGTGCAGGAAAAACGTCTCGTTCACTTCAGGCGTCGTGTCGCCGTAGACAATGATCGCGACATTTTGGGTGAGGAACGGTGTCCCGGCCGTGAATGTCAGTTGGCCGATGCGATTTGAGAAATCGATCCCGGCTGCGGCCGTACCGCTCGCCGCCGCAAAGGTCACCGTCACAGGCAGGCCGCTGCCGCTCGAAAGCGAGACGCGGAAGATCGCGTTCGTCGGTGTTGTGTTCTGTTCCGTCACTGTCACGTCCGTCACCGTCACTGTCGGCATCGTGTCGTCGTTCAGGATCGTCGCCGTCGCCTGGCTGTCCTCGACCATCCCGTTCACAGGCGCGGTCAGGTTGACCAGGAAAGCCTCGTCATTTTCGAAGATGCGGTCGCCGCGCACGCCCACCGTGATCTGCTGGTTCGTCGTGCCCGGCGCAAACGTCACTGTGCCACTGCGCGGGACATAATCTGCGGTCGAGCCCGATCCAAAGGCGCTGCCATTCGCAGTGCTGAAATTCACCCGCACCGTGTTCGTCGATGCCGGAGTAAGCGTGAGTGAAAAGGTGACGTCGTTCGTGCCTGAGTCCCCTTCGGTAACAGTCACGTCAGCGATTGTGATGGCCGGTTGCGTCACCAGCGTCGCAATGCTGATGACATTGTTTGCCGTATTGGCATCGGCTTCCCCGCGTGTGGCCGAAACCTGGCTCACCGTTGGTCCACTCGTACTCGGCACTGTTTGTACCTGGATCGTCGCCCCCGTCCCGCCGGGGATCGCGCCCAGATCGCAGCGCACAATCCGTCCCTCGTTCACGCAGCCCCCTTGTGTGCTCGTCACGCCCACAAATACGAGGTTCGTTGCCAGCGTGTTCGTCAGCATCACTGCGGTCGCGGCGTTGGGGCCAATGTTCGTAACCAGGATCGAATAAGTCAGCGTGGCTCCAACAATGACAGGGTCTGGCGAATCCACCGCAGCCAGCACCAGGTCGTTGGTGACGTTGACCGAAAACACCGGGCTGTCCGTCCGGACGCCCACCTGGTCATCCGCGCGCAAAAACATCGCTGCACTGGCCTGCCGCGCTGTCACCATTCCTGTCCACACGCCGTTCACAAAGTTCGTTATCACGGTCGGAGAAATCGTCACCGGCGTTTCGCCGGCAACGCTTAAGCCCGACAGCGAAACCGCCCCGGAAAAGTTTGTGACCACCTGGTTCGACTGGTTCAATGCAATCAGCCTTGCCGGAAACGGCACATTCACCACCTGCACCGGCCCGAGCGGCGCCCACTCGAAACGATCCAGTCCCGTGCCCGAGCGGATGTTGAACGTCGCGTCGGCGTGGCCTAGCGTTTCGCCGCTGCCGCCAAATTGCCCCGTAACCTCGTAATGGAAATACCACCGCCTCCGCGACGGCGACACCACGAACGACGCCATGTCGCCCAGGCTCGTGAAATTGCCCACCACCGATACTTCACCATCCGGCACGCGGCGCCGCACTATCCGTTGCTGATCTTCGACGTAGACGAGATAGATCGTGCCCCGCACATGCTCCGCCACTCCCCAGTACGCCCATGACTCTGAAAACTGGTGGGGGAACGGCGACATCGGCCCGAGGTCCCGCACCAACCCGCTCGGCATTAAGATACTGAAAACCCGCTCGCCGTTGTGGATCACAATGCGGCCATAGCCGGCGAAGACACCGACGTCGCCGAGGAGTGGAACTGGCCGTGACAGGTTGATACGCCGTCCCGTCAGCGCGCCGCTGGCGTTCATTTCCAGCAGGCTCGTCATGTTTCCAAACGTGATCAGGTTGGTGCCGTCCGCAATGAGGTAAACTGTTTCGCTGCGCAGGTCCGTCACCAAACTGTCAATGCTCGGGCCAGCGATCTGCAGGCCGCCCGTGAGATCCCCCGCGTTGAAACGTGCCGTCGCATTGTCGCCGGTGATGAACACGTGGTCGCGCGTCACGGCGATGCCTCCGCGGTCATCACCTGTCAGGTTATTATGGTCGACAATTCTTGCTCCCGTGGCGAGAAGCGACGTGATCTGGAAAATGCCCTGGTCGTCGAGTTCACTCAACACGGTGACGGTCGCACTGGAACTCGTGACCGAGCCGTACTGGTTCGTAATCACCACTGCATAATCGCCGCTGTCCGCGACCTGCACATTCGTCAACACGAGGGTCCTGTTTGTCTCATTTGGGATCGGCGTGTTCCCGAATCGCCATTGGTAATGCAGCGGCGGCGCGCCGTACGCGGTAACTACGAGTGTGACGTTCGATCCAACGAACTCCGCCACTGAAAGCGGTTGCGCCGTAATGAACGGCGCCGCAAACACCGTCAGCGTCGCCGTGCCGCTCATCACGCTCCCTCGATCATTGCTCACTTGCGCCGTGTAATTCCCCGCGTTCTGCGGCGTGATATTGTCGAGCACCAGCGTCGCTTCCGTCGCCCCGGCAATCGGGCTCCCGTTAAGGAACCATTGATACTGCAGCGCCGGTCCTCCCGCTCCCACCGAGAACGTCACGTTCCCCCCCGGATAATTCGTCTGGCTTTGCGGAACGCGGAGGAGCGACGGGTAGCCGGGATCCGTCGTGCACAACGCCTTCGCCGAGCCGAGGGTTTCCTGCCCGTTTCTGAATTGGCCATTCCCTTCGTAGTGGAAGAACCACCGGCTGAGTGATGGTGAAATCGTGAACACCGCCATGTCTGACAGGTCCGTGAATGCCGCCACGGTCGTGATGTTGCCCGAGGGCAGGCTCAAGCGAATGATGTTGCGTGTCGGGAACGTTCCCCAATCCAGGTAAAGCAAGTGTACCGCGTCGTTGAAATACTCCGCCACTCCCCAGAACGCCCAGCTTTCCGAGGACGGCGCGAACGGCAGTAGCGTTGGCCCAAGGTCGGTCACTGCACCCGATGGGATCGCAATACTAAACGCATTCGCGCGGTTATGGATCACCACCCGTCCCATGCCTGCGAAGATCCCGACCTGCCCGAAATCCGCCGTCGCAGGAATGGGCCGGGACAAGTCGATGCGCCGGCCGGTTTGTCCGCCTGTCGGCGTGAGTTCAAGCAGCGACGTAATCGTGCCGCCAGGAAAAGTGATCTCGTTGTTGTTGCCGTCGGCGAGCGAGTAAAGCGTTTCCGTTCGCAGATCGGTCACGAGACTATCCGCAGTCCGTCCGATGTCGATGCCTCCGGCCAGCGTGTCGATGTTCCAGCGCGCCGTCCCGCCGTTGCCGGTGTAGAAAACGGAGTTCGACGACACCGCAATCGCCCCGTGATCATCCACGGATACCCCGCTATGCTCGATCGCGATAAATCCGTTCGTGCGCAGCGCCAGCACGCGAAACGTCAGATGCTCGTCCACCGCAAGCCTCGCCACGCGGCTCGTTGCTGTCCCAAACGCGTTGCTCGCGATGACGCTGTAACCTCCCGCATTGAACAGCGACACGTTCGGCACCGTCAGCGTAGTGCCTGTCCCACTCAGGGAATTTGTCTCGTTGAAAAACCATCGATACGTGATCGGCGACGATCCGGACGTACTGACCTGGAAACTGGCCGTCGCTCCTGATTGGACGCTCAGATCATCCGGTCCGGACGTAATCGCAGGAGCATTTTGGGCAAGAAGTTGATGCGGCGCGGACAGCCCCGCAAAGGCAAGCGAAAACAGGACAACGTGGCGCAGGCGGCTGCACAGCATGTAAAGAATAAGTCCAACGCGCATTTGTCGGGAAAACCACTGACTAGATTCTCTGGTTGGGCGGCAGATTCAATCCTTTTATCGTAAAAAATCCCCCTGGGAACTGAGCGCCAGGCGTGACCAGGATGACCAAAGCTGCGGCCCGACTAATTCTGGCTTCCTTTGTTTCAGCGGCGAGCCTTCACGGAGCAAGGACGGCGCGGTAGAAGCGGAAGCGAAGATTGCCGGTGTCGGGATCGCTGAACTCGGCCATGCCGGCAGCGGGCGTGATTGAAGTGACCAGGATCCATTCGAAAAGATTGGTGGAGCCTTCGACCAGGTAGGTGCGAGCTGGATCCCCGGTCAATCGCCAGCGAATGGCCCCGAATGTATCGCGCTCCAGAAATCTGAGCGTCGGGGCCAGGCTGGGGCAGTCCGGGTAAAGCCGCGTTTCCCGGGTCGTTGAAAGCCCGGCGGAGTCGGTTACTGTCAGAGCGATGCTATAGTAATACAGTTGGCCATCGCAGCCCAGTGGCGCAATCGTGACGGTCGAAGTGCAATTGGTGTCGGCTGGGTCTGAGTGGACGTGATTGTTGTGGTGCAGCGTGGTTAGCCAGGAGCAACTGAGTTGCTCGCTACTGTGTTCCGTGTCTGAGATCAGAGCGCCCAGGGGGTAGCTCGTTTCGGTGGACATCGGATAGCGCATTCCATTGGTCGGACTGGTGATTGTGACCGTGGGCGGTGTGTTGTTTGCAGAGATGAGCAGTGTCGTCCGGGCGATGGCATTGGAACGGTCGGTGACGGTGAGAGTCACGGTGAACGGAGTTGGAACGCCCGCGGACGCATTGAAAGTGTGAGCCACATTTGTTTCGGTGCTGATGGGCGAGCCATCTCCAAAATCCCATCGATAGGTCAGCGGGAATCCTTCCGGGTCAGTCGAGGCACTGCCGTCGAACTGCACGGTGAGCGGGGTTGGTCCAAAAATCTTGTCCGCATCGGCCACAGCGACGGGAGGCCTGTTGGCAGTAGCGCCGTAACGAATCCTCTTTATGCCATTGGTCCAGGTGACGTAGTAGAGTCCGCCATCAACGGGGTGAGTGGCGATCGAGACGACGCCACCTCCGCCGGTGAGAAAGTTGCGCACGGCGACGGGCTTATCGTTCGTGTCGAACACGAAATTGCGAATCCACTGCGTCTCGTAATCGGCGTGAAAATACGTGTTCTTGTACATCGCTGGAAAATCATCACCCTGGTACCAGACGCCGCCGATAGAACTGGTGCCGCCAAACTGAGGTCCTGACACCGGCGAGCCAGGGCCCCCGATATTAGTGACCGCTGCAGTGCCGTTCGCCGCGTAAATTCCCGTGCGCGCCGGGCCAATCTCATGCTTCCAATCGATGGCCGGCCGGGTGTGCACAAACCGCGTGATGCTGGCCGGAATCTGCTGTGCTGTGTTGCATGGGTTCGGCCAACTCGGCGGATTGAGCGTGTCCTGAACGAGAAGATTGCGAAAGGTGAAGTATTGCTGTGTGCAACCTCCGGTCCCAAACAGCGGGTTGGGCGCGTCTTGATTGGCGGCGGTGCTGTTTCGGAAAGTCGGGTGAGATTCCAATCCCTCGTAAATCGGCCAGCCAAAGTTCAAGCCCGGTCCGGTCACCACGTTCAAGTCCTCGAAGCCGTGCAAACCGACGTCACCGATGTAGAGCACGCCAGGATTCGCATCGTCGGGTTGATGGCTGCCGGTGCCGGGACGAAGCGAAAAGCGAAATGGATTACGCAGGCCCAACGCCCAGATTCTCGATTGCGCAGAGCGCGGGTTGGACGGATCAAAGAACGGATTGCCCGGGACGCCATCCCCGGTTTCCGGGTCGAGGCGGACGATCTTTCCGCTCAACGAACTCAACATTTGCGCGCGGAAAGCCCCGACGTTCTCTTTGGGCTGAATGATTCCTTCAGCGAGCGCCTGGGAAAAATACGTCTCGGGAGCGCTGCCCATGTCGAGAGTGGAGTAACTCGCGCCGTCGCCGCCGGCGGCCAGCAAGGTTCCATCCGTGCCGAAGACGAGCGAGCAGATGCCGTGGGACTGATAGAGGCTCGGGAAACCGTTTGTGATGCTGTCGCCGAGAAGGACCTTCCGGCTGGCGGGCTCAATGCTGCGAAATCCATCGGATGACCGCGCAGTATAACGGGTGATGCGATGGATCGTTGCCATGAAGTATTCGTTCGTGGCCGAATGGTAATTTGTGGTGCCGAATTTGGTGAGGTGATGATGATCCACCGTGTAAGCCAGGTAAATGTGTCCGTTCTGACGAAAGTTCGGATGCAGCGCAAATCCCAACAACCCGTGATCTCGCCACCCGCCGACTTCCTCGCTGATATCGAGCAGGGGAGGAGTCTGTTTGACATCGTCTTCGACGATCCATACCCGCCCACTGCGCTCCCAAACATAAGCGCGCCCGCCGGATGTTTGATGGTCGGGCTCGAAAGTCAGACCGACAGGGCCATCCCACGGTCCGGGAATTATCTCCTCGGTGAAACCCGCGGGCAGTGTTGCTGCCTGGCCCCCAGGGCTCGCGCCGGACAAAAGGATGATAAGCGTGGCTTGCGCCACCGCGGCCCTGCCGCTTCGACAAGCGGTCACAAACCTGCGCGAACCTTTGGGCGCCGACCCCACATTGAGAGTAGCTTTCACGAAGAATTGTGAACACGCCTATTAAAGCACAATCCTGGTCCCAAATCGAGTGACGTTTTCCGGGCAATTCAAGTTGACGATTGCGCCGCCGATTTGTAGGTTACGCAGCCCTTTGGGTTCCAGAGTAGCTCAATGGTAGAGCAATCGGCTGTTAACCGATGGGTTGTAGGTTCGAGCCCTACCTCTGGAGCCAGTTTCTCCTGCGTGTTCTGGACGTACGTTTTGCAAAACGACCATGGCCGCTTTTACGTCGGCCACACCGAGAATCTGGAGTCGCGTCTCGAAGACCACAATCGTTCGGACTCGTTCGATGGAAAGTTCACGCGGAAAACGGTCCCTGGCGACTTGTCTGGTCAGAACCCCATCCAACGCGCGCTTTAGGTCACGTTGATATTGTCTTCTCACGAAGTCAGACCATCAATCGCCACGCCATTTTCGGCAGCGCGGTGATGAATGCCGTCTGAATTCCAGTTGTGTTCATCGCGATTCCGTTACCGACGCCGTTCAAAATGAGTGACGCGCGGCGGCGGACACTTATCATCTCGTTCCATGAAAGCCACAGCCCCTTATATCACTGGCATCCTCATGCTTTTCGTGTCGTGGCGTCTTCTGGCCCAGGACACGGCGGCGCAACGTCACGAAATGGCTACCAACCAATTGAAGCGGCTTGCCGCCGAAATGACAGCGCAGTGTTTGAGCGGCGTTCGCACGCTGGACGAGTGGAAGAAACAGCAGCCGGAGTTGCGCCGTCAACTGCTCGACATGCTGGGCCTCGATCCATTGCCGAAGCGCACGCCGCTGAAAGCCCGAATCACGGGCCTCCTCGAACGCGACGCGTATCGCATCGAGAAAATTGTGTTTCAAAGTCTGCCCGGCCTGTACGTCACCGGAAATTTTTACGTGCCGAAAGGCGGCGCCAAACCGTCGCCGACGATTCTCTACTTGTGCGGACATTCGCCGCATCCGCTGGGAGCGAAGTTTCAATACCAGGACCGCGCCATCTGGTTCGCGTCTCAAGGATTCGCCTGTCTGGTTCTCGACACGCATGAGTTCGGCGAGCTGGCCGGCATTCATCACGGCACTCACGACTTGAACATGTGGCACTGGCTCTCACTCGGCTACACGCCCGCGGGAGTGGAAGTTTGGAATGCGATTCGTGCGCTGGATTATTTGGAAACGCGTTCTGAAGTGGACGCAAAGCGCATCGGGTTAACAGGCATCTCAGGTGGCGGAGCGATGACCTGGTACACGGCGGCCGTCGATGAGCGCATCGCGGCGGCGGCGCCGGTGTGCTCGACGTTTACGTGGGGTTCGCAGGCGGAGCATTGGCTGGCGCGCGGGCAATGCGACTGCATTTACTATCACAACAGCTACCGGTGGGATTTCCCAATTGTGGCAGCGCTCATTGCGCCGCGGCCGTTGCTCATTCTGAGCGGACAGAAGGATACAATTTTCCCGCCGGATGGTTACCATGAAGTTTTTCAGCGAGGAAAAAAGGTTTATGACCTCTACGCGGGCGGGACGGGGAAATCGGATCACATCCGCGAGGTGGACGACGACGTGGCGCACAGCGATCCGCCGCTGTTTCTGCGTGAGGCCCGTCAATGGATGCAGCGCTGGCTCAAAGATGATTCAACTCCGTTGCCGTTAGAGACAAACGCTCCCGCGAAGGCAACGGCCGAAGCGCTCGCGTGCCTGGCCAAAATCCCAGCCGATGCGATCAACTTCAAAATCCAGGACCAATTCGCGCCTCAACTGTCGTTGAAGAAGCCGACGTCGCAGGTAGAGTGGGAACGGCGCCGCGGAGAGTTGATGTCGCAATTGAAAGACAAGGTGTTCTCCTGGTTTCCCGCCGAGAAGATTCCGTTCGAGACCAAAATGTTGAAGAACACCGGTGGCTGGCACGTGCGCTATGGTTACGCTGATTACAAAGAGTGTTCCTTTCAAAGCGAAAGCGATGTGCGCATTCGCGCACAGCTTCTGACGCCAAAAACGAACAGCGCCGGGGCGCCACTCCTCATCTACCTGAAACGCCCTATTGATTCGATTCACTCTTCAGACGTTGACGAACTGCTCCCTGTAATGGGCCGTTACACAATATTGATGTTGAACCCTCGGTTGACCGAAGTGCCCATGAGTCCGGCGGACTGCACCGATGTCGAGCGCACCGCCGTCTGGGTCGGTCGCACGATTGCGGCGATGCAAATCTGGGATACACTGCGCGCGATCGATTGGGCGGTGAATGAAGAAAAAATTTCTGCGCCGGCCATTTCCATTTACGGCAAAAATGAGATGGGAATCGTGGCGCTCTACGCGGGGCTGTTCGACGAGCGAGTCAAGCAAGTCATTATGAGCGACGCGCCCGGCTCGCATTGGCGAGGTCCTGCGCTGCTGAACGTCTTGCGCGTGACGGACATTCCCGAAGTGGCAGGCATATTCGCGCCGCGGCGACTTGTTTCGCTGACGAAGCTTCCGGAATCTTTCGAGCACGCACGGAATAGCTATCGGCTGCAACGTGCTTCGGATCAATTCGTTCAATCTTCCAGCCTCCCTGAAGCGCTGGAAATCTGGAAATATCCGACCGGCAACCGCCTGCCTTGAATGCAGACCAAAGGTCATTTCTCAAAAAAGCTGCTCACCAGAATTTGGCCCCCCTCCTGGCGTAACGTATCTGTCGCGCTCTTGCTGGTCTGCCAGGTTAGAGGAGGAGGCGAGTCGTTGGTCCTGCCGGTCTGGCCGGGCCCGGTTCCAGCAGATCATGGCACGATCGGTCCGGAGCGCGTTCGTGCGCCTTCCGAGGC
>Ga0105340_1000514_pt1 | contig 18644 bp, 15 predicted proteins | sample EasRivMeERMLT700_FD_89676 | JGI IMG/M metagenome (GOLD analysis project Ga0105340, IMG submission 89676) | Soil microbial communities from meander-bound floodplain in the East River, Colorado, USA - East River MetaG ERMLT700 | ecosystem: Environmental > Terrestrial > Soil > Floodplain | place...
CAGGATCTCGGAGCCGGGATTGACGTAGTCCTTGCCGGCGTACTTCGGCGCGGTGCCGTGGGTCGCCTCGAACATCGCCACCGAGTCGCTCATGTTCGCGCCCGGCGCGATGCCGATGCCGCCGACCTCGGCGGCCAGCTCGTCGGAGATGTAGTCGCCGTTCAGGTTGGTCGTCGCCAGCACGTCGTACTCGGCTGGCCGCAGCAGGACCTGCTGCAGCATGGCGTCGGTGATGACGTCCTTGACGACGATGTCGGGGCCGCCCTTCGGGTTCTTGAAGCTGTGCCAGGGGCCGCCGTCCACGGGCTTGGCGCCGAACTCCTTCACCGCCAGCTGGTAGCCCCAGTCGCGGAATCCGCCCTCGGTGAACTTCTGGATGTTGCCCTTGTGCACCAGGGTCACCGACTTCCTCTTGTTCTCGATGGCGTACTGGTAGGCCTTGCGGATCAGCCGCTCCGAGCCCTCGATCGAGATCGGCTTGATGCCGATGGCGGAAGTGTTGGGGAAGCGGATCTTCTTGACCTTCATCTCCTTGATCAGGAAGTCGATGACCTTCTTCGCCTCGGGGGAGTTGGCGGGCCACTCGATTCCCGCGTAGATGTCCTCCGAGTTCTCGCGGAAGATCACCATGTCGACCTTTTCGGGCTCCTTGAGCGGCGAGGGCACGCCCTTGAACCAGCGCACCGGGCGCAGGCAGACGTAAAGGTCGAGCTCCTGGCGAAGGGCGACGTTGATCGACCGGATGCCGCCGCCCACCGGCGTGGTAAGCGGTCCCTTGATCGAAACCACGTACTCCTTCGCCGCTGCGAGCGTCTCGTCGGGCAGCCACACGTTCTCGCCGTACACCTTGCAGGACTTCTCGCCGGCGTACATCTCCATCCAGACGATCTTCTTCTTGCCGCCGTAGGTCTTCTTCACCGCGGCGTCGACCACCTTGAGCATCACCGGGGTGATGTCGACGCCGGTGCCGTCGCCTTCGATGTAGGGAATGATCGGCTTGTCGGGCACCGACAGCGAGAAGTCCTGGTTGACCTTGATCTTGTCGCCGCCGGCGGGAATCTTGATGTGTTGGTAGGCCATAGGGGGCGGAATTATAAGACCGCCCGGCGCTGGGCCTGCGCGGGTTCAGCGGAGGGCGGCGAGAAGAGTTTCCGTTTTAGAAACAATGACTTAGGGTGGCAAAAAAAGCACTTTGCCACTTTTGTCTAGAATGCGCGCCGTGGGAAATACCCACAGGGAGGTCAACCGGTTCGGCAGTGGCGCGTTGTTCGCCTCCGGGTGGCCAGAGGAGGTTGCTCGGCCCCGTGTTCAAAAAATTAAACAGGAGAAGGAAAATGAACAAGCTGCTGTCCGTGATCGTTGCCGCGATGTTTGCGGCGGTAAGCGCTTCCGCCTTCGCGGCGTCGCACGCCGGCGCGCAGACGAAGGACGAGAAGAAGGCCGCCGCCGCGAAAATGACCGACGCGCAGAAGGCCGAGGCCAAGAAGAAGGCCGAAGCCAAAGCCGCGAAAATGACCGACGCGCAGAAGGCCGAGGCCAAGAAGAAGGCCCAAGCCAAAGCCGCGAAAATGACCGACGCGCAGAAGGCCGAAGCCAAGAAGAAGGCCGAAGCCAAAGCCGCGAAAATGACCGACGCGCAGAAGGCCGAGGCCAAGAAGAAGGCGGAAGCCATGAAGAAGTAAGCAGCCCGCTTCCACAACGAGAAAAAGGCAGGACAATGTCCTGCCTTTTTCATTGATGCGTTCACTTTTTCTCACGCTGCTGTTCGCCGCGCCGGCGCTGGCGCAGGAGCTGCCGGTGGTGCAGCTCAACGCCGGCATGCACCTGATCCGCGCCGAGGTGGCGGCGGACTACTCCAGCCGCGGCCGCGGGCTGATGCACCGCAAGTCGCTCGGCGCCAACGCCGGCATGCTGTTCGTGTTCGACGGCGCAGCGATCCACTGCATGTGGATGAAGAACACCTACCTTCCGCTGTCGGTCGCGTTCCTCGACGAGCAGGGCGCGATCATCAACATCGCCGACATGCAGCCGCACAGCGAGCAATCGCATTGCGCCACGCGGCCTTCGGTGTATGCGCTGGAGATGGCGCAGGGCTGGTTCGCCCAGCGCGGCATCAAGCCGGGCACGAAGCTCGGCGGACTCGAAAAACTCCCTAAATAAGGATCATCAGCGCAAGGCCGGCGACGACCGCGACGCGCGCGAGCGGCGTCCATAGCGGGCGTTCGACGTTGCGCGAGGCCTTCCACACCGCCCAGCCCCAGGCCCAGTAGACGGCGAGACGCAGGACGTCGAGCAGGTCACCCTGGACAGCCGATCCTGCGTCACGCGCCCCCTCCGCGATGAGCACCAGGCCGCCGATGACGCAGGCGGCCGCGGCGCCCCACAGCCACCAGACCTGCCAGAGGGGCCGGGGGGTGCGGGGGGGATTTCCCCCCCTGCTCTGACTAGAGCCCGCCGTTTTGCTGGGCCACCATGCAGTAAAGCATCGGGATCGACAGCATGGTGTTGAAGCGCGAGGTCATGCCGGCCATCTTGGCGGCGGCGGCCTTCTCTTCCGGGCTGACCGTGACGATGCCGAGCGCCTTCTTCTGGTTCGGCCAGATGATGAACCAGACGTTGAACCACATGATCGCGCCGAGCCACATGCCCAGCCCGATGGCGTGGTAGCCCTTCTGCAGCGACAGCGCCGCGGCGAGCTGTCCCTGCATGAGGGACACGATCAGGCCGGTGATGATGGTCGCCATCGCGGCCCAGCGGAACCAGAACAGCGCCGTCGGCGCGATGACCTTGCCGATCGCCGGCTTCTGCTCGTCGGGGATCTTGGGCATCGAGGGCGTCTGCACGAAATTGAAGTACCAGAGAAGCCCGATCCACATCACGCCCGAGAGCACGTGGAGCCAGCGGAAGAAGAAGCCCCACCAGGCGTGATCGCCGACGCGGACCCACGAGCCGGTGCCGAGGCCGGCGAGGACAATGAAGATGACGAGGAGGACTACGCCAGCGGTGATGGTGCGGCCGAGCGACTGGAAGAGGGCACCCATTCTTATCTCCTGTTCGTATGATGGGTTTGCAGCCAAAAAAGTCTAGCACTGTCAGTGGTTCCCCGCTAACGGCTAAGCTCGCTCCCATGCCGAAGCTCGCCGCAAACCTGTCCACGCTGTTTACCGAGCTGCCGTTCCTCGAGCGCTTCGCCGCCGCGGCCAAGGCCGGATTCCGGGCCGTCGAGTACCAGTACCCTTATGACTGGCAGCCTGCTGACCTGGCGGCGGCCGCGCGCGATGCCCGCGTAGAGGTGGTGCTGCACAACATGCCGCAGGGCGACGCGCAGCGCGGCGAGCGCGGCACGGCCTGCCTGACCGGGCGCGAGCAGCGCTTCCGGGACGATCTCGAACGCGCGATCGAATACGCGCGCGTCGCGCGCTGCCCGAACCTGCATCTCATGGCCGGCGTGGTCCCGGAAGGCGTGGATCGCGCCATGCTGCACGCCACGTACGTTTCCAACCTGAAGCAGGCGGCGCGGCGCCTCGCGCGCGAAGGCATGCGCGCGCTGATCGAGCCGCTGAGCGAGCGCACCGTGGCCAACTGCTTCCTGCGCTCCAGCGCGCAGGCGGCGCAGGTGCTGGACGACGTCGCCGCCGACAACGTCCGCATCCAATACGATCTCTTTCACATGCAGATCCTGGAGGGCAACCTCGCCGCGACGATCGGGCGATTGCTGCCGTGCATCGGCCACCTGCAGATCGCCGACGTGCCGGGGCGCGACGAGCCGGGCAGCGGCGAGATCAACTTCGAGTTCCTGCTGCGCCATATCGACGCGCTCGGGTACTCGGGCTGGGTGGGATGCGAATACAATCCCAGGGGTGACACGCTGGAAGGCTTGAAGTGGGCGCGGCCCTACCTGTCGTAAGAGCCCTGCGCGAGTTCCTGCCGGAACGCGCGATTCTCCACGAGGAAGAAGACACCCGGCCGTACGAATGCGACGGCCTGACCGCGTATCGCCAGCTGCCGATGGTGGTCGCGCTGCCCGAGACCGAGGAGCAGGTGCGGCGCGTCCTCCAGGCTTGTTCTTCCCTGAAGATTCCGGTGGTACCCCGCGGCGCGGGGACCGGCCTGTCCGGCGGCGCGCTGCCGCCGGGTGACGGCGTGCTGCTTTCGATGGCGAAGTTCATGCGCGTGCTGCGCATCGACCCGCTGGCGCGGGTGGCGGTGGTGCAGCCCGGCGTGCGCAACGCGGTCGTGTCGGAGCTGGCGGCGCCGTTCGGCCTGTACTACGCCCCCGACCCGTCGAGCCAGATCGCCTGCACCATCGGCGGCAACGTGTCGGAGAATTCCGGCGGCGTGCATTGCCTGAAGTACGGCCTCACGCTGCACAACGTGCTCGGCGTGCGCGGCTTCACGATCGACGGCGAACCGCTGCAGCTCGGCGGCGAAGCGCCCGACTCTCCCGGCTATGACCTGCTCGCGCTCGCGGTGGGCTCCGAAGGCATGCTGTTCGTGGTGACCGAGGTGACGCTCAAGCTGCTGCCAACACCGCAGTGCGCGCGCGTCATCATGGCGTCGTTTGACGACGTGGAGAAAGCCGGCGCCGCGGTCGCCGACGTGATCGCCGCGGGCATCGTTCCTGCGGGGCTGGAAATGATGGACCGGCCTGCGACGCATGCGGTGGAGCAGTTCGTCCGGGCAGGCTACGATCTGGAGGCGGCGGCGATCCTGCTGTGCGAGTCCGACGGGACACCGGAGGAAGTCGAGGACGAGATCGCGCGCATGCAAACACTGCTCACGCGCGCGGGCGCGACGCGCATGACGGTGTCGCGCGACGAGGCCGAGCGGCTGCGTTTCTGGTCGGGCCGCAAGGCGGCGTTTCCCGCGGTCGGCCGCATTTCGCCCGACTACTACTGCATGGACGGCACGATCCCGCGCAAGCGCCTCGGCGAAGTGCTCCGCTTCATCGCTGCCCTGGAGAAGAAATACGGCTTGCGCTGCCCGAACGTGTTCCACGCCGGCGACGGCAACCTGCATCCCCTGATCCTGTTCGACGCCAACAACTCCGACGAACTGCACCGCACGGAGCTTTTCGCCGCCGAGGTCCTTGAGAAGTGCGTCGAGGTGGGCGGCACCATCACCGGTGAGCACGGCGTCGGCGTGGAGAAGATCAACCAGATGTGCGTGCAATTCCGGCCGCCCGAGCTCGAGCTGTTTCACGCCGTAAAGCGCGCCTTCGACCCGAAGGGCCTGCTCAACCCGGGCAAGGCGGTGCCCACGCTCGCGCGCTGCGCGGAATACGGACGCATGCGCGTCCACGGCGGTCAGCTGCCGCACCCGGAACTGCCGCGCTTTTGATCGAGTCTTTTGCAGAGCGCATCCGTGAGGCCGCCGCGCGCCGTCGGCCACTGCGCCTGCGCGGCGGCGGAACCAAAGACTTCTACGGCGACGCGCTGCGCGGCGACGTCCTCGACGTCGGCGGCCATGCCGGCATCGTCGCCTATGAGCCGACCGAGCTCGTCGTGACGGCTCGCGGTGGCACGCGCATGAATGACCTGGAATCCGCTTTGTCGGAGAACAACCAGATCCTGGCGTTCGAACCTCCCCACTTCGGTCCCGATGCCACCCTCGGCGGCTGCGTCGCCGCCGGCCTGTCCGGCCCGCGCCGCGCCAGCGCGGGCGCGCTGCGCGATTTCGTGCTCGGCGTGAAGCTGATCGACGGCCGCGGCCAGGCGCTCAGCTTCGGCGGCCAGGTGATGAAGAACGTCGCCGGCTACGACGTGTCGCGCCTCGTCGCCGGCTCGCTCGGCACGCTCGGCCTGATCGCCGAGGTCTCGCTCAAGCTTGCGCCGAAGCCGCACGGCGAGACCACGCTGCGCCTCGAGGCGCAGCAGGCGCGCGCGCTCGAGCTCATGAACCGCTGGGCTGGCCAGCCGCTTCCCGTCAGCGCGACGGCGTGGCATGACGGCGAGCTCACCGTACGCCTGTCGGGGTCGGCCGCCGGCGTGACCGCAGCGGCCGCCAGGATTGGCGGCGCCGCGCGCGACGAGCAGTTCTGGAACAGCATCCGAGAGCAGAGCGATGCGTTCTTTTCCGGTCCCGAGCCCCTGTGGCGGCTCTCGGTTCCGTCGACCTCGCCGCCGCTCGAGCTGCAAGGCAGGCAGCTCATCGAATGGGGTGGGGCGCTGCGCTGGCTCAAGTCTTCTGAAAATCCAAAAGCCGTTCGTGATGCGGCGAAGCGCTGCAAGGGCCACGCCACCTTGTTCCGCGCGGCGGACAAGACCGCCGGCTGCTTTTCGCCGCTCGAGCCGGCGCTCGCGCGCGTGCACCGCGAGCTGAAGAGCGCGTTCGATCCGGCCGGGATCTTCAACCCGGGCCGGATGTATCCGGAGGCCTAGGGCTTGGCGAGCTTCTGCTTCTGCGCCTCGACCGCGGCGCGCGCTTGCGCAGCAAACGTGCTCTCCGGGTATCGCGCGAGCAGCCGCGCGTACAGCTGGATCGACAGCACGGGCTCGCCGGCTTCTCCGGCTTTGGCCGCGGCCTCCAACAGGAGCCTTTGCTGCGGCAAACCGGAATCGACGACAACGGCAGGCGCTGCCGGTTTCGCCTGCGCCATGAAGGCGGCGAGGCGTTCTTCTGCGGCGCGCTGGCGCTCGAGAAAGCGCTGGCGCCAGGCCCAGAGTGCGTATCCCAGCACCCCGATCGTGGCAAAGACCAGCAGCCAGGTCAGCGCTCTCATGCGAAAAGTATAGCGGCCGGTGCAGACCCAGCTCGCCGACTTCATCCGCGACACGCCCGAAGGCCGGGAGGCCGACGCCATCCTGCGCAAGTGCGTGCACTGCGGATTCTGCACCGCGACCTGCCCCACCTACCAGGTGCTGGGCGACGACCTCGACAGCCCGCGCGGGCGCATCTACCTCATGAAGCGCGCGCTCGAAGGCGCGCCGGTGAGCGAAAAGACCCGCCTGCACCTCGACCGTTGCCTGACCTGCCGCGCCTGCGAGACCACCTGCCCCTCCGGCGTGCGCTACGGGCGTCTCGTCGACATCGGCCGCGCCTATGTCGAGAAGCACACGCAGCGCACGCCGTGGGACCGCCTGCGCCGGGCCGTGCTCTCGTTCGGCCTGCCGCGCACGGCGCTCTTCGCCGCCGCATTGCGAGTGGGGCAACTCGCAGGAATGGCTCCGGCCACGCGGCCGAGCGGGGCCTGGCCGGCGCCGCGTCACGGCCGCAGGATGCTCGTGCTGCGCGGCTGCGTGCAGCCGGCGCTTGCGCCTTCGATCAATGCGGCGGCGGCCCGCGTGCTCGATCGCATCGGAGTGTCGCTGCTCGAAGTTCCCGGCGCCGGCTGCTGCGGCGGGATCCGGTTCCATCTCAACGAGCAGGAGGCGGGGCGCGACGACATGCGTGCGTTGGTCGACGCGTGGTGGCCGATGGTGGCGGGCCGCGAGATCGAGGCGATCGTGATGACGGCGAGCGGTTGCGGCGTGACGGTGAAGGAGTACGGGCACCTGCTCGAGCTCGATCCGAACTACCGCGGCAAGGCCGAGCGCGTGTCCCAGCTCACCGTCGATCTATGCGAAGTGATCCGGCCCGAAGACCTTCCCCAGGGCGGGAAGCTCGGCCGCATCGCCTTCCATTCGCCGTGCACGCTGCAGCACGGGCAGCAGCTGCGCGGCAAGATCGAGGCCTTGCTTACCCGCGTCGGCTACGAGCTCGTACCGGTGCGCGATGCGCATCTGTGCTGCGGCTCGGCGGGCACCTATTCCCTGCTGCAGCCGCAAATTGCCGGCGAGCTGCGCGCGCGCAGGCTTGCCGCGCTGGAAGAGGGCGCGCCCCAGGCGATCGCCACGGCGAATATCGGCTGCCTGATGCATTTGCAACAGCCGACAGCGACGCCGGTGCGCCACTGGATCGAGCTCGTCGACGCCGCGCTGGCGTAGAATCCTCCTATGGCCGCAGTCGTTCCCCGGATCGTTCGCGTCGCCTGCCCGCACGACTGTCCCGACACGTGCGCGATGCTCGTCACCGTCGAAGACGGCGTCGCCACCCAGATCCGCGGCGATCCGGCGATGCCGTTCACCGAAGGCACGCTCTGCACCAAGGTCGCGTACTACCTCGAGCGGACCTATGCGCCCGACCGGCTTCTTTATCCGCAAAAGAGAATTGGCAAGAAAGGCGAAGGCAAATTCCGCCGCATCACGTGGGATGAGGCGCTCGACGAGATCGCGGCGCGCCTGAAGGCGCTCGCGGCCGACAATCCCGAGAGCATCCTGCCGTGCAGCTATGCCGGCACCATGGGGATGGTGCAGTACATGTCGATGGACCGGCGCTTCTTCCACAAGCTCGGCGCCTCGCTGCTCGACCGCACGCTGTGCTCGAGCGCCGGGAAGTTCGGCCTCAAGGCCACCCTCGGCGGCTCGGTCGGGATGGATCCGGAGCGCTTCGACGAGGCGCGGCTCATCATCCTGTGGGGCGCCAACCCGATCGTGTCCAACCTGCACCTCTGGTCGCGCGTGCAGGCGGCGAAGCGCCGCGGCGCCAAGGTCATCGCGATCGATCCGTATCGCAGCCTGTCGGCCGAGAAGTGCACGCAGCAGGTCGCGCTGCTTCCCGGCACCGACGGCGCGCTCGCGCTGGGCATGATGCACGTGCTGATCAGCGAGGGACTGCTGGACGGGGACTACATCGCGAAGTACACGTTGGGCTACGAAGCTCTCAGAGAACGGGTCCTCAAGGAATATTCACCAGCCTGGGCGGCCCGCGTGTGCGGTGTTTCGACTGAAGAAGTGGTGCAGCTCGCGCGCGAATACGGCGCCGCGAAGCCGGCGGCGATCCGGCTCAACTACGGCATGCAGCGGCACGCGGGCGGCGGCATTGCCGCGCGCACCATCGCCTGCCTGCCGGCGCTCACCGGCGCGTGGCGCGATCCTGCCGGCGGCATCGTGCTCACCACCGCGGACTTCTTCGGCTTCGACCACGCCGCGCTCGAGCGCCCCGACCTGCTCGCCGGGCGCCGGCCGCGCGTGATCAACCAATCGAAGCTCGGCGATGCATTGACCGGCGCGGAGCCGCCCGTGCGCATGACGATCGTCTACAACAACAACCCGGTCGCGGTATGCCCCGACTCGGAGAAGGTGATCGCGGGATTCTCGCGGGAGGATCTCTTCACGGTGGTGATGGATCACTTCCAGACCGATACCGCGGACTACGCCGACATCCTGCTGCCTGCGACCACGCAGCTCGAGCACCACGACGTGCACAAGTCTTATGGGCACCTCTACATGCTCGCCAACAATCCCGCGATCGCCCCGGTCGGCGAGTCGCTGCCCAACTCCGAGGTGTTCCGCCGGCTCGCCGCGCGCATGGGCTTCGAGGAGCCCTGCTTCCGCGATTCCGACGAGGACATCTGCCGAACCGCCCTGAACGGCATCGACTGGGACCGCCTGAAGGAAGCCGGCTGGCAGAAGCTCGACGTGCCCGAGCGCTTCGCGCCGTTCGCGCAGGGAGGTTTCCCGACGCCTTCCGGCAAGTGCGAGTTCTACAGCGCGGCGCTGGAAAGGCAGGGCATCGATCCGCTGCCGTTCTACAACCCTCCCGCCGAGGTCGAGAATCGGGAGCTGGAACAGCGCTACCCGCTCGCATTCCTCTCGCCGCCGGCGCGCAACTTCCTCAACTCGTCCTTCGCCAACATCGCGCGCTTTCGCAGCCTCGAGCGCGAGCCGCACCTCGACCTGCATCCGAAGGACGCCGCCGAGCGCGGCATCGCCGACGGCGACATGGTGCGCGTGTTCAACGATCGCGGCAGCCAGCGGCTGCGCGCGCGCGTCAATGGAAAGCCGCGTCCCGGCGTCGTCGTGGCGCCTTCGGTCTGGTGGAAGAAGTACGCCCCCGACGGCCGCAACGCCAACAACCTCACCTCGCAGCGCACCAGCGATCTCGGCGGCGGCGCCACGTTCTACGACTGTCGGGTGCAAGTCGAAAGAGCGTGAGCAAGGCCGACGAGCTGCGGCTGCTGCGCGACGCGATCAACAGTTTTCCCGATGCCCTGGCAGTCTGGAGCGCCGACGGGCGCGTGATCGCGTGCAGCGATCTCTACGCGCGGCTCACGGCCGCGGCACCGGCGGGCAATAGCGCCGAGTACCAGAGCGCCGACGGCCGCTGGCTGCGCCGCACGGTGCACCGCCTCGAGGGCGGTGGCAGCGTCGAGATGGTCGCCGACGTCACCGAGCTGCGCCGCGCCGAGCAGGCGTCGCGCTTCCTCGCCTACCACGACACGCTCACCGGGCTGCCCAACCGGCGCCTGCTGGACGACCGGCTGCGGCAGGCCATCCGGCTGGCGCAGCGGCGCGACCGGATGGTCGCCACCCTGCTCGTCCACCTCGACGATTTCCGGCAGGTGAACGACACGCTCGGCCACGGCGCGGGCGATGAGGTGCTGCGCGAGGTGGCGCAGCGCCTGACCGCCTGCGTGCGCAAGGCCGATACGCTGGCGCGCGCCGCTGCCGACGAGTTCGCGCTCGTGGTGTGCGACCTCAAGGACGGCGCCGACTGCCGCGTGGTTGCCGACAAGCTCCTGCAGGCGCTCGCGCCGGAGTTCCGCGTCGGCGGCCGGCGCCTCAAGCTCGCGGCCAGCGTCGGCATCTCGCTCTTTCCTTCCGACGGCGCAGACGGCGAGGCGCTGCTGCGCAACGCCGACGCCGCGATGGTCCGCGCCAAGCAGCTCGGCCGCAACCAGATTCGCTTCTTCGGTCAAATGAGCGTCCGATGAAGCTCGCGCGCTTCCTGTGGCCTTATCGACTGCGCATCGTGATCGCCCTGGTCGCACTCCTGGTCACGTCGGCGTGCGTGCTGGCGCTCGGGCGCGGCCTGCAGCATGTGGTCGACCGCGGCTTCGGCAGCGGCGACCCGCGGCTCCTCGACCAGGGGCTCGCGGCGATGATCGCGGTGGTCGCGGTGTTCGCTCTGGCGACCTGGGCGCGCTTCTATTTCATGATGAGCACCGGCGAGCGCGTAGTCACCGACCTGCGGCGCGCCGTGTTCGATCACATTCTCGGCCTCGAGCCTGCGTTCTTCGAGAAGGAGCGCACCGGCGAGGTGGTGTCGCGGCTGACCAACGATGCCACGCTGCTGCAGCAGGTCATCGGCTATGGGCTGTCGATGTTCGTCCGCAACGGCCTGATGATGACCGGCGCGGCGGTGATGCTGTTCGTGACAAGCTGGAAGCTCGCGCTCCTGGTGCTGGTCGGCGCGCCCGCGACGCTGCTGCCGATCCTGCTGCTCGGCCGCCGGGTGCGGCGCCTGTCGCGGGCGAGCCAGGACCGCGTCGCCGACGTCTCCGCGCACGTCGACGAGGCGATCCACGAGATCCGCACCGTGCAGGCCTATGCGCACGAGGACGCGGAGCGGGCCGGCTTCGCGCGCCACGCCGAGGCTGCGTACGCGGCCGGGGTCGAGCGCATTTCGCAGAAGGCGTTCCTGATCGCCGTGGTCATCCTCATCGCATTCAGCGCGGTCGGCATCATCCTGTGGATCGGCGGGCACGACGTGCTCGCCGGGCGCCTCACGCAGGGCGAGCTCGCCGCCTTCGTGTTCTATGCCGCGGTAGTCGCCATGGGCGCCGGAACGGTGGCGGAGGTCTGGGGCGAGCTGCAGCGCGCGGCGGGCGCGACCGAGCGTCTGGTGGAGCTGCTCGACACGCCGCCGCGCATCGTCGCGCCGCCGGCGCCGGTAGCTGCGCCGACACGGTCTCCCCTAGAAATTCATTTTGAAGAAGTGCGGTTCGCATACCCCGCGCGCCCCGGCACCGCGGCGCTCGAGCGCTTCACGCTGCAGGTCGCCCCGGGGGAGCGCCTCGCGCTGGTCGGGCCTTCCGGCGCCGGCAAGTCCACCGTGTTTGCGCTGCTCCTGCGCTTCTACGATCCGCAGCAGGGCGCGGTGCGCATCGACGGCACCGACCTGCGGGAGATGGAGCCGGGCGCGGCGCGCCGCCTGGTCGCGGTGGTGCCGCAGGAACCGGTGATCTTCGCCGCCAGCGTGCTCGAGAACGTCCGCTACGGGCGGCCCGACGCGACGCGCGACGCGGTCGGCGCGGCCTGCGAGCAGGCCTGCGCGCTCGAATTCATCGAGCGCCTGCCGCAGGGGCTCGACACTCCGCTCGGCGAGCGCGGCGTCACGCTTTCCGGCGGCCAGAAGCAGCGCCTGTCGATCGCGCGCGCGCTGCTCGCCGACCGGCCGATCCTGCTGCTCGACGAGGCGACGAGCTCGCTCGACGCCGCCGCCGAGCGCCTGGTGCAGCAGGGCCTGGAAGCGCTGGAGAAGGGGCGCACCACGCTCGTCATCGCGCACCGGCTCGCCACGGTGCAGAATGCCGGACGCATCATCGTGCTCGAGCGCGGCGAAATCGCCGCGCAGGGGACGCACGCGGAGCTCATGCGCCAGGGCGGGCTCTACGCCAGCCTGGCGCGGCTGCAGTTCCTCGGAGGGAGAGATGAAAAGGATCATCGCGGTCTGCGCGCTATTGGCCTGCATTCCGGCTAGCGCCCAGCAGATCCATCGCTGGGTGGACGCCGACGGCCGCGTGCAGTACAGCGACAAGCCGCCGCCCGGCGTGAAGTCGAGGCCAGTGGAGTCGCGGATCAACTCGTACAGCGGCGCGCCGCAGGTCTCCGGCATCGCCTCCGCGGGGGCGACGCGCCCGGAAATCAAGATGTACGCGACCGACTGGTGCGGGTATTGCAGGAAGGCGCGAGACTATTTCGCCCGCAACGGCATCCGCTACACCGAGCTCGACGTCGAGAAATCGCCGGCGGCGCGCGACGAGTACCAGCGCATGGGCGCGCGCGGCGTTCCGGTGATCCTGGTCGGCGCGCAGCGCATGAATGGCTACAGCGAGGAGCGCCTCGCCCAGATGCTGAAGGCGGCCGGCTACTAGGATGAGGTGGGCGGGGGCGCTTGCGGTGGCGGTTGCCTGCGCCACCGCGCAGGCACAGACCCTCACGAGCGGCTCGAAGCGTTTCACCGAGTCGTACATCCTCGGCGAGATCCTCAGCCAGACGGCGGGCGCGACGCACAAGCCCGGGCTCGGGAACACCGCGATCCTGCTCGAGGCGCTCAAGGCCGGCGCGATCGACCTGTATCCCGAATACACCGGCACCATCGCGCGCGAGATTCTCAAGTCGGAGGAGCGGCTCGATCTTCCGGAAATCAACCGTCGACTGGCGCCGCTTGGCCTTGCGGCGTCCATTCCCCTGGGCTTCAGTAACAGCTACGCGCTCGGCATGCGGCGCAAGGACGCCGAGCGGTTGGGCATCCGGAAGGTCTCCGACCTGGCGAAGCACGCAAAGCTGCGCTTCGGGCTGTCGCACGAGTTCCTGGGCCGGCGCGACGGCTGGCCGGGGCTGCAGTCCGCCTACGGCCTGCCGCACAAGCCGCGCGGGCTGGATCACGGCATCGCCTACGAGGCGCTCGCCGCGGGCGAGATCGACGTCATGGACCTCTACACGACCGATGCCAAGATCGAGCGCTATGCAATCGTGGCACTCGCCGACGACCGTGCGTTCTTTCCCGCCTATGACGCAGTGCTACTGTATCGGGCCGACACGCCTCGCCGCTTTGCCAAGCAATTCGAGCTTCTGAAGAGGCTGGAAAACCGTATCGATGCACAAACCATGGTGCGCCTGAATGCGCGCGCAGAGCTCGACAAGGTGGCGTTCGCCGATGTGGCACGGGAATACCTCGGGAAGGAGACCGAGAGCAAGACGGGGTTCTGGGCCGCGCTGGTCGCGCCCGACTTCGGTCGCCTACTAGCCGAGCACTTGTGGCTCGTGTTCGCCTCGCTCGCCATTGCGGTGCTGGTCGGCGTGCCGCTGGGATTGCTGGCCGCGAAATATTCATGGCTGGCGCAACCGGTGCTCGTTCTCACCGGCGTGCTGCAAACCATCCCGTCGCTCGCGCTGCTCGCGTTTCTGATTCCGGTCACCGGCACGATCGGCGCATGGCCGGCGCTGATCGCGCTGTTCCTCTACGCGCTGCTGCCGATCACTCGCAACACGTATACCGGGATCGTCGAGGTGCCGCGCGGCCTGGTGCAGGCGGGAACTGCGCTGGGGATGATATCCCCGCAAATTCTGATGAAAGTCGAAATACCCATTGCCATGCCCGTGATCATGGCGGGCGTGAAGACTTCGGCGGTGATCAGCGTCGGTACCGCGACCATCGCCGCGTTCATCGGCGCCGGCGGGTTCGGCGAGCGCATCTCGCAGGGGCTGGCGCTCAACGACCACGCCGTGCTGCTCGCCGGCGCGCTGCCCGCCGCGGTTCTCGCGCTGGCCGTGCACGCGGCGTTCGAGATCGCGGAGCGCTCCCTGTCGCGGGCGCCAAGGTAGAATTCCGCCCCACCGTTTCCCGGAGAAGTCCTTGTCGCAGTTGATCGGAGTGCCGCGCGAGATCGAGGCGGGCGAGAAGCGCGTTGCCACGGTTCCCGACGTCGTCCAGAGGCTGATCAAGCTGGGGTTCCGGGTCGCGGTGCAATCCGGCGCCGGCGACGCGGCGAACTTCGCCGACGACACCTACCGCGCGGCGGGCGCCGAGATCGTCGGCGACGCGGAGCGCCTGTGGGCTACCGCCGACATCGTCTTCAAGGTGCGCGCGCCCAGCATGGTCGAGGTCGAGGCGATGCGCCGGGGCACTACGCTGGTGAGCTTCGTCTGGCCGGCGCAGAACCCGCAACTCCTGGAGGCGCTGGCGGCGAGGCAGGCGACCGTGCTGGCGATGGACAGCGTGCCGCGCATCTCGCGCGCGCAGAAGCTGGACGCGCTCTCGTCGATGGCCAACATCGCGGGCTACCGCGCGGTGATCGAGGCGGCGCACGCCTTCGGACGCTTCTTCACCGGGCAGATCACCGCGGCGGGCAAGGTGCCGCCGGCCAAAGTGTTCATCATCGGCGCCGGCGTGGCGGGACTGGCGGCGATTGGCGCGGCTTCCGGCCTCGGTGCGATCGTCCGCGCGAACGACACGCGGCCCGAGGTCGGCGACCAGATCAAGTCGCTCGGCGGGGAGTTCGTGCCGGTGGAATACGTCGAGGAGGGGACCGGCGTCGGCGGCTACGCCAAGGTGATGAGCGAGGGCTTTCAGAAGGCCCAGCGCGAGGTGTTCGCAAAGCAGGCGAAAGAAGTCGACGTGATCATCACCACGGCGCTGATCCCGGGCAAGCCCGCGCCCCGGCTCATCACCGCGGAGATGGTGCGATCGATGCGTCCCGGCAGCGTGATCGTGGACCTGGCGGCAGAGCAGGGCGGCAACTGCGAGCTCACCGAGCCCGGCCAGGTGGCGGTGAAGCACGGGGTCACGATCATCGGCTACACCGACCTGCCCAGCCGCCTCGCCAGGCAATCGAGCACGCTGTATGCGACCAACCTGCTGCGCCTGACCGAGGAGCTGTGCAAGGCGAAGGACGGCGTCCTCAACGTCAACATGGACGACGAGGTGATCCGCGGCACCACCGTGATCAAGGAAGGCGCGATCACCTGGCCGCCGCCTCCGCCGAAGCTTTCCGCCGCGCCGCCCAAGCCTCCGGCGAAAGCCGCGCCGGCGCCGGCGAAGGCACACGGCCACGGCGCCGCCGGCGCGCCCTCTTCGGCGAGGACGACCGCCATCGCGTTTCTGATCGCCGCGGCGCTGTTCTGGTTCATCGGCGCGAATGCGCCCGCGGCGTTCATCGGCCACTTCACCGTGTTCGTGCTCGCCTGCTTCGTCGGCTACATGGTGATCTGGAACGTGACCCCGGCGCTGCACACGCCGCTGATGAGCGTCACCAACGCGATCAGCAGCATCATCGCGATCGGAGCCCTGGTGCAGGTGGCGCCCCCGATCGGCGAAGCCTCCGACCGGCCCACGGCCTGGATCGTGGCCCTTGCGCTGATCAGCATCGCGCTCGTCGCGATCAACATGTTCGGCGGATTCGCCGTGACGCAGCGCATGCTGCAGATGTTCCGCAAATAGTCATGTCGGCGACCCTGCTCACGGTTTCGTACTTGGGCGCGGCCATCCTGTTCATCCTGAGCCTCGGCGGGCTGTCGAACCCCGAGAGCTCGCGCCGCGGCAATCTTTACGGAATGATCGGCATGGCGATCGCGGTGCTGGCGACGGTGCTCGGCCCGCAGGTCACCAAGGCCGGCTACCCGTGGATCATCGCGGCGCTGGTGGTCGGCGCCGCCATCGGCGTCTACGCCGCCCGTGTCGTCAGGATGACGCAGATGCCGGAGCTGGTGGCGCTGATGCACAGCCTGGTGGGCCTCGCCGCGGTGCTGGTCGGCTTCGCGAACTACATCGATCCCGCCGCGAGCGCCGGCTTCCGGGGCGCGGAGAAGACGATTCATGAGATCGAGATCTACATCGGCGTCCTGATCGGCGCCGTGACCTTCTCCGGGTCGATCATCGCCTTCGGCAAGCTCTCGGCCAAGATCAGCGGCAGGCCGCTGCTGCTGCCGGCGCGCCACTGGATCAACCTGGCCGGGCTGCTGGTCGTGATCTGGTGCGGCGGCTGGTTCATCAACAGCCATTCGATTCCCGAAGGCATGAAGCCGCTCGTCGTGATGACGCTGATCGCGCTTCTCTTCGGCATCCACATGGTGATGGCGATCGGCGGCGCCGACATGCCGGTGGTGGTGTCGATGCTGAACAGCTACTCGGGCTGGGCGGCGGCGGCGACCGGCTTCATGCTGAGCAACGACCTCCTGATCGTCACCGGCGCGCTGGTCGGCTCGAGCGGCGCGATCCTCTCCTACATCATGTGCCGCGCCATGAACCGCAACTTCGTCGCCGTGATTGCCGGCGGGTTCGGCACCGAAGGCGGGAAGCCGGCGGCGGCCGGCGCGCAGCCCGCCGGGGAGGTTTCCCCGATCAGCGCAGCCGACACCGCTGAGCTGCTGCGCGGGGCGAAGAACGTGATCATCGTGCCGGGCTACGGCATGGCGGTGGCGCAGGCGCAGCACACGGTCTACGAGATCACGAAGCACCTGCGCGACAAGGGCGTCAACGTGCGCTTCGGCATTCACCCGGTGGCCGGTCGCATGCCGGGGCACATGAACGTGCTGCTCGCCGAAGCCAGGGTGCCCTACGACATCGTGATGGAGATGGACGAGATCAACCAGGACTTCCCCGACACCGACGTCGCGATGGTGATCGGCGCCAACGACATCGTGAACCCGGCCGCGCAGGAAGATCCCGCCAGCCCGATCGCCGGCATGCCGGTGCTGGAGGTGTGGAAAGCGAAGAACTCGATCGTCATGAAGCGCAGCATGGCCTCGGGCTACGCCGGCGTCGACAATCCGCTCTTCTACAAAGAGAACAACCGCATGCTGTTCGGCGACGCGAAGAAGATGCTGGGCGAAGTGCTGGTCGCGCTGAAGGCATGAGCGTTTTCGGTGTTCCGGCCGAATTCCTGCTGTTCGGCCTGACGCTCGTCGGCGTGGCGCTCCTCCACCGCCACGTCCTGGCGGTCGCGCTGACGGGGCTCGCCGCCATCGTGCTCTACAAGCTCGCGGTGACCGGCTTCAAGGCCGGACCCGGCCTCGGCGGGTTCGGGATGCACATGGCGCACGAGTGGGTGATCCTGACGAACCTGCTCGGCCTGCTGCTCGGGTTTGCGCTGCTCTCCAACCACTTCGAGCGCAGCAGAATTCCCGACGTGCTGCCGCGTTTCCTGCCCGACGACTGGAAGGGCGGCTTCCTGCTGCTGGTCATCGTTTTCGTCCTGTCCTCGTTCCTCGACAACATCGCGGCGGCGCTCATCGGCGGCACGATGGCCGCCGGGGTCTTCAGAAAGAAGGTCCATATCGGGTACCTCGCGGCGATCGTGGCAGCGTCGAACGCCGGCGGCGCTGGCAGCGTGGTCGGCGATACCACCACGACGATGATGTGGATCGACGGCGTCAGCCCGCTCGCGGTGCTCGATGCGTACGTTGCTGCAGGGGTCGCGCTCGTGGTGTGCGCGATTCCTGCCGCGATCCAGCAGCAGCGCTACGCCCCGATCACCAGGGACGCGGGGGTCGCGCATCGGGTCGACTGGGTACGGCTTGTCATCGTCGCCGTGATCCTGGTCGCCGCGATCGGCGCCAATGTCGTCGCCAATTTGAGGTTCCCCGCCGTACTCGATCATTTCCCGGTCATCGGCGCGGCGGTGTGGGTCGCGATCTTCCTCACCGCGCTTGCGCGGCGCCCCGACTGGGGCCTGTTGCCGGAGGCTCTCAAGGGTTCGATCTTCCTGCTTGCGCTCGTGACTTGCGCGTCGCTCATGCCGGTAGAGCAGCTGCCCGCGGCATCGTGGCAGACCGCCTTCGGGCTGGGGTTCGTTTCGGCGGTGTTCGACAACATCCCGCTTACCGCCCTCGCGCTCAGGCAGGGGGGCTACGACTGGGGCATGCTCGCCTATGCCGTCGGGTTCGGCGGCTCCATGATCTGGTTCGGCTCCTCTGCCGGGGTGGCGATGTCCAACATGTATCCACAGGCGAAATCGGTCGGACAATGGCTCAAGCACGGCTGGCACGTGACCCTCGCGTACGTCGTCGGGTTCATCGTCATGCTGGCGCTGGTCGGCTGGCACCCGACCGACAAGCGCGGCAAGGCGCTCAGCGCATCTTGCACTGCGGGATACACCATGG
>Ga0105340_1000518_pt1 | contig 18595 bp, 17 predicted proteins | sample EasRivMeERMLT700_FD_89676 | JGI IMG/M metagenome (GOLD analysis project Ga0105340, IMG submission 89676) | Soil microbial communities from meander-bound floodplain in the East River, Colorado, USA - East River MetaG ERMLT700 | ecosystem: Environmental > Terrestrial > Soil > Floodplain | place...
CGGCGACATCGATGGTGTTGACGCCGGCGCCGGCGCGGACGATCAGCGACAGCGCGCCCGCGTCCATCATGGCTTCCGTGACCTGCGTCGATCGCACGACCAGGACGGGCGCCTGCGTCTTCTTGATCGCCGCGACGAGCGCGTCGCCGGAGGCATCCGGCTCGAACATCACTTCGCATCCGGCGGCTTTGAGCGCATCGAGACCGGACTGCTCGAACTTGTCTGCTACGAGAACTTTCATCCTGATCCCTGGTCCCTGATCGCTAAATCAAATGCGCCAACAGCCCATCGCGAAGCTTCGGCTCGAACCAGGTGGACTTCGGCGGCATGATGCCGCCCGCGTCGGCGACGCGCATCAGGTCCTTCACCGACACCGGGTACATCGAAAACGCCACGGCGGCGGCGCCGGAATTCACCAGCCGCTCGAGCTCCTGCGTGCCGCGGATGCCGCCGACGAAGTCGATGCGCTTGTCGGTGCGCACGTCCCTGATGCCGAGCAGCGGCTGGAGGATTGTCGTCTCGAGCGTGTCGACATCGAGCCCATTGGCGGAGGTCTTCAGGTGCACGGTGTGCCACTCACCGCTCAGGTACATCTCCACCAGGCCCTTTTGCATCGGCATTGGCGACGTGCCCTTGCGCATCGGCGCGATCTTTTCCAGCTCCACCAGGAAACTCTCCGCCGTCATGCCGTTCAGATCCTTGACGACGCGGTTGTACGGGAGGACCTGCACCTGGTCGTCGGGAAACGCCACCGCGAGCACGCGATCGTGTTCGCCGGCGCCCTTCGTGGCGAGGCTGCGCCGCGTCCGCGCCGCCGACGCGGCGCGATGATGGCCGTCGGCGATGTAGAGCGCGTCGATCTTCGCGAACGCGTCGACGATGTCCTGGTTCTCGTTGGCCGGAACCTGCCACACCTCGTGGCGCACGCCGTCCGGCGCGATGAAATCAAACAGCGCGTCCGCCCTCACGACGCGATCGACGACGTCGTCGACCTTCCGCGAGTTGCGATAGGTGAGAAACACCGGTCCGGTCTGCGCGCCGATTGCGAGCATGTGGCGCGTGCGATCGTCTTCCTTGTCGGGACGCGTCTTCTCGTGCTTCTTGATCAGATCGCGATCGTATTCATCGATCGAGAAACAGGCGGCGACGCCGCACTGCACGTGGCTCCCCATGCGCAGGCGATAGACGTAGAAGCTCGGGACGTCCTCGACGACGAGCGGCGCCTGGTCCCGGAGAGACGCGAACGCGTTCGCGGCTTGATCGTAGGCGGCATCCGAATGCGGATTCGCGTTGGCGGCGAGATCGATCTCGGGCCGCGACACGTGCAGGAAGCTCAAAACGTTGCCGTCGGCCAACACTCGAGCTTCGTCGCTGTTCACAACATCGTAGGGAACGGACGCGACATCGGGGGCGGCTTTCGGCGTGGGACGCAGGGCGGCGAACGGATAGATGGCCGACATGAACCTTTAATTATAGGTGGTCAGGTCGTCAGGTCGTCAGGTCGTCAGGCAGTCAGGTCGTCAGGTCGTCAGGCAGGGGTCTTGCACCCGGCTCAAGTAGCTGGAGGAATGCATGAGGGTTTCTGTGAATCGGTGGTTAACGGGTCTGTCATTTTTGCTCGGTGTCGTACTGTTTTCTTCCACACCCGCGCTGGCGCAGGATCCCGGGATACGGGGCGGAATCTCGATTGACCCGGATCAGTTTTATTTCGGCGGCCACCTCGAAACGTCACCGCTTGTCGATCGGCTGTACTTCCGTCCGAACCTCGAAGTCGGCATCGGCGATGAGCTGACGCTGATCGGCGCGAACATGGAGTTCGTCTACAAGTTCACGCGCAACCGGGGACTGAATCTCTACGCGGGCGCCGGCCCGGCGCTGAACATCATCATGCCCGACGGCGAGGGTGACAACGAGACCGAGACCGAAGCCGGCTTCAACATCCTGGTCGGCGCGGAAACGCCGAAAGGATTGTTCTTCGAATTCAAGATCGGCACGATCGACTCGCCCGACTTCAAATTCGGAGTGGGTTACACCTGGCGCTGATTAATTGTTGTTGGCAGCGCGCGCGGTCGTCGGATTGAACAGCAACGTCATATAGCGATCGCGCTCGGTGTTGAACACGTTCATCAACCCGGCGGGCACCGGCTCGCCGGGCGGCATGTTGCGGTGCTCGATGACGGGGTTCACGTAGCGGCCGTTCTTCTTCAACCCGTAATGCAGATGGACGCCAGTGGCGAGCCCCGTCATGCCGACGCGGCCGACGAGATCGCCCTGCCCGACACGCTGTCCTCCGCGTACCGCAATCGCCGACATATGCAGGTACTCGGTTTCGTACCCGTTCGGGTGCCGCACCTTGACGGTGCGGCCGCCGCCGCTCGTCCAGCCCGCCATCGTCACGACGCCTGGCGCCACTGACCCCACCGGTGCTCCCGCGGGCGCGTGGTAATCCACGCCGTTGTGCGCGCGGTTGTAGCCGAGGATTGGATGCTTGCGCGAGCTCGAGAAGCGCGACGTGATGCGCGGCTCGAACTTCAGCGGCGATTTCAGGAAAAACCTTTTCAGCGATCGGCCGTTCTCGTCGTAATACGCCGTCGATCCGCCGTCGGGTGTGAATCGAATCGCGCGCAGCGTGCGGCCGTCGTTCACGAACTCGGCGGCGAGGATGGCGCCGTATCCGGACAGCTTCCCTTCGCGCGTCTGACGCTCGACGAGCACGCGGAACTTGTCGCCCGGCTGCAGATCGGAATTGAAATCGATCTCGCCCGAGAACACATCGGCCATGCCGAGCGCGAGCTCGACGCGCTCACCGGCCTTGTCGAGCGCCGCCACGAGTGAACTGGTTTCGCGATTGATGTCGCCTTCGACGGCGACCACCGTCGTTTCTTTCGGGATGCGCTCGACGGTGGCGACGAATCGCGCCGTGCCGTCCATCGACGCGCGATCGACCACGAGCCGCTTGTCGGCGTCGATCTCGTACTCGAAGCGGCGCACGCGGCCGTCGAGCAGGCGATCGATCGCGTAGGGCTGTCCCGCGCGCATCTTGCGCACGTCCATCGCCGACGCGATCGACGCGACGAGCACCGGCGCATCGGCGCCCTGGATCATGTGATTCGCGAACAGGTGCGCAATCGTCGTCCGCGCCGGCACGTAGCCGCTCAGGAGATCCGAATCCTTCGCGAGCGTCACGTCCGCGGACCGGCGTACAGTCTCCGACGGGTCGGCGGCCGACACCATCCAGAAGGCCGACGAGAGACCCACGACGAGCAGGCCGATGGCCGGAATTACATACTGCTTGCGCATTGAAAAGTCGCTAAATCCTAACAAAACGCCGAGTGCAAGACGATGCAAAACGCCGTCATTTCCGGGGGATTGGTATGACCAATTGCTGGGTACTGCCCGGAGCGATTTTGACGGCTTGACTTACTTTTCGGCCGCCAAGCTCGAGCACAACAGTATGGTCGCCCGCCGACAGGTTCGGGATGTTCGCCGGCGTGGTCCCGCGCGGCTGGCCGTCGATCGTGATGCGAGCGCCCGAAGGATTGCTGCGAATCTCGAGACCGCCGGTCGCACTCACGTCGCGCAGCTCGATGTACTGCGACGTCTGCACACCGGCAGTGATCGTGAGCGGGATCACGCGCGGTTCCGACTTCCCGACCTGGACTTCGAGCACGTGCGGGCCCGCCGGAAGGCGAATCGTGGTCGGCGTGACTCCGGACTCCTTGCCATCGACAACGACGCGCGCGCCCTGCGGACGTGACTGCACTGCGAGCTCGCCTTCGCCCGCGCGCATACCGCCCCCGCCGCCGCTGTCGCGCGTTGCGAACCAGCCGACGGCCGCGAGAAGCAGGAGGATGACCCCTGCCAATGCGAGCAGGGGCAACTTGCTCTTCTTTTCGGTGTCTTCTGAAATCGTGTACTCGGACGGTGCCGGCTCGGCCTGCTGTGCCTGCCGGGCGTACGCCGGTTCCGGCGCCGGCTCTTCGTATGCCGGTGTTTCCTGTGACGCTCCTTCGTATGCGGGCGCTTCCTGTGCCGGTGCTTCGTATGCTTGTGCCAGCGCTTCCGGTGCTGGCGCCTCGTCTGCCGGTGCTTCTTCTACTTCACGGACAGGGGGCTTGTACGAAGCGATCTGCGCGGCGATCGGATCTTCCTCGACGGCGGATGGAGGAACGGATTCCTCGACCGTTTGCGCAATCGCCGCGGCGGCCTGCTCTACACCGCGCGCGCGTTCGCGCTCGCGGTCCAGTTCACGTTCCTTCTGGCGCTGTTGCTCTCGCTGGCGTTCCTGTTCGCGTTCGCGCTCGCGTGCCTGTTCACGCTCCCGCTCTTTTGCTTGTTCACGCTGCCGCTCCTGCTCGCGAAGACGCTCCGCCTCCTCTGCCTTCTTACGTTCCTGTTCGCGAAGACGCTCCGCCTCCTGTGCGCGCTGACGTTCCTGTTCGCGTTCACGCTCGCGTTGCTGTTCACGCTCGCGCTCCTGCTCGCGAAGACGCTCGACCTCGAGCGCGCGTTGACGTTCCTGTTCGCGCAGGCGCTCCACTTCCTCCGCACGTTGCCGCTCGAGATCGCGGAGGCGCGCCAGTTCCGCCTCCTGTTCCCGGTCGCGCTCCGCTTCCTGTTGGCGCTCCAGATCGCGTTGCTGCTCGCGCTGGGCCTCTTGCTGGCGAGCGAGCTCTTGTTGCCGCAGGGCGTCGGGGTCAGGCGCCGATTGTGGCCTTTTAGACTCGATCGGGCCACCGACGGTCGACACCCACTCTTCGAACTTCGCGGACGACGTCACATACGAACGATCGCTGGCAAGCACGGACTCAAACGCCAGCTGCGCTTCCGACGGCGCCTGGAAGGCCGTGCGCACGTCGATCTGCAACGCGCGCGACAGCCAATTCGAAAACGACGATGACAGCGGCGACGGCTGGCCGTCGCGATATTCCTTGACGCTTTCGAGCAGCGCTTGCTGCACCGGAAACTCATCGTCCGACAGCACGCGGCCGAGGAGCAGCGACAAAGCGATCACACCGATCGCGTGCGCGTCGCCGCGCTGATTGGCGCGCGGCAATCCCGCGGACGCCGGCATCGCGACGCGCAGCTCACGCCACAGTCGATCGCGGCCGAGATTCAGTTTCTCGAGCGCCGGTCCGAACGCGTGTTCCGCGATCACGAGACGCGTCTGCGGCGTCACGATCAACCGCTCGACCGCGAGCGTGCCAATCGCGGCTTCGCGATTGTGGCGGCCATAGAGCGCGACGGCGGGCAACAGCTGCCGCAGCAGCGCGATGACGACGGTGATGTCGACGGGAATGTTCGAGGCGCTGGACTCAGCGAGCAGTTCCGAGAGGCGCCAGCCCGGCGTGTAATCGGAGACGAGCTGCAGGCGATCGGCCGCCGGTCGATCGAGGCGGCGCAAGTGCACGTACGACGCATGACGGACCGCGGCGAAGCGCGCGACGCGCTCACCGGCCGTGGCCACGAAACTGGAATGCTCGACGAGCTGGGGCGCGAGATCGAGAAGATCGACCTCGTCTCCTGTTTCTGCGTCGATCCCTTTGGTCCGAAGGCCGAATCCATCAACGGCCGTCATCACGGGGTCGTTACTTGGGGGCACTGGGGTCATCGGTTGCAACGGGCCTTCCAGAGGGAAGCGGAGCGGCCGCGGCTATGGTAAACCGAAGCAGCCCAGACAGTTAGATAAATTCGGCAGGCTGGGACCAGCGGCCCTCCCTGACAGCTTTGGACCTCGCCTGACAGAACGGTAAGTTACACTGCATTCGTTGGAAATTGCTGTTTTCGTCGTCGCCGCGCTGGTTGCGGGGTTCGCGGCCGGCTGGCTGCTCGCGTCGCGAGGCCGCAGCTCTCAGCAGGATCAATTGCGCGATGCGTTCCAGGCGCTCGCCGCGACCGCGCTCAAGGCCAACACCGATGAATTCCTGAAGCTCGCCGATCAGAAGATCGGCAACGTGCACAAGGAAGCCGCATTCGATCTCGGCAAGCGTCACCAGGAGCTCGATTCGCTGGTCGCGCCGATCCGTGACACCCTCGCCCAGGTCGGCATCAAGCTCAACGAAGTCGAGCGGCAGCGCATCAGCGACTCGGCCGGCATCAGGACCACGCTCGAAGCCGTGCAGGTGGCCAATCAAAAACTCGAGCGCGAAGCGCACAGCCTCGTGAAGGCGCTGCGCACCCCCAACGTCCGCGGCCAATGGGGCGAAGTGCAACTGCGTCGCGTCGTCGAGCTCGCCGGGATGGTCGAGTGCTGCGACTTCGAGGAGCAGCCGACCCTGTTCAGCGACACCGGCCAGCGGTTTCGCCCCGACGTCACGATCCGCCTGCCGGGCGGCCGCACCGTCGTCGTCGACGCGAAAGTGCCGCTCGAGGGCTACCTGAACGCGCAGGAAGCCACCGACGAAGCGGTGAAAGCAAAGTTCATGACGACGCATGCGCGGCAAGTGCGCGATCACATGCAGAAGCTCGGATCGAAAGCGTATTGGGAGCAGCTCGAGTCGTCGCCGGAAATGGTCGTCATGTTCCTGCCCGGAGAATCGTTCTTCCAGGCGGCGCTGAATGAAGATGTGTCGTTGATCGAGTTCGGCGTCGAGCACAAGGTGTTCCCCGCCAGCCCGATCACGCTGATCGCGTTGTTGCGCGCCGTCGAGCATGGCTGGCGCGAGGGGCGCATCGCGAAGAACGCGGCCGAGATCAGCGAGCTCGGCAAGGAGCTCTACAACCGCGTCGCGACGATGACGGGGTATCTCGAGGACCTGCGCGGCCGTCTCGACGGCGCGGTGCAGTCCTACAACAAAGTGGTTGGATCGTTCGAAGGCCGCGTGCTGGTGCAGGCGCGGAAGTTCCGCGATCTCGGCGCGTCGACCGCGGAAGACATTCCGATCCAGGAGCAGATCACGACGGCGCCACGAACGATCCAGGGATTCATCGAACTCACCGACGAGAACGGTCACGTCGTCAAGTCCGCCAACGGAGATCATTCATGACACGACCCTTCGACTCGCGGCGCTCGAGACTCGCGACGCTCGCTCAGGGCCGGCTCGCGATCGCGGCGGCAGTGATTGCCGTGGCGGTTTCCTCGCTCGACGCCCAGAAGCCGGAGGCGACCTCGCTGTCAGGCAAGCCGCTGATGATCCCGGCGACGATGGCGAATCAGCAGAAGCTCGAAGCCGATCTCGCGCAGGCGCAGAAAACGCTCGCCGCGAATCCGAAGGATGCCGAGGCGATCATCTGGGTGGGACGCCGGTTCGGGTATCTCTGGCGATTCAACGACGCGATCGCGATGTTCTCGAAGGGCATCGCGATGTATCCCGACAACCCGAAGTTTTACCGCCATCGCGGCCATCGCTACATCAGCATTCGCGAGTTCGCCAAAGCGCAGGCGGACTTCGAAAAGGCGGCGCAGTTGATCAAGGGCAAGCCGGACGAGATCGAGCCGGATGGCGCGCCGAACCCGGCGGGCAAGCCGCGCAGCACGCTGCAGTTCAACATCTGGTATCACCTCGCGCTCTCGCACTACCTGCAGGGCAATTATGCGAAGGCGTTTGACGCGTGGGTCGAGTGCATGAAGGTATCGACGAACGACGATTCGATCGTCGCCACGACCGACTGGACGTGGATGACCCTGATGCGCCTGAATCGCGAGGCCGAAGCGACCAAGGTGCTCGAGCGCATCACGCCGAAGATGGACATCCTCGAAAACCAGGCGTATCACCGTCGTCTGCTGATGTACAAGGGCATCGAGAAACCGGAAGCGTTGCTCGATACGGCGAGCCCGGATCCAACGCAGATCGCGACGCAGGGCTATGGCGTCGGCAATTACTATTTCGTGATGGGCGATCGCGCGCGGGCGCGGCAGGTCTTCGAAAAGATCGTCTCGGGCGCTGGCTGGAATGCGTTCGGTTTCATCGCCGCCGAAGCAGATTTGCAGCGGATGAAGTAGCCAAAAAGTGTCACTCCGGGGCACAGAACCGTAATCAATTTCCGTAAATTTTCAGGCAGTTCCTCGAAAGATCAGGGGTTTTCGCGTGGCAATCGCCTTGCTCAATAGGCAGGCGATGGCATCCTCCAATACGGTCAAGGTCGGCGTCGCGTGCCCCATCCCCGGTGAACGCGCTGCATTTCTCGAATGGCTGACACACGCAGGTTACGAGCCCGTGCCGATGATCACGCTCGAAACCATCGCGCGTGATTTGACGACGCGTCCGATTGAGGCGCTGATCGCCGACGTGTCGCTGGTCAAGAAAGACACCCTCGCCCAACTCGTGAAGGTGCTGGGCCCGAATCGCCCGGTGATCCTCGTGGGGCTTCCGCAAGACAAAATCGAAGACGTGCCGCGTGACGCGACGTGGCTGCCTCGCCCGGCGACGCGCGACACGTTCCTGCTGTCGGTCGCGCTGGGGCTGGCCGAAGGCCGGCCGGCGCGCCGCTCGCCGCGCACGATGGTCCCGAAGCTGATGTCGACAGTCGACGGCATCATGTCGAAGGTCGTTGACGTGAGCCAGGAAGGCGTGCGCCTCGAGATCACCGGCTCGGCTCCGTCGTCGCTGCCGCCTTACTTCATGTTGAAGGTGCCGTCGTTCGGCGTGGCGACGAAGGTGAAGCGCGTGTGGGTCGCGATGCCGGCTCAGGGATCGATGTGGTGCGGCGGCATCCTCGAGAAGCAAAGCGATAAGTCGGTGACGATCTGGAAGAATTTCATCGCGAACGCGACCCACACCGGCAAGATCATCCACGAGACGAGCCCGGGGATCGGGGTCTAGGCGGCGGCTCGCCTGGACCACCGGCACGACGCCGGCGCCGGGCTGGACGACGAGTTTCACTTCATCACTTCGGGACTTTGTCTTTCGGTTTTTCGTTCCATTCGACGGCGCCCTTGTTGTCGGGCACCAGCTCCATGATGGCGTTCGACACGCGATCGGTCCTCAGCGCTTTCGGCGTCGTCACCATGTAGACCACGTTGTCTTCAGCGGTGGTGCGCAGCTCGTAACGCGCCTTGAAGCGGCGCAGGATTTCCTCGATCTTCGGCTTGAGATCGGTGGTCTTGTCGCCCATCTTGACGGTGAGCTCGAACAGCCGGGTCTGCGGCTCGAAGCCCTCGATGATCCACAGGCAGAACGCGATGAACAGAGTGCCGATCACCGAGAGGCCGTAGAGGCCGACGCCCGCGGCCAGGCCGACCGACAGGGCGCACAGCATCACGACCGCGTCCTTGGGATCGTCGATCTTCGATCGATAGCGAATCAGGTTGGCGGCGCCGACGATGCCGAAGGCGCGCGCCAGGCTGGCGCCGACCACCAGCATGATCAGGGAGCCGACGACGGCGAGAATGATTTGCGTCTGCACGACGGCGGGCTGGCGCTCGGGCGTGCCGTTGCGCCGCGGCCGCAGCGCGAGCACGGTTCCCAGCAGCGCCGCCAGCGGCAAACGGATCGCGGACGCAAACAGTTCCTCCGAGAACGTGTCCATGACCCCCGGAAGATCGACACCTGGCTGCATCTGGCTGTCCTTTAGGAATTCGGGATCCGGCGAATCTCGCCGGAGTCCACTCGCTTGCCGCGCTTCGAGATGGTCTGGAAGCGCATCACGTCGCCGTCGATCTCGACGACCATGAAACTCTGCTCGGTATCAAAGCCCTTGGCGGTCAACGCCGAGGAGCCGACGATGTCGCCGGCGCGCAGCTTGGCCGAGCCGCCGGCGGTGAAGTAATTGATGCCCTTCTGCGGCTTGAGCCTCTCGTAGAAGTGCTCGTGACCGGCGAAGACGACGTTCAGGTTGTACTTGATGAACAGCGGCTCGACGATCGATCGCAGATCGACTTCCGATCCGTGCCGGCCGCCCGACGAATAGATCGGATGGTGGAAGTAGGCGATCTTCCACTTCGAATTCGAGTTCTTCAGCTCTTCTTCGAGCCACTTCTGCTGGTCCTGGTCCATGTAATTGCTGTCCAGGGCGTAAAAGCGCACGTCCTTCTTTTGATACGTGTAGTAACGCTTGCCGCCCATGCCGAAGTTCTTGTAGTAGCGCTGGTTGGGATCGTCGTGATTGCCGAGCGCGGCATAGAACGAGATGTTGGCGTCGAGCAGCGGCTTGTACGGACGCTCGAACTTGGCAACGAAATCCTGCGGACGCTCGGACCCATACAGGTTGTCGCCGAGCATGATCGCAAACTCGTACGGAAACACGGAGTGCGCCTGCCACATCTGGGCGCCGGTTTCGTTCTGCGCGCGATCGCCGGTGCCGCTATCGCCGATGACGAGGAACTTCACCGAGTCCTTGCCGATCGGCGCCTGAACCTCGGTGGCGGCCGACATGGCCGTCGCGGGGGCGCGCTGTTGTCCGGTAATGGCCTGGCCGGCCGCGGCGAGCGCGAGCAGGGCCCAGCAAATGACGACGAAGCGAACGGGTGGCCTTTTCATGGTCGATTCCATTAGCTCGGGATGGTCGGCACGACGTCTCTCAGTATGTCGACAATCAGGTTGGCTTTGACATCGCGCAGGATCAGGCTGCGTGCGACGATGCGGTATTCGAGCTCGGGGGGAAGATCCGGGAGCTTGCGCAACAGCGCCGGCGGAAACGTCTCGAGCGGCAGCGTCGTCGGATAGACGGTGTTAATGTCGACCTTGATGTTCTTCGGCAGCTCACTGATCAGCGCCTTGCGATCGGCCGCCGATCGACCCTTGAAATCGTCCTGGACGATCTTGATGAAGTACGGCTGGTACTCGATCGCGAAAATCTCGCCGGGTTTCGCGCCGGCGCGCAGCGTCATGATCGCAGCGGCGAGCGCACTCTCGCGATCGGAGATCTCCTTCGGATCGTCGGTCCGCTTGAGATTCGGGACCTTGGCCTCAGCGTCGTTGTGAATCTTGATGTACGCGTCGATGCGCTTCTTGAATTCGAGCGTGGCGGCGCCTTGCGCGTTGACCGCCTGGCCGCCGGCAGTGAGGCCCGCGGCCGGGTCCGTACTCGCGGCGGGGGCTGGTTGCGCCTGGCCGGCAGGGGCGGCCGCTGCGCGAGGTTCAGAGCTGTCGGCCTTGTTGCACGAGAGTGTCAGCAAGGTCGAGAAAGCAATTAACGCCGAGAGTAACTTCGTCATGGCGGTGTAACTCACTTCAATATCAGTGCCACGAATGCGCCTGAATCCTACCCCGTTAGCTCATCCGCATGGGCGTGTCGGTGCCCAGTTTAGCCCCCAGCTTACACAGGGGGTTGGTGCAAATCGTGCATCCGCTCAACGCGCGATGCGTCGATTCCTGATCCTCCTGCCAATCCTCCTCGTCGCCGGCTGCAGCAACACCAGCTCGAGTGGGCCCGCCAGCACAGCCAGCGGGCAGCCGTTCGTGTAGGCGGCGAAGCTCACGGATATCGGGCGCGAACAGCTGACGCTGCCCAATCACGACCGATCGATCAAGTTCGCGATCATTGGCGACAGCGGCCGCGGCTCGAAGGAGCAGCACGAGGTCGCGGCGCAAATGGAGGCGTATCGGCAGCGCTTCGACTACAAGTTCGTGCTGATGGCCGGCGACAACATCTACGAAGGGCCGGCGACGGAGGAAGACTATCGGCTGAAGTTCGAAGAGCCCTACCAGCCGCTGCTCGACGCCGGCGTGAAGTTCTACGCGGCCCTCGGCAATCACGACGACACCAACCAGATCTACTACAAGCCGTTCAACATGGGCGGCAAGCGCTTCTACACGTTCGTGCCGCCGGTCGATCCGATCACGCGCTGGGATACGCGCGTGCGCTTCTTCGCGCTCGACAGCACGTATCTGTCGCTCGAACAGATTCGCTGGTTCGAGAAGGAAGTGACCGAATCAGGAGCGGAGTGGAAGATCGCGCTCCTGCATCATCCGCTGTACACGTCGGGACGTTATGGGCTCGCGGCTCGCGGCATTCGCCTCGCGCTCGAATCGGCGTTCGTCAACGGCGGGGTCGACGTCGTCTTCTCGGGACACGAGCACATTTACGAGCGCGCCGAGCTGCAGCGCGGCATCCTGTATTTCATCACCGGCGGCGCCGGCTCGCTGCGCGCCGGCGATGCGTCGCCGTCACCGGCGATCGCGCGCAGCTACGACAGGGATTATCACTTCATGCTGGCGGAGATCAGCGACGAGGGGTTTTACTTTCAGGCGATCAATCGCACGGGCGTGACGGTCGACGCGGGATCGCTGCGGCGGCCTACTGCGGACAAGACGGACCGTCAGTAACCTGCTTGACCTTGGCCTTGAAGACGCGCACCCACTCGCTGATCGGCGTCGAGTGCAGGGCGAGCATGCCGGTCGGCCGATCGAAGCGCGCGGCGCGGAACATGTCCTCAATCTGCTGATCCGAGAGCTGCGACAGCAGGCCGCCCAGGTGCGTCCGGCCGGCGTCGGTGATCTTCACCGGGCTGAACGTGGCGCCGTGGTACGGCAGGTGGTCCATCGACGCCGTGCAGCTGGCGCGATCTGACCAAAGCGGCGCCTTCTCCCATTCGGGAAGATCCATCTTGCGCGGTCCCCAGGCGGAGCCGACGTCCTGCAACATCGCAAACGGCCGCGAGCACTTGCCGCCCTCGGGCCAGTCCTTCTCGGAGAGACACATCAGCCGCTGGTTTTCACTCTTGTTGTCCCAGTGCGACAGGAACACGGCGAGCAGGCGAAGCGCATCGACGTGCGCACGCGGTGCGCCGCCTTTCTTCGCATCGATGAGATCGGCTTCGAAGAACGCCCAGCCTTCGACTTCCTCGGTCTCGATGGCGCGGCCGTAGTGCTTGCGCTCGACCGCGGCCCACTCGAAGTCCTTGTAGTCTTTCGGGTCCATCACTTTTTCGTAGAGCTTTTGCGCGCCCGCGAAGCCAAGCGCCTTCATGGTCGTGAACGGTTCGGCCGGGCAGCCGTAGCAGCGCACTTTGTCGACGAGCATCACGTTGTCGGCGCCGAAGGCGAGCGTGTGCAGCAGTGTCGCCGAGGAGACTTCCGACGGCACTTCGGGAGTGCGGCCGTACTTGATGCGCAGGCGATCACCGTTGTCGTTCTTGCAATCGAACTTGGGCGCGGTGCCGCCGAGCTGCGTGATCTCGAACGTGCAGGTGATTTCCTTCGGCTGGTTCGGATCGGCGCCGAGCTGGGCGCGCGCAATCGGCGGCGGCGCGGTCCATACGGCCGCGCGCGAGAGCGCGTCGATGCGTTCTTCGGCGGAAACGGTTTTCGACTTGAGCGGTTTCTTGCGCTCTGATTTCTCCGCGGCCTTCCCGGCCTGCTTTTGATCGGGCGTGTGATCGGACGTCGACAGGCTCTTCGTTGCCGTGCCGGCAGCCACCGCACCGGCGAGTATCAGGACTCCGATCACTCGAGCGCTCATACGAACAACTCAAGTGCAAAAAGCGTGACATCCGCCTTCGCCCTTGACAAGACCCAAGGCTTCGGCGGGACAAGCTACGTAATGTAGGGCTTCAACACGGCGTCAAGGTCGTGGCGCATCCACTTTGCGGCACTGCCTTCCTGATAAAAGGCCCAGCTCATCATCGAGCCGCCGATCACCGCCTCGATCGTGCGTGCCAGTTGTTTGGCGTTGGCAGCCGGCGTCAGCTCTTTGGCGTCGATCGCTTCCTTGATGAGTTTCTGGAGCTCAACGCGCGTCGCCGCGGCGTGCCTGGCGAGGTGCTTCCGAAAATCGGGATCGGTCAGATCGTTCTGCAGGTAGGCGAAGTTGCGCGCGAACGCCGCCGGGGTGTCGGCCAGGTGCGCCATGCAGTCGCAGTAGGCCCTGAGCGTCGCCAGCGGCGAGCGATGGCCCCGGCGCAGCTCGGTGAACATCTCGCTGGTGCCGCCGGAGAATCTCTTCGACAGCGCCAGGAGCAGATCGCGCTTCGAGCCAAACCGCTGCACCAGCAGTCCCGCGGTGACGCCGGCTTCGCCGGCGATGTCAGCGAGGGTCAGCTCGTTCGGGCCGAGGCGGGACATGGCGCGCTGGGCGGCCATGTAAATCTCATCGTCGGTGACTTTCTGAGGGCGTGGGGACATGAGAGTTGGCAGTTCGCCAGTTGGCAGTTGGCAGTTAAGTTGACAGTTTCTAAATGGCAGTTTAATATCTGTTTCTAAATTGACGTTTAGTATATCAAAGGAGCCGGTATGCGAAAGGTGATTTACGGCGGCGCGTGCAGCCTCGACGGGTATTTCGCGGCCCGCGACGGCGCGATCGACTGGCTGCATTTCAGCAAGGACGTCGAGGCGATCATGCGGCAATCGTGGGCGCAGACGGACACGGTGCTGCTGGGGCGCAAGACGTGGGAGTTTGCCCAGGCGCACGCCGGCGAGGCCCCGGACGACCCTTCGATCTCGGCGGTCAAGAACTACGTGTTCTCCCGAACGCTCAAGACGATTCCCGACAAGAAGGCCGAGCTCGTCACCAGCGACGCTGGCGCGTTCGTCAGGAAACTGAAGTCGAAGCCCGGCAAAGACATCCTGGTGATGAGCGGCGGCAACTTCGCAGCGTCGTTGCTGAAGGCCGGGGTGGTCGACGAGATCGGCCTCAACATTCATCCGCTGCTACTTGGCGGCGGTCCGCCGGCGTTCCTCGATCCGGGCGATCGCGTAAGACTCGAGCTGACGGAATGCCGTCAGCTCGACGGCGGATGTGTGTTCGTCAGGTATGCGGTCAAGCCGTAGCCGGAATCGCGACCGGGCGGACGCTCATCCGGTAGCCGATCCAGGTCAGAAGCAAGCCGGCAAGCTCCGTCACGTAGAGCACTTCGGTGTAGCCCATTCGCGTCGCCGTGCCACCGATGCCGGGCAGGATCGCGCCGATCGCGATCAACACGTTCGCGACGACGCGATGCCTGGTGGCGGGATTGGCGCTGTATCGAAGCGCGGAAAGGATGGCGCCGCCGATCAGGAAGACGACGGCGTACATGTTCACGAACGGGCTGAAGGCCCTCACCCACTGCCATTCCAGGACGCGGCCGGTGAGGCGATGGGCTTCAACCTGTGAGTAATCGATCGGCGACAGGATCACCGCCACCGATGCGATGGCGACGAAACTGACGAGCGTCGCCGTCAAGGCATGCGCGGTGCGGCGCGACAACAGCAGATAGACGGTGCCCTGCGCGAGGGGCGCGCCGCCCAGCAGCGCGCCCGAGATGTACCACGCGCGGAACGTCGGCTCGTTCCAGCCGATCAGCGTTGTCGCCGCTTCGGTGAACGTGCCGACGCCGTAGACCGCAATGCCGAACGCCCACCACCAGAGGTGCAGGCGCTCGGGGTGCTCATGATAACGACGATAGATCTCCGCCGAGAAGAACACGGCGAGGATCGTCGTGACGATCGGAACGTAGTGAACCGCTATTGGCGACATGGCTAGAAGGCGCCGATATTCAATCCGATCGTGAAGCTCCGGCCGCGTGACGGCGCGAACTGGAACTGTTCACGGTAGTACTTGTCGGTAAGGTTCTCGACAGCAATCGCCAGGCCGACGCGGTTGCGCCCGCTCGACAGGTTGATCCCCGCGCCGGCGCGCTGGATGGCGAAGCCATCGAGCGACAGCAGGTCTTGCGCGATCAGGAACGGCGAGTCGAGCAGCGTCTCCGCCACCCGCGTCACTTCCCCTTGCGCGCGGATGCCGTATTCCACCCACCACCGCCCGCGCGACTGCGTGAAGCGCGCGTTGGCGATCAGCTTCGACGGCGTGATGTTGTCGAACGGTGTATCGGCAAGCGACGAGTTGTCGAGCGGATCGGTGCCCTCGATGATGGTGCCGTGGGTCAGCGCCGCGGAGCCGGTGACCGTCAGCACTCCGGGACGCATCGTGATCGGCATCGCGCCCGACAGCTCAACGCCGGTGATGCGGACGTTGCCGAAGTTGCGCGCCTGCGCGAGCGGGCCGGACGAGTTGCTCGCGACCACCAGGTCCTGCGCGATGAAGTTCTGGTACTGGTTGAAGAAGTAGTAGGCGCCGCCGCTGAACGATCCGGAACGGAACTTCACGCCGGCGTCGAAGTTGTTGCCGGTCTCGGGCTCGACCGTCACGTTCGGCAGCAGGCTGCCGCTCGTCGCCGTGCCTGCGAACAACATTTCCTCGAGATTCGGATGACGGAAACTGCGGCCGAAGCGCACGAACGGGTTGACGGCGCCGTCCGGATTCGCCACGACGCCGATGTCGCCGGTGAGAGCCTTTCGCGAGTAGGTGGCGCCATTCGGATCGGGCAGCTTCGACTGATCGATCGCCGGCGTCGCGTTGCCGATGACCGCCTGCACGTCGTATCCGGGCGTCGCTTCGGTGATCACGGTGTAGAAATCACCGCGAAGACCTGCCACCACTGAGAGCGTCGGCTTGACGCGCCATTCGTCCTGCGCGAACACCCCGACGTCGCGGAGGCTCGCATCAGGGACGCGGACCGGATGGGCGATCGACGGCGGGCCGAGGGCGACCGGGGACGGGAACACCACCGGCGCAGGACCACGGGCGCCGAGCGCCACCTGCCCCAACAACGACATCTGCGTCGTCGTCGTCCGCTGATCGCTGCTGCGATCGCGATAGAAAGTCACGCCGCTCGTCAGCAGGTGATTCTTCGCGGGAACGAACACCGCGTTCAGGTCGACGCCGGGCGTCCAGACGCGCTGCTCGGTTTCGGAGAGGATGTCGAGGCGAAAGACCGAGATTGGGAAGAACGCCACGGGTGTGGGCGCCGGGAACTGCACCGGCAGCGTCGTTTGCAACAGGCGCTCGGTGCGCTGGTAGTACGCGGTCATCGACAGGTTCGCGAGCCACGGCGTGATCGCGCGGGCTTCGTAGCGCGCCGAGAACTTGTCGAGGTTGCTGAACGGGAGCGAGGTGTCGTTGAAGAAGAACGGCTGCTCGAAGTCCGGGAAGCCGACATCTTCCATGCGGCGGCTCTGATAGCGGAGGCGCAGCGTGCGGCGATCGCCAAGCTTGAACAACCCGGATGCGTTGACGAACTTGCCTTCCGCCTGTGAGTTCAGGATCTCGCCGTCGGTCCGGACGAACGGCGCGTTGAACGGATCCGGGAACGCGCCGAAGTTGAACCCGAAGTTGGTATCGATCGTGTCGGCCCGCGTGAGCGTGCCGTTGGCGTAGAGCGGCCGCGTATCCTCGACGTCGAACGAACCCGCCTTGTAGTTGTCGTACTTCTCTGCCCCGGCCTGGACGCGGAAGGTCGCGCGCGGCGACGATCCGCCGAGCGTGACGGTGCCGCGCATGCCGTTCTCGTTCGAGCTGTAGAAACCGTTGAAGCCGTAGAGCAGCTGCTTCGCCGGCGAGAACGAGGTTTCGTTGGTGATGATGTTGACTGTGCCGGCCAGCGCGTCGGAACCATACATCAGCGTGCCGGCGCCGTTGATGATCTCGATGCGGTTGATCGAATCCGGCGAGATCAGGCCGACTTCGGCGCCCGTGCGATCGGTCGCCTGCCGGGCGGTGTTCAGACGCTCACCGTCGACGAGCACCAGCATGCGCGTCGAATCGAGGCCGCGCAGCCGGGGCCGGACGATGAACGGCCCGTTGCCGACGGCATTGATATTCGCGACGCCGGCGAGCGCATCGCCGGTCGACATTGTGTTCGACTGTTCGATTCCGGCGCGCGAAATGGTCTCAACGTGCAGCGGAATCTGGCGCACTTCGCGCTCCGCTCGGTTCGACGTCACCGTGACCTGATCGTTCATCACGCCAAGATCGAGTGTGACCGGAAGGTCGACGGTGTGATCCGGCCGCTCGATCACCACCGTGCGCGCCGCCTCGGAAAAGCCGCTGCGGGTGACGATGACGAGGTACGAGCCGGTGCCGGAGACATTGAAGGTGTAACGGCCGGAGGCGTCGGTCTCGACGACGATCTCTTCGCCGGTGGCAACGGCCTTCAAGGTGACGCGCGTCGACGGCAACGGGGCGCCGGTGCCATCCGAAATGACGCCGCCGATGGTGGCGGCAGATGATGAAGCGGCGACAGCTATCGCCGACAGAAACACGAGAATGCGAAACGTACCCATGCAAGGCTCCGCGGCCGCGCGCTAAAGCGCGCGGCAGTTGACAGTTACCGGTTACCAGTTGCCAGTTGTAAGAACGGACTGAGAACTAGCGGAGCGGAGGCGGGCGCGGAGAGAAATGACGTAAGGTGCCGGGGGCCAGACCGCCGGCGGCCACGAAGACGGGAACGGCCGCGTAGCGGACTTCGGTCGCGCGGCGGCGCGCGAGCAGCCATCCGGCGAGCAGCCAGAGGCTGACGCCAAGCGCGGCGGAGGTGAGCAGTTGCAGGACCGACGTCGCAACCGTTTCCGGCAGTGCGATCGAATTGAAATCGTTTTGCAAATCGGAGGCGATCGCGGGACCGTGCAGCAGTGCGGCCAGCACCCAGATCGCGACGTTCTTGCGGCCAAAGATCGATTCACCGCCGCGGCGGACGGCGACGAGCGTCGCGATCAGTATCGCGGCGGCGATCCAGCGAAAGACCAGCCACGGATCTTCCAGCCGGCCGGCGGCAACCTGCGCCGTGAACAGCCAGCCGTGAAATCCGACCAGCGCTGCGCCCGCGACTGCGAGCGACGCCCTGATCATCCGAGACACGTGCATTTCCCCATTGTATCCCGGCGTGGCATTTCACTTGCAA
>Ga0105340_1000519_pt1 | contig 18537 bp, 18 predicted proteins | sample EasRivMeERMLT700_FD_89676 | JGI IMG/M metagenome (GOLD analysis project Ga0105340, IMG submission 89676) | Soil microbial communities from meander-bound floodplain in the East River, Colorado, USA - East River MetaG ERMLT700 | ecosystem: Environmental > Terrestrial > Soil > Floodplain | place...
ATCGAATGCAATGGAATCGCGTGCAGAAGATCCTGTTGGTTCAGGCCTGGTACTTCGCATGGCTCATTGCCATCGCGATTGGCATCGTCGTCCTTGGTGTGAAGCAGGGAAGAGGCAGCGTCATCGGCATGGCCTTGTTGGTGTTCATCGGCTTGTTCGCGATGGTTTTTTCCGCCTGGCAAATCTTCGCCTATTCCAACTACCGATATTGCCGGCAGGAGGAATTCCTTCACGTGCTCCAGTCGGCCGCGGACACGCAAGCGCCGGTCGAATGGGTGCTGCGCGCCTATCTGCGCGATCGCCCGCGCGATGACGTATATCGCTTCTGGGTGGGCGTGCTCTTGTGCTTCGTGTTCCCCGGCTACTACTGGATTCACAAGCAGCGCAGCTTCGATGCGCGCATGAGCCGACTCGCGGCGATGATGCAAGGCGGCACGTCGCTCAATCAGGCGCTGCGGCTCGTGCCCGGCGTCGTGTCGCGCGAGGTCGCGCTCGCCATCGCGGTGGGCCAGTTCAGCGGCAAGCTGGCCCAAGCCTTACGTCAGTTGCCCGATCGCCGCCTCGCCCTGCAATGGCTGGAGACGGCGCCGCGCCTGGCGTATCCGCTCCTGGTCCTCACGTTCATGCTCTTTGCCACCAGCTTCATGATGATCTTCATCGTGCCCAAGTACGAAAAGATCTTCATGGAATTCAGGATCAAGCTGCCGTACTTTTCCGAGTTGCTCATTGCCATTAGCCGGTGGATGACAAAGTACTGGTGGTTGTTTGCCTTGGCCGCGATCTTCGCGTTCGTCATGACGAACCTGATGATGCTCAGCTCACGCGTGCGCTGGAACGTGCCCTGGCTCGGCCGGCTTTATCGCCTTTACGCGCGCGGGCAGTTCTTGCACGTACTCGGCTTGATGCTGCAATCGGGCAAGCCGCTGCCGGAAATCCTGGGCAGCGTGACCGAATCGGGCCTGTTGCCGAGCGCCGTTCTCGACCGGGCCAACTCGCTTCACAACGATCTCGTGCAAGGCCTGCCGCTCGCCGACGGTCTCGTCCGGCACGGCCTCGCGACGGAAGCGATGCGCGGTCTGATCGTGTCGGCCGAGAAGGCGAACAATTTGCCGTGGGCCCTGGAAGCCCTGGGCGATTCATTGACGCGCCAGAGCGCTCGCATCAGTCAGCGCATCGCCCTGGTGGCGTTTCCTTTGTTGGTGTTTGCGATCGGCGTCATCGTGGCTTTCGTGTCCGTGGCGATGTTTTTGCCGCTCGTTGAAATCCTTGATTCATTGGGAGCGCGAGCATGATTTACTCACCTCGGTCCCAGGCTCTGCCTGGGACCGCACTGCCTGCGAGGCTCTGCCTCGCCGCACCGCCCTCGACATGGCGCCGCCGACGGCGACGGTGCCAGCGTGTGCCGAGTGGGGCGTCCTGTCTTTTCAGGGTTCGGCGAAGCGGAACCTCGCGGCAGTGCGTTCCCAGGCAGAGCCTGGGAACGAGGGGGGCGCGGTCGGGATTCACGCTCTTGGAACTCACCGTCACCGCGGTGATCATCGGGGTCGTGGCAGTGATTGTCGCCCAGTGCGTCGCGCTGAGCTTGCGCGAACGGGCGCGGGCGGCGGCGCATCACGCGGCCACCGAGATCGCGGCCAATATGCTCGAAGACGCGCGATCCTTGCCGTTTGCGAAGCTGGACAAGAGCTGGGCGGATCGTCAGTTGATTCCGACCGAGATGGCGGAATGGTTGCCGGAGGGCAAGGTCGCCGTCGTCGTCGAGCCGCACAAGAGCTTGCCGCACGCACGCCATGTCCACGTCGAGGTCACGTGGCGTTTCGAGCAGCATTTGCCGTTGCAAAGCGTGCGCTTGACGACGTTGTTGAGCGATCGCCAGGCGAAAAAAACAGGAGGCACGCCATGAAACGCCGCGGCTTCACCCTGGTCGAACTCTTGTGCGTGATGGCTTGTCTTGCCGTCCTCGGCACGGCGCTCGTCTTGATTATGAATCACATTCTTTTGGCCGAGCGGCTGCAAGCACAAGGTTACGACCGCATTCAGCAATCCAGGGCGCTCGCCGATCAGTTCCGTTTCGACGTGGCCCGCGCGGAAAAACCACTGGACCGTTGGGACGAATTCGACGCCGGGCCGACGACGTTGATCCTGGCAATGAAAAGCGGCGAGCACACGGTCTACCAGTGGCGCGACGGCGCCCTCAAGCGTCTCGTCACCGACAACGGCGAAACGACCGAACGCGCCATGCCTTTGCCCATTGGCGCCGAAGTCGAATTCATCGCCATGGACGCCGACAGCAAACTCGCGCGACTTCGGCTCCACATCGTGCGCAACGGGAAGATCGCCCCGGGACAAGCGCTCGAAATCGCGGCCGCTCTGGGAGGGGACTGGCGATGAAGCAAACGAAACACCATCGAAAGGGAGCGGCGCTGATCATGGCAATTGTCGCCATGGCGGCGGTGACGATCATCCTTTCGGTGATCGTGACGCAAGTCGTCGCCCAGCGCCAGATGGTGCGGCAGCGGCATCGCCAAATGCAAGCCGAATGGCTCGCCCGCGCCGGCGTCGAATTGGCGGCGGCGCGATTATTGCAAAGCGCGGAGCCGTTCAAGGACGACGACCAGGAGTTTGTCACGGATTCGAAGGTTCACGTTGCCGTTGAAAAAGCGGGCGACGTGTATGTCGTCACGGTGCAAGCCGAAGTTGGCCTGGCCGATCCGCGCGGCGTCAAGCGAGACGCGACGCGGCACTTCCGGCGCAGCGAGAAGGATGGCGTGGCGCGGTTGGAGGCCGTCACTCAAGAGAAGTGAACCACAAGGACGCGAAGGTACAGAGTCCGTGGTTCATTCACTTTTGCGTGCGCGGCCGTTGCAACGCCTGGATGACAAACTCCAGATACTCCTTCGCCCGGCGGGCCAGCGCATCGACGCCGTCGGGCTTGGCGGGGCGCGGCACGCTCGGGGCGAAGATATTTTCGCACGAGAGCGACATCGTCAAGCCCGTGTTGGCGACGAGGTTGAGCATGCGATAGTGATCGACTTCGCCGAAGCCGGGGCCGCAGTCCTGGCTGTCGGGGAAGAAGCGATGGTCCTTGATGCAAAAGCTGCGCACTTCTGACACGCATGCTCGCAAATCCTCGAGCGGATTGACTTTGCCGTTCAAATAATCAAGAACGTTGCCGGCGTCGTAGTTGACCTTGATGTGCGAATGATTGACCTCGCGCGTGATGCGAGCGCACGCCGCGCCGGTGCCGGTCTCGCCGCCGTGCTGCTTGACGACCAGGACGACATTGTTGTCGCGGCAAATCGGCGCGAGCTGCTTGAAGCGTTCGATCCACACCTTTTCATTGCCGCCGCGCGTGTGGCCGAACGTGAGCACCTGCGGCACGCGGCCTGCGCCGGCTTGCTGGATGCGCGTGCGCAGGACTTCGAAGCCGTCCTTCGCTTCCGGGTAAATGCCGGAGAACATCATGACGGGTTCGAGGCCCAAATCGCGGCAGCGCGTCGCCAGATCACGGGCGCGGGCGACCGGAGCGTCCGGCGCGATGATGGGAACGCGTTTGCCCTCTTCCATGTGCGTCGTGCCCCAGGCGACGTAGGCGTACCCGGCGGAGCGAAGGCCCGTCAAGGCGCGTTCGAGCGGGAATTGCGAATACGGCAGCGTCATGCAGGCGATCTGGAAGCGCGTCGGGTCGCGCTTTTCGGGCTGAGCGGGTTGTGGTTGTTGCGCGTCGGCAGCGTTGGTCGTTAAGGTCAACGCGGCGGCGCTGACGGCGCTGGCGGCGATAAACTTTCGGCGCGTGATATTTGGCAACATGGAGAATCCCCTCGTGTTTACGTTTAGCGCTCGCATGGCCAGGCGAGCGCTAAACGAAGAAATCAATACGCCGCCGCGTGACGTTTGCCGCGCGGATCGCCGGCCGTGCTCAACACGCCGGTCTTCGGGTCGATGACGATGATGCTCGGCTCCGCCAGATGCCGATTCTTGACGGGCGTCGTGATCTTGTGGCCACGCGCCGCGAGATCCTCGAACGTCGTTTTCGGGAATTCCGGATAAAGCACCAGGCTGCCAAGAACGGGCGGCATCTGGTTGAATGAGCCAAGGTGATGATTGGTCGCGAAACGCGGCGCCGACACGGCTTCCGCCGGCGTCATGCCGAAGTCGAGCACGTTGAGCATCACCTGAAGCGCCGTTTGATCCTGCAAATCGCCGCCGGCGACGCTGATCGCCATCAGCGGTTTGCCGTCTTTGATTACGATGCCCGGCGTCAACGTGATGCGCGGCCGTTTGCCGGGCTCGATGCAATTGGGATGTCCCTTCCAGGTGTTGAGGCTCACCAGGCGCGTGCCGAGCTGGACGCCGGTCTTGCCCGCGATGACGCCGTTGAAGCCGCTCGGCGTCGCGGCGACGACGTTGCCCCACTTGTCGGCGACGACGCAGGTGGTCGTATCCTTGTTGTCGCCCTTGCCGAACTGCTCGTGCGGCGGATTCTCCAGAATCGGCTTCATGCCCCGCGGGTCGCCCGGCTGGCGCACGAGCGATGCTTTCTTCATGTCGATGAGCGGCCAGCGCAGTGCGGTGTAGCGTCGCGACAGCATCAATTCGATTGGCACATCGACGAACAACGGATCGGCGTAGTATGCGTCGCGATCGGCGAGGGCAAGCTTCATCGCCTCGGCCATGACGTGAATCGTGTCGGGCTGGTTGTGTCCCATTTTCTTGAGATCGAATTTCTCCAGCATGAGCAGCGTTTGCAATAGATACGGCCCCTGATTCCACACGCCGCATTTGTAGACGAAGTGATCGCGATAAGGGACGGCAATCGGCTCCTCGTTCCGGGTCACGTGGGTCGCGAGATCGGTGTAGCGGATGAGGCCGCCGTTGGCAGAGCACCAGTCGGCGATGGATTTGGCGACGTGCCCGCGATAAAAAACGTCGGACGCCCGACGCAGGCCCGTCTTGCGATCGTCGGCGAGGACCTCGGCGACGATCATGTAACGAATCGTCTTCGCGAGGTCGGCGTGCCAGGGTTTTTCATGGCGATCAAGAATGGCGAGCGTCGGCGCCGCGGCGTCGGCGAAAGAGATCGTGCCGAAGCGATCCAGCGCCGTGATGCAGGCATCGACGAGCCCGGGAACGGCGGCCGATTCGATGCCCTTCTTCGGGATGCCTTTCTTTTCGAAGTATTCGCGCGTCGCCAGCCGCGGCGCTGTGCCGAGTCCGCACAGGAGTTCGACCGCATTGCGCTTGGCGTCGTAGAACATGATCGGCACTTCGCCGCCGAAGCAGACGCGTTCGCTGTCGGTGACGGTGAGCGCGAGGATGGTCGCGACGGCGCCGTCGGCCGCGTTGCCGCCCTTCTTCAAAATCCCGATGCCGGCTGCGACGGCTTCGGCGCCGCCGGCGCAGACGGCGCCGTTCTTGCCGGTCGCTTGAAAGCCGATGTCGGGGTTGGGGTTTTTCTTGAACTTCTTGCCCTGGGCGAGGGCCGAGGTGTTCCAAAGAAATGCGCTAATAAGGCAAAGGGACGCGAGTCGAGTCATGCAACACCTCGAGAACGTTGCTACGGTTTGAAAATCCAGTTCTCCGTTCGAACGTCAGGAAGAGCTTTGAAATCATTGTCCGAGGTCAACAGATGTGCATCAAATTGTCGGGCCATGGATGCGAGAATCATATCGGTTTGCGACAAAACTCGGCCAGCCTTTTGCAGCTCGCGATACACTTTCGCGTATTCGTTGGCCGTCACAAGTTCGATCGGCCAGATTCGCACAAAGCTCAACAAAAGATCCAGCCTTCGACGATTCGCGTTGGCATCCTTGCGAAGATCGACGCCGACCAGCAATTCGCACAAAACAGGACCGCAGGCCGCGAAAACAGCGCCTTCCTTGAGTCGAAGTTGCTGCATTCGATCACGAACAACGGAGACGCGTTTCAGGGCGGCACTCATGTGGTTCGTGTCGATCAAGTAGCGAATCATTCGGCAAGCCCCATCTCACGGCGCATCCATTCTTTCGCCTGCTTTCGATGTTCTTCAATGGCCAGATCCATGATCGCTTCGTCCTCGGGCGAACTGTCGGCACAAAGTTCATTCATCGACTTCGCCCATTCGTTGACATCGAAATCGTCCGCGTCCATTTTTGTTACTTCTAATGTCGCGCCCTCTTTCCAATCCAATGGCACAGGTTCCAAGGGCACGATTTCACCTTTTTTCAGGGTTGCTTTCAACATGGGTCACCTCGTTGGCTCCATCTTACCGCGCCAGCGGCACCGTCACCAGCTCGCGGTTCGCCGCCGAACGATACGCCGCCAGCAACACCTCCGTGCCGTGCGCGGCCTCGACGGCGTTGATCTCGCTGTCGCGATTGGCGTCGAGTCGATCCAGGAAGTACGCTGCGTCCGTTTGCGCCGCGGGGCCGCACATGGTCCACGTCGTTTTCGGACGAAGGTGCACCTCTTGCATGGTGCTCGACCAGAATCCCATCGGATCTTCCTTGTGCGTGTTCGGCGGCGTCCACGGCGATTCGTCGGTGTACACTTCAAGGCGCGGGCGATTCGCGTCCACGACGATCGTCAGTTCGCTGCCGACGAGCGCGACGCGATTCGTCCCGGCCGCGGGATGCGATGTCCAGCCGTAGCGGCCGGAGCCGATCGTCACGGGCAGGCCGTCGTCGAGTGTCGCGCTGATGATGCCGAAATCCTCGACGTTGTGCTTTTGATGCTCTTGAAAGAAGTAATTGCCGGTCACGCAATACACGCTGCGATAGCGCCGGCCCGTCAGCCATTTGATGAGCGTGATCGGATAGATGCCGCAGTTGTCCATCTCGCGCTTGGCCTCGATGAGCTGATGGCGTTGCGGCGGATACTCCTCGCGGCGGCGTTGGCCAAGCGTCGCGGTTCCGTTTCGTCCTTTCGAAAAAAACGTATCCGCGTGAATGGCGAGCAGCGTGCCGAGGCGTTTCGATTCAAGCACGCGTTTGGCCTCGCGCGCCCACGGCTGGCTGATGAACGAGAACATGTGGCTCTTGACACCCGCTTTTTGCACGGCGGCAACGAGGTCGTCCGCCTCGCGCAACTGTGGCACGAGCGATTTGTCGAGATACAGATTCTTGCGAGCCTGAGCACACCTCACCGCGATGCGGCCGCGGCGATCGGGCGGGGCGCAACTGCAGACGAGATTGACTTCCTTGTCGCCAAGTGCCTTGTCGAGATCGGGCACGTACGGAATGCCGAGCTGCTTGGCGAGCCGTTCGTTCAGATCGCGACGGCGGCGATCGACGTTGGCTTCATCGGTGAGCGCAATCAATCGGCAACGCTGATCGGCGGCGAACGCGGCGGCGTAGTTCTCTTGATGCGTGTGGCTGCCGGTGACGCAGAGGACGCCATAGCGCGGGTTCATCGTTTGCCTCCCGCGTCTTCGGGCCGGCCGCTTTTGACGGCGCTTTCGATCCATGCCAAGAGTTCCTTGTCGGGCGCCGCGTCATCCCCCACGAATGCTTCGTCCCAGAGCGGAGCGTCGCCGGCGTCGTGATAGAGGACGCCGTGGTTGCCGATCAACGTCAGATCGACGCCTCCGCCGCGGCCGTTCGTGCCGATCCAGGTGACGACGGCCGTCAAGCCGCCGCGAAATTCGAGCAGCAGCGTGACGTGCCGGCTCGCGGACGAGCCCTGTGCGACGATACGCTCCAGCGGTTGATCGAGCCAGGTGCGGACCGTTGTCGCGGTTTTCGTCAAACGCGCGAGGACGGCCTGGCCCTTGATCGGCGCATGATATTGGTAGCGCGCGAAGACGGGCGTGCCGAGGCGTTTGCTGGCGAGCGTTGATTGCACGGCGCGGTGGAGGTCGGCGAGGGTGGTCATGGCACGAAATTAACGGATGGGAGGTTGGCAAGCAAGGATTTTTGTCAGACAGGTTTACGTTTAGCGCTCGCATGGCGCCATGCGAGCGCTAAACGTAAACGACGGCGGCATGAAAAAACCTCCGCCTGTGCCGTCTGGTGCGCTTTCGAGAACCCGCAGTAAAATCGGGGGTGCCGCACGCTCAGCTTTTGGATCCCACTACTGGGTGGGCTTGCAAGCACTGAGCGAGTAGTTAGGCTCCCATACGAGTTCTTATCGGTTCGTCAAAAGTACGCAACATAACGTACACCGCAGAGGTAAAAGAACTCTATCTGAAAGGGCGAACAACTTCAAGTCGGGATTTTTGTCACTGACGGGGCGCGAAACCGCAAGCGGCGTCAACGTCCGTACAGATTGACAACACTTGCCGCCTGTTCACGCTCCGCGAGCCATTTCGCGACTTCGGCGATTTCCTTTTGAAATGCCTCGTTCTGCCGCCGCTCAGCGAGCACCTCTTGCGTCGCGTCGGTAAGCACCTGATGAAAATGGCTCTCCAATTCCTCGCGCAGCCGCTTTTCCAATAGTTCCAGCAGCTGACTGCGGATCGTGTGCCAGCGCAACGGCAAAATCAGCGCAATCAACACATGCAGCAAGATCAGCACCAGCAGCGTCACGGCCAACGGCGAAAACAAAATCGTCCAGTGCGCGTCGGCGCCCTCCATGAAGATTCGCCACAAGATCACCGCCCCCGTCGCCAGAAACGCGACGCCAGGCAGCCAGTCGGCCGCAAAGATGACGCTGCCTTGCACCCAGCGCCGCACGCCGGTCGGCTGCGACCAGGAATGCTCGACCCGGGTGATGACCTCGATCATCGATTGCGCGAAGCGATTGCGCCAGTCAAGTTTCGTCAGCGCCTCGGTCGGCTCGCTCAACAGGCCAAGCGGAATGCCGAGGGTGTCGGCCTCGACGAGCAGACGATTCGCCATCGCCTTGAGCCGCGAAGTCAGATGCTGCTCGGATGCGGCGTCACTGCACGCCTCGGCGAAGCGCGTCAGGTTCCATGTCTCGGGCGTCTTGACGCTCGGCCCGCGCATCGCGTACGGCAACTGATCGCGCAACGTGCTGCCGGTGTAGCGCAGCTTGTTGAACGCCTGCAAATACCAGCTCATCAACCCGCCGAAGCGTTTTTGCCGTTCGCCCGCGAAGTGGTGTTCGATTTCCTTCTGATATGGATCGAGCGTATTGAGCAACACGGTGGCAGCTGCATTGGCCTCATCGCCGAGCTGGCGCGACCATGCGCCGCGGATGCGTTCGGCCGGCTCCGTCAAGTCGGGCGGACAGATGGATTCAATCGTCTCTTCGAGTTGCTTGAGCAGACGACTGACGCCGCGCGCCTTGATCGCTTCGACTTCCATGCGCGTCAGGCCGAGTTCCAGCCAGCGCACGAGTTCCATGAACTGCTCGCCTTCCGGGAGCGTCGTCAGGTCGCCATTGCTCTTCTCTCGCCCCTCGCCCCTCGACTCTAGCCCCTCGTATGGATGATCGACCCAGTGCTGGGCACAGGTGCGAAAGAGCAGGGGATTCTCGAAGCCTTCCGCTTTCAAATCGTGCAGGAGGTCCTCATCGGGCCGCATGCCGATGGCGCCGGGATGAAGACAGCGGTCCCATTTGTTGAGGACGAACGCGAACGCACGGCGTTGACGCTGTTGCAGGAATAATTCCCAGCCGAGCTTGTCGTGGTATTTTTCTTGCGAGCCGACATAGAGAACGATGTCGGCAACGGGCAACAGGCGCATCAATTTCTCGCGATTCGCCAGGTCATTGCTGTCGAGGTCGGGGGTGTCAACGAGAATCTTGTTCTCAAGTTTGGCCCGATCGTGCGACGCGAGTTTGCAAAACTGCAGGGCCGGGTCGAGCCGGCTGGCCTGGATGGAATGATGATGATAGACAACCGGATCGCGCGTCGTGGGCCGATGGAACGACGCGTTGGCGATCGAGCCGCCGGCGAGGGCGTTGAGGAGCGTCGATTTGCCGACGCCGGTGCCGCCCATGAGCATGATGACGAGGAGCGGCTGTTCCATTTGCAATGCGGACGCTTGCCGATCGAGGTCGCCGGCCAGGCCTTCGAGCGAGGCGCGCTGGAGCGCGGAGAGCGGATACCGGTGCTTCGTGTTGAGCCAGGCGCGCAGGCGTTTTTCCAGCTCGCGCAGGGCGGGGGCGAGCGTGCGCAGCAATGGTTGTTGATCGACGGGCATTGACGTTCCCCGCCGTTTACGTTTAGCGCTCGCGCGGCGTCACGCGAGCGCTAAACGCAAGCGGCTATTTCCACAAGAAACCGGCAAACCGCTTCGACATCGTCGTCTCAATCCCCTTGTCCGACTCAAACACAAACAGCGCGGCAACGTCCTTGCGTTCCTCGACGATCTTCAAGCCGCGTTCGACGCCGAGCACGCACAGGCCGGTGTCCATGCCGTCCGACGTCGTCGCATTCGGCGCGACCACCGTGACGGAGCGGCGACCGACCAGGCCGACGCCGGTCTTCGGATCGACGATATGCGAGTAGCGTTTGCCATTGATTTCAACGAATTACTCCGAATCACCCGACGTCGAGACACCGGCGTTCTTCAATAACAGATAGTACATCGACAGCACCTCCGGATTCTTGAACAGCACGACGCCAACCTTCCAGCCGGGCGCATCGGGCGGCGCGTCGCCGACCGCGATGTCGCCCCCCGCCGCGACGAGGGCGCTTGTGATGCCATGTTGACGCAACACCGCGAGGGCGGCGTCGGCGGCGTAACCTTTGCCGATGCTGCCCAAATCGAGCAACATATTCATGAGCAATAATTGCACGGTCCGTCCATTCGGGTCGAGCTTGATCTTGCGATAATCGACGAGGTCGAGCGCCTTCCTGATCTCCTCCGCTTTCGGCATCTCACGCGTCCGGCGAGCACGACGCCAGAGCCGCACGACCGGGCCGATCGAAACATCGAACGCGCCGTCCGTAAGCCTGGAGAATTCTTCCGCCTTCTTTAGCACTTCGAAAAGTTCGGCGCTCACCTTGACCGGCTCGCCGCCGGCCTTGTCGCACAGTTTCATCAGCTCGCTGGTCGGCTGATAATCGCTCATGATCGCGTTGAGTTCCGCGACGCGCGCGAACGCCGCCTTCGCCGCTTTCTTCGCGCTGGCTTCGTCGGCCGCGTAGAGGACGATGCGAAACGTCGTCCCCATGTGCGGCTCGGTGAACTCGAATCGCTCGTTAGCCGGACGCGCAAGCGACGGACGTCCGTCGCTTGCGCGTCCGGCTAACGGCAGCACGGCATTGACGGCCAGCAACCCGGCTGGGAGAATCAATAAACTGAGAGCTAGATGCTTGATCATGCCAACGTCCGCTCTTCGTTTAGCGTTCGCAAAATCCCACGCGTTTGCGACGCGCCGCCGCGAGGCATCCCGCGAACGCTAAACGAAATCGATACATGGAGAATACCATACATGAACCGCCTGTTACAGTCCGCACTCATCGCGTTGCCGCTCGGCTTGCTCTTGTTGCCGGCGAAAGCGCAATCGCCCAAATATCCGGTCGTCGAATCAGCCAAGCACGCGAAGTATGTCGAAAAGATCAATGACATGGTCTCGTTCGAAATGCTGCCGATCCCCGGCGGCACGTACTTGATGGGCAGCCCCGACGACGAAAAGGGCCGCGACGCCAACGAGGGGCCGGTGCATCCGGTGAGCGTGAAGCCGTTCTGGATAGCGAAGTGCGAGATCACGTGGGACGAGTACGACATCTACTGGGAGAACCGGCCGAAGGGTCCGCCGCCGCGGCCGAAGATCACTGCGAAGGCGCCGCCGCTCACCGATGCGATCACCTCGCCGACGCCGCCGTACGAGGATCCGACCTTCGGCTTCGGCAAGGACAACTTCCCGGTGATCGCGGTCACGCATCACGCCGCGATGGAGTATTGCCGCTGGCTGTCGATGAAGACCGGCAAAGCGTATCGCTTGCCGACGGAGGCCGAATGGGAATGGGCGTGCCGCGCGGGCACGACGGGGCCGTATTCGTTTGACGAAGCCAAGTTGGGCGAATACGTCTGGTACGAAAAGAACGCCAAGGACATGCCGAACAAGGTCGGCCAGAAGAAGCCGAACCCGTGGGGATTGTTCGACATGAATGGCAACGTCGCGGAGTGGTGCATCGATTCGTACCAGAAGGATTTCTACGGTACCCTCGCCAAGGACAAGCCGACGCTCAATCCGTTCAAGATGCCGACGGCGGATCGCTATCCCGACACCGCCCGCGGCGGCTCATGGCTCGATGGCGCCGAGAAGTGCCGGGCGGCCACGCGTCGCGGTTCCGAAAAAGGTTGGCTCAAACGCGACCCGCAGATTCCGCAGAGCATCTGGTGGATGACGGAGGCGGACTGGGTTGGTTTTCGCGTCGTGCGGGCGGTGGAGGAGGATGAGCGATTGAAGGGAGTAAGATCGAAGGTGACGTTTTGGAGTGAGTGATGGCCTTGTTTTCGTTTAGCGTTCGCATGGCGCTACGCGAACGCTAAACGCAAGCTGGAGTTTTCCACAATGCCCCGGCAATACGCATTGCTCATAATTCCGATTCTCCTCGTCACCGCGACCGCGCACGCTCAACCCACGTCCAAGTTTCCCACGATCGATCCTGTCAATCACAAACCCTACACCGAATCCCTCGAACGCGACGGCGTCAAAGCATCCTTCGAAATGCTCGCCATCCCCGGCGGCACGTTTCTCATGGGCAGCCCCGCCTCGGAAAAGGGCCGCAAGGAAAACGAAGGGCCGCAGCATCCCGTCGCGATCAAGCCGTTCTGGATGGCCAGGTGCGAGGTCGCGTGGGGCGAGTACGATCTCTTCTGGGAAAAGAAGGCCAACGAAAAGCCGGCGATGTCGGACGCCGACAAGAAGGCCGACGCGATCACCCGGCCATCGAAGGCGAATCATCACGACATCGACTGGGGCTACGGCCGCGGCAAGAATCAGCCGGTGATCGCCATCCATCATCACGCGGCGATGGAGTATTGCCGCTGGCTGTCGGCGAAGACCGGCAAACTCTATCGCCTGCCGACGGAAGCCGAATGGGAATGGGCCTGCCGCGCCGGCACGACGACGGCGTTCAGCTTCGGCGATGATCCGTCCAAGATCGGCGAACATGCGTGGATCGAAACGAACGCGAACGACATGCCGCACCCCGTCGGCATGAAGAAGCCGAACGCGTGGGGCTTGCACGACATGCACGGCAATGTCGCGGAGTGGTGCATCGACCAGTTCGACGCGAAGTTCTACGGCACGCTTTCGTTCGACAAGGCGACGCTGCTGCCGATGAAGCTGCCGGACAAGCGGCGGTTTGGTCACATCGTTCGCGGCGGCAGTTGGATCGAGCCGCCGGAGAAGTGCCGCTCGGCGTCGCGCGATTTCTCGATTATCGACTGGCAAAAGAAGGACCCGCAGCTTCCGCAGAGCATCTGGTGGAACAATGCGGACTGGGTCGGCTTTCGCGTGGTGCGGGCGGTTGACGAGTACGATGCATTGAAGGGGTTGCAATCGAAGATCACGAAGGAGAGTCCGAACTGACGTTCATTCGAAAGAATCAGGCCTCGAACCTTGTTGATTGTGGAGATCGAAATGCTGACGTACAAAGCCATGTTCAAAATGATCGACGAAGGGGTCCATGCCGAAGTGTTGGATTTCCCCGGCGCGATCAGTTTCGGCGCTGACATGGAAGAAGCACGCCGCACGTTGGCAAGCGCCCTCGTGGACATGGCGGAGACATCCTTGTTACGAGGCGAACCATTGCCGACTCCTGATCCGACTTGCACCGATTCCGACGCGGATTTGGAAGAGCCAATCTATTTGGCGCTTTCGGCGGGCACTCGCGTGGCGCACGTATTGCAAGGAGTGCTCCCTTGAAACGTCGCGATTTGTTGAATCACCTGCGCAAGCACGGATGCCAGTTCGTGCGCGAAGGCAGCGACCATTCGATTTGGGAGAATCCGGCAACGGGCCGTCGAACCGCCGTCCAACGACATCGAGAGATTCCCGAATACACTGCCAAGAGAATCTGCAAACAACTCGGAATCCCGGAACCAAGTTGAACTTGAGCAGGTTTTTCTTGATATTTCGACCTCACCGCGTCACAATACACAAAACTCGCACCCATCTTTCCAGGAGGACTCTCCATGTCGAACGACACCACGCGTCGCGATTTCCTCAGAACGTCGGCCGTCGCCGGCGGCGCACTCGCGATTGACCTCGCTTCCAACGTCCATGCCCAGCAAGGCAACGACATCATCCGCGTCGGCTTGATCGGCTGCGGCGGCCGCGGCAAAGGCGCGATCGAGCAATGCCTGCGTGCCGACGCCGGCGCTCGCCTCGTCGCCGTCGCGGACACGTTCCGCGATCGCGCCGACGATTGCCTCATGCGGCTGCGCAATAACGCCGCGGTGCGAGCCAAGGTCGATGTACCCAACGATCGCGTCTTCATCGGCCTGGAAGGCTACCAGCAGGTGATCGCGAACAGCGACCTCGTGCTGCTCGCCACGCCGCCCGGCTTTCGGCCAACGCACATTCGCGCGGTGATCGCCGCTCGCAAGCACCTGTTCACGGAGAAACCGGTCGCCGTCGACGGCCCCGGCGTTCGCATGGTGCTGGCCGCCAACGAAGAGGCGAATCGCCACAGCTTGACGGTCGTCGCCGGCTTGCAGCGCCACTATCAAACGGGCTACCTCGAATCGATGCAACGCGTCCGCGACGGCGCCATCGGCACGATCACGTCGGGCCGTTGCTACTGGAACCAGGGCGGACTCTGGCACGCCGCCCGCGAACAGGGCATGACCGACGTCGAATGGCAAATCCGCAACTGGCTCTACTTCACCTGGCTCTCCGGCGACCATATTTGCGAACAGCACGTGCACAATATCGACGTCTGCAACTGGGCCATCAACGCGCATCCCGTCCGCGCCACCGGCATGGGCGGCCGACAAGTGCGGACCGAAGCGCACTTTGGCCACATCTTCGACCACTTCAGCGTCGATTTCGAATATCCCAATAACGTCCACGTGCTGAGCATGTGCCGGCAAATCGTCGGCACCGCGAACAACATCTCCGAATCGGTCACCGGCACCCGCGGCATGCTCGAAACCGCGGCGGGCCCGAAGTTGTATCGCATCACCGGCGAACGGCCCTGGACATTGCCGCGCGATCAGGACAACGAACCGTATCAGGCCGAGCACGTCGCGCTGTTCGAGAGCATTCGCGGCCTCAATCGCCGGGCGCGGATCAACGATCTGCGCAACGTCGCCGAGAGCACGCTCAGCGCCATCATGGGCCGCATGAGCGCCTACACCGGCCAGGTGGTGTCATGGGACCAAGCGCTCAACAGCCAGCAAAACCTGATGCCGGAACGTTTGACGTGGGACATGAACATGCCGGTGCCGGAAGTCGCGGTGCCGGGGCGGACGCGGTTGACGTGAGATTTTTTTGATCAAACTGCAATTCAAACCCCGCGAAGATCGCAGCGATTCGCGGGGTTTCTGTTTGGTATAATGCCAGGCAACATTCGCGGAGGAATCGACATGCCATCGCCGTTTCCGGGTATGGACCCGTTTTTGGAAGCAACCAGCGAATTCGGTTGCCTTCACGCAGGGATGATCATTTATATGCAAGAAAGCCTGCAAGGCAGGCTTCCGGAAAATTATTATGCGAAAACGGGCCAACGGATTTGGATCGATACGTCGCAGCGATATGTCGAACCGGATGTTCGCGTCGTACACACGGCAAAAAAAAGCGGCAAACAGAATGGTGCTTCCGCAATCGCGGTTGCTTCGCTGGCGAAACCGGTAATCGTGACGGTGCCCCATGACGAGACCATCGAACGGTATCTCGATATTTACAAAAAGAAGGGTACGAAGAAACGCCTCGTTTGCAGTATCGAGATTCTGAGCATGACGAACAAAACCCCGGGCGAAAAGGGCCGCAAGGCATACCGGCGCAAGCAACACGAAATCATGGAGCGGAATACTCACCTGGTCGAAATCGATCTATTGCGAGCCGGCAAGCATACGACCGCGGTCGCGCTCGATTGGGCCAAAGAGAAAACGGGCGACTTTGATTACCACGTCTGCGTTCGCCGCTTCGATCGTTTTGAAGATTTGAGGTCTATCCGATCTTGATGCAACAACGATTACCGACGGTTGCGATTCCGCTTTTGCCTGCCGACGGGGACATCGATATCGACCTTCAGGGAGTTTTTGAGCGCGCCTATGACGCCGGGCCGTTCCGGCGAGAACTCGATTACCCGACGGAGAAGATCGAACCGCCGCTGACGAAGGCGCAGGAAGAATGGATGCGCGGCGTGCTGCGAAAAGCTGGCGTCGAACGCAAGCGGGCGAAGGTCTCATGAATCTTCTTGTCGTAGACCGCGTCAATACTTCATCATAATCTCTTCCCGCGGCACTCCCGCCAAGTCCTCGAAGCCGCCCGCGATGATCTTGTCCGCCAACTCGCCGACCGCCTTGAAGTAGGCATCGCTCGGCCGCTCGCCTGTCAACTTGCGGCGCAAATCCTGACACAAGATGTCCGCCGACGCGATCGCAATATCGGTTTTCTTTTGATGCGCCCACATCAGCGTCACGATCATCACGATCGTATCCTGCACGCGAAGCGACAACTCCGAAATGCGGCACTGGCGATCCGCGAGCTTGAGCTGATGCTTCTTCATCGCGTTCGACAGTTCGAGTGCATGCGCCTGGCACATGTCGAGCGCGAACTGAAGGTGCTCGGCCAAACGTGCGTCGAGGCCCGGCACCGTTTGCGAATCGCGACCGATGAAGCTCCGTCCCATTGACCATTTGCCGTACGACCACAATTCGCCCTTGAGCGCCCATAGATGGCCCGGATTTATTGGATTGAACGTCTTCATTTGATTGGCTTGCAATGCCTTGCCGATCGGCTCGAAGTACGCCTTGCCGTGCTCCTTGACGAGCGATTTGAAAAACGCCATGCCGAGCATTTCACCTTCGCCTTCGTAGATGCAAGGGGCGAGAAACTCGTGCACATGGTCGCCGAAGAGGTGGCCGTGCAGGAACGAACGGCCGCCGTGCGTCTTCATGAACAGTTCGACGGCGGCTTCCTTCTGAGCTTCGCTGCCGAAGATTTTCGCGATGATGCACTCCAGTTCGCCGCGATAACCTTGATCGATGAGCCAGGAACCCCAGGCGATGAGCGCATCGCAACCCGCGATGAGCGCCGCGAGTCTGGCGATGCGGCGTTTGACGAGTTCGCGCGTGTCGATCGATTGGCCGTACGTGCGGCGGAAGTTCGCCCACGGCAAGATATTCGCCAGGAACACGCGCATGCCCGCCGCCGCGCCGGCGCAGAGCGACAGGCGGCCGAGATTGAGTCCGTGATAAGCAATCGTGAGTCCGTCGCCCGCCGGCGGGATGAGGAGATTCTCCTTCGGCACCCGAAACTTGCTGAACTTCATGCCGACGTTGTACGCCTGCTTCAGTGCGTACAAGCCATAGCGAACAATCTGAAACTGTTCGTTCTCTTCATTTGGCAACTCGGCGATCAGCACCGCGGGTTTGCCGTCGATCATTGCGACGAGGCCAATCATGCGGCCCGGCACGATGTTCGTGATGAACAGCTTCTCACCGGTGACTTCGTAATGATCGCCGACCAGCGTCGCGGTCGTTTTCAATGCGGTGAGATCGGAGCCGGCACATGGCTCCGTCAGCGCAAACGCCGAGATTTTCGTGCCGCTCGCTAATACGGGCAGCAATCGCGCCTTCTGTTCTTCGCTGCCGAAGGTGCGCAAGGGATCGACCGCGCCGATGCAGCCGTGGACGGACGCCATGCCGGACGTCATTGAATCGAGAAGCGCCATTTTGACGAGGAACGGCGCGAAGCGAACGAATGGAGCGCCGGAGCCGCCGTACTTCGGATCGATGAGCAATCCCCAGTAGCCGGCGCCTGCCAGTTCGTCGATCGTTTCCTTTGAGAGTTTCTTGTCTTGATTGAGCAGTGCCTTCTGTTCACGGCGACGCCGGATAACTTCCAGCGATTGGTTCATCACGTTGTCGCACGGCGCCGACGCGGGCAGCGGCGGCGGCATGAAAAGTTCGAGCGGAACCTTGCCGTCCCAGATTGCCTTGTGGATTGGGCTATTCGAGGTCTGAAAGCGAAACAGGCGATCGACTTGCTCGTCCGCCTTGTCCACGGCCCCCATGCGCTTCGCTTCTTCCTCGCTTTTGCCTCCCATGCGCATGGCGGTTTCGGCGAAGCTTTGCGATTCCTTTTCTTGCGACTCGACGACTGGATTCATGGCGGACTCCATGTCACAATGATAGGTGATAGTGTATTGTACCATGCCAGGCCGCGTGCGGCTTCGCGCTCGCAATACGAGGACGAATACGATGGCCGCCTGCGATACCGGCTACATCTGCGACGTATGCGGCAAGGACGTCGAGGCGATCGTCGAATCGGACCTTTACCTTCGTTACATCATGGGCGAGGTGTCGCCGCTCGCTTTGCCGAAGCAGCGCGAACGGCACATTCGCTGCAATGCGGCGATTGCCCAGTATATCGTTGATCCCGCGTTCGAGCCGATGGTTTGCGAAAGCATGTTCGCGAAGGCCAATCTCGACGCGGAATATGTGCGAACGCAAGAAGCCCTGGTAA
>Ga0105340_1000522_pt1 | contig 18465 bp, 11 predicted proteins | sample EasRivMeERMLT700_FD_89676 | JGI IMG/M metagenome (GOLD analysis project Ga0105340, IMG submission 89676) | Soil microbial communities from meander-bound floodplain in the East River, Colorado, USA - East River MetaG ERMLT700 | ecosystem: Environmental > Terrestrial > Soil > Floodplain | place...
ACACCGTGACCTACACGCTCACCGACCGCGCGGGCAACAGCTCGCAGGTGAGCGACACCGTCACCGTGCCGCTCAAGCACAAGAGCCACGACCGCCACAACGACGATGACGACGATTGAGCGTCCCAAGTCTTAGTACATTTGTCCTAGCGGCAACGTTTCGCGCATTGACTAGCCAGAAGACCGATACTTGTCGGAGTTTGCGAAGCTGAGGAACAGAAGGTTCGGGCAGGTGTTAGCGCCGTAGAACACGCAAGGAGCAGAAACAGGAAAACTCAGTCGTCAAGAAACACGCAATAAAGAAACACCGAAGGTAGCGACCGCAACCACGAACGTGCCTTGTAGGGGGGTCCATGTTCGGCTGGATAATCGGTTCGAGCCTGAAGCTGCGCTTTCTGGTCGTCGGCATCGCCGCGGCCCTGCTGGCGTTCGGCAGTCAGCAGCTGCGCAAGATGCCGGTCGACGTCTTCCCCGAGTTCGCGCCGCCCAAGGTGGAAATCCAGACCGAAGGGCCTGGCATGACCGCCACCGAGGTCGAAGAGCTGATCACCATCCCGATGGAGGAGGCGCTGCGCGGCACGCCGAACGTGGACGTCGTGCGCTCCTCCTCGGTGGTGGGGCTGTCGCAAGTCGTGCTCCTTTTCAAGCCGGGCGCCGACCTCATGCAGGCGCGACAGCGCGTGCAGGAGCGCCTGAACCTGGCGATCGCGGAGCTGCCGCAGTCCTCGGGCATGCCGATCATGCTCCAGCCCCTGTCGTCGACCAGCCGGGTGATGAAGATCGGGATCACGTCGAAGGTCCACGACATGATGGACCTGTCGATGATCGCCTACTGGACGATGAAGTTCCGGCTCATGTCGGTCCCCGGCGTGGCCAACATCCCGATCTGGGGCGAGCGGATCAAGTCCCTGCAGGTGCAGGTCGATCCGAGCCTGATGCGCGCGCACGACGTGACGCTCGACGAGGTCATGGAAACCACCTCGGATGCCCTCGACTTCAGCCTGCTGCGCTACACCCGGCACGCGAAGACCCGCATCGACGGCATGCTCGACACGCCCAACCAGCGGCTCGTCATCCGTCACGAATCGCCGGTCTTTTCGCCCGAGCACCTCGCGGAGGTGCCGGTCGCGCTGAAGAACAAGCGCCGGGCGTCGCCGCCACGGCTGCGCGATGTCGCCAACGTGACCTGGGACACCTGGCCGATGGTCGGCGATGCCGTCATCAACGACGGTCCCGGCCTGATGATGATCGTCGAGAAGCTGCCGTGGGCCAACACGCTCGACGTGACGCGCGGCGTGGAGAAGGTGCTCGCCGAGCTGAAGCGCGGGCTGCCCGGCATCGAGATCGACTCCACCATCTTCCGGCCGGCGACCTTCATCGAGCTGTCGATCCACAACCTCATGATCGCGCTCGCCATCGGCGCGATCCTGGTGATCCTGGTGCTGGGCGCGTTCCTCTACGAGTGGCGCGTGGCGCTGATCAGCGTGACTGCGATCCCGCTGTCGCTGGTGGCGGCGGGGGTGGTGCTCTATTACATGGGCGCCACCATCAACACGATGGTGCTGGCGGGATTCGTGGTCGCCCTCGGGTCGGTCGTGGACGACGCCATCATCGATGTGGAGAACATCGTGCGGCGCCTGCGCGAGCACCGCAAGGCGGGCAGCGACAAGTCGACGGCCCGAATCATCTTCGATGCGTCGATGGAGGTGCGCCCGGCGATCCTGCAGGCCACCGTGATCATCGTGTTGGCGGTCGCGCCGGTGTTCTTCATGGGCGGGCTGGCGGGCGCGTTCTTCGAGCCGCTCGCCCTCGCCTTCATCCTGGCGATGCTCGCTTCCATGGTCGTGGCGCTCACGGTCACGCCAGCCCTGTGCCTGATTCTGCTGCGTCGGGCCGGCATCGAGCACCGGGAATCGCCGCTGGTCCCCTGGCTCAAGCGGAAGTACGGTGCGATGCTGGCCCGAGTCATCCGGGCGCCGCGCGCGACCTTCGCCACGGCCCTCGCCCTGGTCATCGCCGGCGCCGCGGTCTGGCCCTTCCTCGGGCACTCGCTGCTTCCGGCGTTCAAGGAACGCGACTTCCTGATGCACTGGGTCCCGGCCGAAGGGACGTCGCGCCCGGAAACGTTCCGGATCACGCAACTCGCCAGCCGCGAGCTGCGGGCCGTTCCCGGGGTCCGCAATTTCGGCGCCCACATCGGCCGCGCCGTCGGCGGTGACGAGCCCTACGGCGTGAGCTTCACCGAGAACTGGATCAGCGTCGATCCGAAGGTCGACTACGACAAGACTCGCGCGAACATCGAGGCCGTCGTCGAGGGCTATCCCGGGCTGTACCGCGACGTGCAGACCTATTTGCGGGAACGGATCAAGGAGGTCCTGACCGGCGCGGGCGAGTCCATCGTGGTGCGCATCTTCGGGCCCGAGCTCCCGGTCCTGCGGCAGAAGGCGCACGATGTGGAAGCGGCTCTCAAAGGCATCCCAGGCCTCATCGATCTGCATGTCGAGCAGCAGGTCGAGATCCCGCAAATCCAGGTCAAGGTGAACCTCGAGGCGGCGGGGCGCCATGGGCTCAAGCCGGGCGACATCCGCCGGGTGGCGGCCGTCATGATGTCGGGCCAGGAAGTCACCGACATTCACAAGGACGGCAAGGTCTACGACATCTTCGTCTGGTCACCGCCTTCGATGCGCCACAGCGTGGAGAGCCTGCGCGAGTTCCTGGTCGACACGCCCTATGGCGGGCGCGTGCGGCTGGGCGAGGTGGCGGACATCGGCCTGGTGCCGACGCCGAACAAGATCAAGCGCGAGAACAACTCCCGCCGCATCGACGTGCACGCCAACGTCCAGGGGCGCGACCTGGGCGCCGTGGCCGACGAGGTCGAGGACCGGCTCGAAAAAATCCAGTTCCCGATCGGGTACCACCCGCAGCTCTTGGGCGAGTACAAGGAGCGCGAGACCGCGCAGGAGAGGCTGCTCGTGTTCTCGATTGCCATGGTGGTCGCGATCTTCCTTATTCTGCAGGCCTCCTTCGGGCAGTGGCGGCTGGCGAGCCTCATCTTTCTCGCCCTGCCGGCGGCGCTGGTCGGCGGCGTGCTGGCCGCGTCCGCGGGCGACCGCGTGATCTCGCTCGGCTCCCTGGTCGGGATCATCACGGTGCTCGGGATTGCCGCCCGCAACAGCATCCTGCTGATCCAGCATTACCGGCATCTCGAGCAGGTGGAAGGAGAACCGTTCGGTCTCGGTCTCGTCCTGCGCGGCGCGAGCGAACGGCTGTCCCCGATCCTGATGACCACCCTGTGCACCGGATTGGCCCTGCTGCCGCTGATCGTTGCCGGCAGCATTCCCGGTTACGAGATCGAGCATCCGATGGCAGTCGTCATTCTGGGCGGGCTCGTGACCTCGACGTTGCTGAGCCTGTTCGTGGTGCCGGTTCTGTACCTGCGGTTCGCAACCGGGTCCGTCCAGGCCAGCGATGGGCTGCTCGCTCGACGGGCATCCAGCTAGGAAGCATTGGGAGGAGAAATCATGCGTCTGCAGCGGCTGTCTTTTCTCGGCGTCATTGCTCTCGCCATCGTTGCGGCGCCCGGACCATCGGCGCGCGCCCAGCAGGCCGAGCCCGACCGGATCCGGGGCCAGATCACCAGGGTCGACGGTTCTTCCATCGTGCTGAAAACCGCGAAAGGCGTGAACCTGCGCATCCGGCTGCCGGAATCAGCCACGATCTTCAGCCTCACCCAGGCGAGGTTCGCCGACGTGGATTTCGGCACCTACGTCGGTGCCGTCTCCGAGAAGATGGGCGACCACATTTACAGCCCGATCGTCCGGGATTCCCTGAGCTGGCTGCACAAAGGGTTCGAGTTCCGGGTCATCGACGAGAAATTGCGTGGCATTGCGGTAGGCCACACGAAGTGGGACCTCACGCCGAACAGCGTGATGACGCACGGCTGGATCGATGACATGGAGGGGCGGGTCGTCTCGATCAAGTACGGCCCCACCGAAGAAGAGGAAACGGACGTGGAGATATCCCGCGACACGCCCGTCGTGAAGATGTCGCCCGGGGACAGAAGCATGCTCAAGCCGGGTGCGACCGTATTTGTCGGCGCGCAGAAAAATGCAGAAGGAAGCTATTCGGCGGTGTTCATTTTCGTCGGCAAGGACGGCGCGGTCCCCGGGCTCTAAGGCTTTGTTGCTACAGGAGGTTACTCCAATGAAACTCGGAACATTTCTCGGTGGGTTCGTTGCCCTGGCAGCGATGACGACGCTCGCGCTGGCGGCATCCCCGGGGCCGGCCGGCAAGAGCGCGGCGGTCACCTTGGAGAAAATCCCCGGCAGCAGCGCCAAGCGCGTCATCCTGAGCCCGAAGGCGGCCGAGCGGCTGGGCATCCAGACGGGCAAGGTGAGCGAAGACACGATCGTGCGCAGGCAGATGGTCGCCGGCCTCGTCACTCCGCCCGTGGACAGCGGGTCGCAGTCCAAGCAGGCCGCCGGCGTCTTTGGCGGCTTCTCCCAGACCGCGGCAACGCCGCCGCCGCCCGTTGCGGTAAAGAGCCTGCCCGCCGCCGACGAGGTCTGGGTGCTCGTGACGCTGTCGCCCGCGGAATGGGAGCGGCTGGCGAAAGACAAGCCGGCGCGGGTTCTGCCGCTCTTCACGCGCGACAAGTTTGGTACCGATGTGCTGGCGCGGCCCTCCGGAATGCCCCCGCTTGAAGACACGAAGCGCTCGATGCTGAACGTGTACTACGTGGTGCCCGGCAAGAATGCCGACCTGGCGCTGAACAAGCGCATGCGCATCGAGCTGCAGCTCGCCGGCGACGAGGGCAAGCAGAAGGTGGTGCCGTACGGGGCGGTGTACTACGACGCGAAGGGCGCCCCCTGGGTCTACGTCAACACGGCACCGTTCACGTTCGAACGCCAGCGCATCGGCGTGGATCGCATCGAAGGCGATGTGGCGGTGCTCACCGAGGGCCCGCCCGTCGGCACCCCGGTGGTCACGGTCGGCGCCGCGTTGCTATACGGCGCAGAGATTTTCGGCAAATGAAGCGCCACGCACGCAGGGAGGTTTGACATCATGTTTCGCTGGATCGTTGGATCGAGCCTGCAGTTCCGCTTCGTGGTGCTGGGCATCGCCGCGGCCTTGGTGGTGTTCGGCGCCGTCCGGCTTCAGAAGATGTCCGTCGACGTCTTCCCCGAGTTCGCGGCGCCCGTGGTCGAGGTGCAGACCGAAGCGCTGGGACTGTCCGCCAACGAGGTGGAAAGCCTGATCACCCTCAACCTCGAGGAGCTGCTGAGCGGCGTGCCCTGGCTGGAATCGATCCGCTCCAAGTCCGTGACCGGGCTGTCATCGATCCTGCTCACGTTCAAGCGCGGAACCGACCTCATCAAGGCCCGGCAGATGATCCAGGAGCGCCTGACGCTCGCGTATACGCTGCCCAACGTTGCGAATCCGCCGGTCATTCTGCAGCCCCTGTCGGCCACCAGCCGCTTCATGATGGTCGGGATCTCGTCGAAGACGGTGGAGCCCACCGAGCTGTCGATGCTCGCCCGCTGGACGATCAAGCCCAAGCTCACGGGCGTGCAGGGCGTGGCCAACGTGGCGATCTGGGGGCAGCGGCTGCGCCAGCTGCAGGTCCAGATCGATCCCGACCGGCTGCGCAGCGCCCGCCTGATGCAGGACGATATCATCGCCGCCGCCGGGGATGCGCTATGGGTTTCGCCGCTCACTTTCCTGAAGGGCTCGGCGCCGGGCACCGGCGGCTGGATCGACAACCGCAACCAGCGGCTCGGCGTGCATCACCAGATGCCGATCGCATCGCCTGAGGACATGGCCAAGGTGGCCGTGGGCGCGCAGCACCTGCTGATGACCGGCAAGCACCTGTCGCTGGGCGAGGTGGCCGAGGTGACCTTCTCGCACCCGCCGCTGATCGGCGACGCTTTCGTGAACAACGGCAACGGCCTCATGCTGGTGATCGAGAAGCTCCCGGGCGCCAACACGCTCGAAGTCACGCGCGCCGTCGATCAGGCGCTGGCCGAGCTGGGCCGCGGGCTTCCCGGCGTGGAGATCGATGCGACGGTGTTTCGCCTCGCGTCGTACATCAAGGATTCGATCTCCAACCTGACCGAGGCGATCCTCTTCGGCGCGATCCTGCTCGTCCTCGCCATTGGCGCGTTCCTCTTTAACTGGCGCAGCGCGCTGGTCGCCGCCGTGTCGATCCCGCTGTCGCTGCTCGCCGCGGTGGTGGCCCTGCAACTGACCGGCGCGACGCTCAACACCATGATTCTTGCCGGCCTGGTGCTCGCCCTCGGCGTGGTCATCGATGACGCGGTCGTCGATGCCGAGAAGCTCATGAAACGGCTGCGCAGCCGCAGGCAAGGCGGCGAAGCGTCGGCTGCGAGCCTGATCCATGAGACGGTGCTGGAGACGCGAAGCACCACCCTCTACGCCACCCTGATCGTCGTGCTCGCCGTCACGCCCATCTTCTTCATGGGCGGCGTATCGGGCGCGTTTTTCGAGCCGCTCGCGCTGTCCTATGTGCTGGCGGTGGTGGCCTCCATGATCGTCGCCATGACGCTGACGCCGGCGTTGAGCCTGATGCTCCTCGGCAATTCGGCCCGCGAGCCTCGCGAGTCGCCCATCGCGGCCCGGCTGCGCAGCCGCTACGAGACGGCGCTCGAGAAGGCGATCCAGGCGCCGCGCAAGGTCTTCATTGCCGCCGGCGTGGTGGTGCTGGTGGGCGTCGCCGTCTGGCCCTTTCTCGGGCAATCGCTGCTGCCATCGCTCAAGGAGCCGGAGCTGCTGGTGAACTGGGCCACCCTGCCGGGCACGTCCTATGCCGAGACCTACCGCATCACCTCGCGGGTCAGCCGCGAGCTGCGGTCGCTGCCGGGCGTGCGCAACGTGGGCGCCCATCTCGGACGCGCGGTCACCGGGGACCAGGTCGTCGGAATCAATTCGGGCCAGATCTGGGTCAGCATCGATCGCAAGGCGGATTACGACAAGACGGTCGCCGCCATTCGAGAGACGATCGACGGCTACCCGGGCATCGATCGCAACGTCCAAACCTACCTGCGCGACAAGATCAGCGAAGTGCTGACCGGCGCAAGCAGCGCGATCGTCGTGCGCATCTACGGCCAGAAGCGCGAGATCCTGCAACAGAAGGCCGAGGAGGTCAGGCAGGCGCTTTCCGGCATCCGCGGAATCGTCGACTTGCGCGCCGAAGGGCAGGTGGAGGAGCCCCAGGTGCGGGTCAAGGTGAACCTCGATGCCGCGGGCAAAGCCAACGTCAAGCCGGGGGACGTGCGGCGCACCGCGGCGACCGTGTTCGCCGGGCTGACCGTCGGTTTCCTGTTCGAGGACCAGAAGATCTATGACGTGGTCGTATGGGGCGCGCCCGAAACCCGCCACAGCCTCAACAATCTTCGCGATATGTGGATCGAGAAGCTGGATCGCCAGCCCGTACGGTTGGGCGATGTCGCCGAGGTGAGCATCGTGCCGACGCCGACGGTCATCCGGCACGAGAAAATCACGCCTTACGTCGATGTCGTGGCCAATGTCGCCGGCCGGGACCTGGGCTCGGTGGCGGAAGAAGTCGACGACCGGCTGGAGAAAATCCAGTTCCCGCTCGAGTACCACCCGGTGCTGCTGGGCGAGTATGCCGAGCTGGAGAACGCGCAGCAACGCATCCTGGGCGTGGCGCTTGCGGCCGTGATCGGGATTTTCCTTCTGCTGCAGGCTTGCTTTCGCAGCTGGCGCCTCGCGCTGATCGCCTTCCTCGCGCTCCCGGCATCGATCATCGGCGGCGTGCTGGCGGCGTCCGTCAGCGGCGGCGTGATCTCGCTCGGCTCGATCGTCGGCTTGCTCGCCGTGCTGGGCCTCGCGGCGCGCCACGGCCTCCTGCTGTTCCATGAGTATCAGCGTCTGGAGGAACAGGAAGGCGTGCCGTTCGGGCTCGAGCTCGTCGTGCGCGGCGCGCGCGAACGCCTGTCGGCGATCCTGACGAGTTCCGCGGCGATCGTCGCCGCGTTGCTGCCGCTCATCGTCTTCGGCCCGCTTGCCGGCCTCGAGATCCTGCAGCCGACGGCCATCGTCATCGTGGGCGGCCTGGTCGCCTCCACCCTGGTCACGCTGTTCGTCATGCCGCCGCTCTACCTGGTCGTCGGGTCGGCTGCACAGCGGGAACCCGAGCTCGATCTGGATGGACGGGGATAGTCGCTCATGTTCGCCAGCGGATACCGCTGTGGAGTGGTGTTGCTCTTGATGACCGTCCCTTTCGCCGCGTTGGCGCAGTTCCAGCCGCCCGGGGGGGTGCGAGAGGGCACCCCGTCGCCCGAGCGGCCGGCGATCCCCGCATTGCCCAGCGAATTGAGGTTCTCGTATGGCTACGGCAGCGATTCGGAGTACACCTACCGCAAGAACGACGATCTCGACAGTCGCGTCCCGGACAATAGCCAGCTCTTCGCGCCGACCTTGTTCGGCTTCGTGGATTATCGACCGACGCCCTGGCTCGCCACGCGGCTGGAGATGACGCTGGAAGTGCCGATCGACGTGAAGCCGCAGCAGACGATCAACCTTCCGAGCGGAGAGGTTGTGCCGCCGACGAAGCGGCGCGCCTCGCTCCTCATCGACCAGGCCTATGCCACCGTCAAGACCCCCGGCGCGACCTGGGAAGGGACGCTGGGGCGCCGCAATTTCGAGGACCCGCGGCTTTGGCTGTACGACGCAGCGCTCGATGCAGCCTTAGTGAAGCTCAGTCGAGGCTATGTTCAAATCGAAGCGAGCGTGTCGCGGGAGAACCTGTGCGACTGCGACCTGCTCACCAATGTACCGAAAGGCCGGATCGACAACTACATCGTCTACGCGGACTACCGCGGAATCGAAGATCACCGGTTGGCGGCCTACTGGATCAAGCGGTATGACCAAACGGGCGTCGAAGGCAAGCCCGTCCAAATGGGTGTGCGCGCCTACGGCAGGCCGACGGACCAGCTCAACTACTGGGCCGACCTCGGTATTACGCGGGGCAAGGACGAGCTGCACCAGAAACTGGAAGGTACCGCCTTCGATGTCGGCTTCACTTATCGGTTCCGCGGCGCTCCGCTCGGCCTCAGCGTTACTTTGGGCTATGCGGTGGGGACCGGCGACGGCAACCCCAGCGACACCAAAAATAGCGAATACCGCCAAACCGGCTTGCAGTCGAATGAAGCGAGGTTTGGCGGCGTGACCCAGTTCAAGGCCTACGGCGAGACGATCGACCCCGAGCTGAGCAACGTCAAGATCCTGACCGCCGGCGTCGGCTTCCGGCCGGCGCCGACGATGTTCGTGGACCTGGTCTACCACCGCTACGCGCTGAAAGCGATCGCGGACCAGATCCGCAACTGGGCGCTCACGGCCCAGATGAACCAGGACGACGCCGCGCTCAGCCGGGACGTGGGCGAGGAGCTCGACATCATCCTCGGGTTTCGCAACCTGTTCGGCGTCAAGCGGCTCGGGTTCGAGGCGCGCGCGGGCGTGTTCTTTCCCGGAAAGGCCTTCCGCAACGAGGTCACCGGCAATCCGAACGCATTCCAGCGCCCCGACAAGGCGGTAAGCTTTCTTGCCGTGATCATTTTGTAAACTACCCACGAGGTCATGCCATGACTATGCGAGACGTTCGATTCATCGTCGCTGCCGCAGGCCTCGCGCTCTGCGCGAGCGCCGCGCAGGGCGCGGAAAGCCCCTGGCAGGAAGAGTTCGCCACCTCGAGCTGCAACATGGTGACGAGCGGCAGAAATCCGTACTTCGTGCTCGAGCCCGGCTTCCAGCTGGTCCTCGAAGGAGGCCGGGTGAGGCTGCAGATCACCGTGCTCGACGAAACCAAGGTGGTCGCCGGCGTCACCACCCGGGTGGTCGAGGAACGGGAATGGAAAAGCGGCAAGCTGCACGAAGTCTCGCGCAATTACTTCGCGATGTGCGAGCAGACGAAGGACGTGTTCTACTTCGGCGAGGACGTGGACTACTACAAGAACGACAAGGTGGTGAAGCACGACGGCTCGTGGCTCGCGGGCGTCAACGGAAACCGCGCCGGCCTGATCATGCCCGGCACGCCGAAGCTCAAGATGCGGTATTACCAGGAGATCGCGCCGGGCGTGGCGATGGACCGCGCCGAGATCGTCAGCCTCACCGAGACGTGCAAGACGCCTGCCGGCACCTTTCAGAATTGCCTGAAGGTCCTGGAAGGCTCCGCGCTCGAGCCGGAGGCCAAGGAGTACAAGTATCACGCGCCCGGCATCGGGCTCGTGCGCGACGAGGACCTGCGGCTCACCCGCTATGGCTTCGTCAAGAACAAATAGGATCGCCTCTTGCGCTGCCGCTCTCCTCGCGGGGTGCGCAGCGGGACCGCCGGCGGAACGCGCGGCAGCGCAGCCTGCCGCCTACGAGCAAGGCTGGCGCGATGGCTGCGACACGGGCCTCTACGTGCGCGACGTCCGGTCTGCCGGCGCGCCCCTTGCGGGCGACCGCTTCGCACACGACGCCGAACGATTCCGCACCAGCAGGGACTACGCGGTCGGCTGGGGCGATGGCATAAAGAGCTGCGATACCGGACGGGCTGATCGTCCTGATCGTCGCCAGCCATGATCCAGCGAACGTTGGGGCTTGTTGCCGCCGCGGCCATGGTCCTCTCCGCGTGCGGCGGACACGCCATGGGCTGGGTCTCGCAGTGGCAGGACGAGTTCGACATCGCCAAATGCAAGCTGCTGGCGACCGGGCGCAATGACTACTTCATCCTGGAGCCCGGCTTCCAGCTGGTCCTCGAAGGCGGCGGAGAGCGGGTGCAGATCACGGTGCTCGACGAAACCAGGGTGGTGGCCGGCGTCACCACCCGGGTGGTCGAGGAAAGAGAATGGAAGGACGGCAAGCTGCAGGAAGTCTCGCGCAACTACTTTGCGATCTGCGAGCAGACCAAGGACGTGTTCTACTTCGGCGAGGACGTCGACATCTACAAGGATGGCAGGGTGGTCAAGCACGACGGCGCCTGGCTCGCCGGCGTCAATGGCAACCGGCCCGGCCTGATGATGCCCGGCACGCCGAAACCGAAGATGAAGTACTACCAGGAAATCGCGCCGGGCGTGGCAATGGACCGGGCCCAGGTCATCAGTCTGCGGGAAACGTGCACCACGCCTGCCGGCACGTTTGCAGACTGCCTCAAGATCGAGGAAAGCTCGGCGCTCGAGTGGTTTGCGAAGGACTACAAGTATTACGCGCCGGGAATCGGACTGGTCAGGGACGAGGACTTGCGGCTCGTCAAGTACGGCTTCGTCAAGTAGCTCTCGTTCCTGAGTTCGTCAGCAAGGCCGCCACGAGCGGGTGCGCGGGAACCCGCTCGAGCCGGGCAGCATTGCTCAAGCGGGGTTCTTCAGGAAGTCGTTTCCTCAGTCGTCACGGTCGCGATTGCGGCGCCGATCGCCATCGTCGTCGTCGTCATCGTCGCCTTTGCCCTCGTCACGGTCGTCGTCCGGCTTCCTGCACAGCTGTCTTGCGGTGCGGTTATCGGGATCGCTCGGCAGGACGTTGCTCGCCGCGGCCTGAGCGATCAGCCGATCCGCGTCTTCCTGCAGCAGGAGGCGCTTGCGCACCTCCTGCCGGGCGGCATGCCGCACCACGCAGTCGTATCCCTCCTGGCTTCCATAGCGCTCCTCGATCGAGCGGCGCGGATCGCGGTTCGCGATACGCTCGGCTTTGGTCATCGCGAAGGGAATGTAGCCGGCGGCAAGACTGCCTTCGTTGCCCCGTAGCGGCCCGCTCGCGATGGGATTCCAGCTCGTATAGGTGCCCAGGGGAGCCTGCAGCAGCAGCGATTTCACGCCGGCGATCTCGTTGCCGTCCTCGTCGACCTTGGCCGCGGGCGTGGGGATGACCTGCCGGATCGGCGGAACCACGTTCGTCATCACGCCCGACTGGTCGTTGTAGCGGAAGTCCGGACCGTAGTCGTAGTCCATGAGCACGTTCATCACGTTGTCGGGCGTCGGCGCGCCGGGAATCTTCGGCCAGTGCATCGCCTTCGCGGTCGCGGGCACCAGCGTGCCGTCGCTGACCTTGGGGTACGTGCTGCGCGGCGGATTTCTGCCCTTCGTGACCCACTCGACCAGCGCGACGAACAGCGCACGCCGCGTTTCTGTTTGCGGGTTCGGGTTCTCGGCCAGCATCAAGCCGTCCTGCGCGGGCTGCGCAACGGCAAAGCCGCCGCCGCCGCCGCCGTGGTCGGTGCTCGCGTGGTAGTAGCGGCGCACGTTGCTCGGCAGGCGCAGATCTTCCTTGCCGGTGGTGCCGGCGATGCCGACGCTGCCGCGGCTGTACCAGATCTCCGGCCCGCCGAAATCGTCGACGATCTTCGGGCAGGTATGGGTCGCCCGGCAGCGCTGCAGCAGCCCGGTCACGCCGCGCCCGCGCCTGCGGTCGTTGTAGTCGCCCCACCAGATCGGCCCCTCGGCACCCGCCTCGAAGATGTTGGCGATGTTGCCGGGCTGGGCGAAGCGGATGTTGAACTGGCCCATCTGGCCGGCGATGATCGGGTGCGCCCCATCCCAGATGATCCTGCCGTCCTCGTCCTCGTTGAAGCCGAGCAGCAGGAAGTTCTTCTGGTAACGGCCGGACTGCGAGCGTCCGTATCCGATCGCCCAGTTGATCCTGCCGGCGATCGGGTTGCCGTCCGCAGCGCTCGCCCGCCGGAAGAAGGAGTTCACGTCGCGCATCGCCGCCATGCCGACGCCGAGCACCAGCGGGTCCTTGGCGGTATAGACCAGCTCGTAAATCAGGTTCGGATTGAAGCCGTTCCTGAGGCAGATATTCGAGGCGCTGGGCGTGCCGGGGAAGGGTACGGCGGCGCTGCAGGTGGCGAACGCCCAGTCGCTGCGCGGGATCTCGGCCACGCCGCTGCGCACGCCGGTGTTCGTCTCGCGCTCGATCGAAACCAGCCTGCCGTTCGACGCGTCGAGCGCGGCGGGCGTGCGCCCGCGTCCAGGGAGCGGCCGCGTATTCACGTTGCCTGCGACCGTCACGAAGCGCGCGAACGTCGGCCCGGTGACGCCGCTCAACACCGGCACCTCGACCGTCTCGAGCGCGGCGGTGCCGTTGTTGAACACGAGATCGCCCTGCCAGCCGCTCGCGAGGTAGACGTGGCCAGGCTTCTGGTCGAAGCCGTCTCCGGCGTCGGTAGCGCTGCCTCCCAGGTTGCCGAAGCCCAGCGCGCGTCCGCCGCGATTGGGCACACCGTAGACCAATACCCCGCTCAAGCGGCTAATGTCGACCGGCTTGAGGATCGTGAAGGTCGCCTTGTAGGTCACCTTGCCGGCGGCATTGCGCGGCGCGAGCTGGATGTCGGTGATCACGGCGTTGTGGCGGCTGAAGGGATCGAGCTCTCCGCTTACCACGCCGCGCACCTGCTCGTAGGCCCCGACTTCGCCGAACACGCGCCCGCCGAACGCCGGGGTGGTGCTGATGATGGTGATGCCCGTGACCCGCGCCTCGGTTGGCGCGACCGAAAGAAGCAGGATTGCGGATGCTGCAAACGCGGCCGCTGCTCTACTACGTTGCGTTGGCTTTGACATGGATCAGGTCTCCTCTCCAGCGGTCATTCTGGATCAAGGCCGCGCGTCGATTGATAACCATCTCGCATCGATTGATGAGCACATTGAAATAGTGTCCACCCGGCGCGTGGTAAATCTCTCGACACTGGAGGGAGTCCATGAACCCACTGCACGGCTCGTTGTGCGCGCTTGCGTGCGCGTTCCTGCTGCCCGCCGCGTTCCCGCTCGTCGCGCTCGCGGGCGACCGCGATGACGACGACGACGATGGCGGCGGCGGGAGCAGGATCGAAATCCGCACGCTTTCCACGCCGGCCGACCGCGTGAGCGGCGGCGACGTGCTGGTCGAGATCGCGAACGCCGGAAAAAGCCGGCACGGGCTGGAAGTGCGGCTGAACGGCCGCGATGTCACCGCCGCCTTCCGGCGCAGCGGGTCATCCGGCACGCTCGTCGGCCTGGTGAGCGGTCTCGAGCCTGGGAAAAACAAGCTCTCGGCGGGCGGGCGCGGCCAGCCCAAGGAGACGCTGGAGATCACGAACTATCCGCTGAGCGGGCCGATCACCTCCGGCCCGCACATCACGCCGTTCATCTGCCAGACGCACAGCTTCCTGCTGCCCGACGGCACGCCGTATACCGCGCAGCCGGTCACCGACGCGAGCTGCGCGGCGCCGACCCGGATCACCTACCTCTACATGCCGGTCGGCGGCACCGCGTTCGTTCCGCTGCCGAGCACCACCACGCTGCCGCCGAACGTGGCGATGACCACCACCACGACCGGGGCGACGGTGAGGTTCATCGTGCGCGTCGAGACGAGCACGATCAATCGCGGCATCTACCAGAGCGCCATCCTGCACGACCCGACGGCCGACCCGGCGCCCGGCGTGTTCTCGCCGCCGCGCGGCTGGAACAAGCGCCTGATCGCGGTCGAGGGCTTCGGCTGCCCGGGAGGCTGGTACATCCAGGGCGCGTCGATCGGCAGCCTTTCGTTCGGCGGCATGGATTTCCACCTGCTCAGCCCGACGCGGCTCGGCGAAGGCTACGCGATGTTCAGCAACACCCTGCAGCACCCGTCGAACAACTGCAACTCGGTGCTCGCGGGCGAAGCGGCGATGATGAGCAAGGAGCACTTCATCGAGACCTACGGTACGCCGCGCTATACGGTGAGCGCCGGCTGCTCCGGCGGCTCGTACGGCAGCATCCAGCTCGCCGACCAGTTGCCGGGCCTGTTCGACGGCGCGCTCATCGCCTGCACGTTCCCCGATCCGCTTTCCATCGCCCTGTCCGGGTCCGACGGTCACCTGCTCGCGCAGTACTTTGCCGTCACGAATCCGGCGGGGTTCACCAACGCACAGAAAGTGGCCATCTCGGGCTACAAGTTCTCGGGTCCGGACGGCACGCTGGCGTTCATCGACGCGGCGCGGCAATCCGGCCGCACCGACCCGGTTCCCGGGCGCGTGTCTGCGGGGATTCCGGGCTATGCCTCTGCGCCGTTCACCGCCGCCGTTCCTGCGGCCCTGCGCTACCACCCGGTCACCAATCCCGGCGGCGCGCGCGGCACCGTGTACGACGCGGCGCGAAACGCCTACGGCATCGATCGGCGCACGGGCTTCGCGCTACGCCCGTTCGACAACGCGGGAGTCCAGTACGGGTTGCAGGCGCTGAACGCCGGGGTCATCACGCCCAGGCAGTTCCTCGACCTGAACGAGGGCATCGGCGGCGTCGACCAGGACGCGAACTTCGTCGCCTCGCGCTCGGCCGGCGACCGCGGAGCGATCCGCCGCGCCTACCAGAGCGGGCTCCAGTTCGTGGGAAGCGGCGGTCTCGCGTCGATCCCGCTCGTGGATATCGCGGGCATCCACAACGACGACGCCGGCTACCACTACCAGTGGTTCCACTTCGCGACGCGCGAGCGCATGCTGCGGGCGAACCGCCAAACGGACAACCACGTGATGTGGCGCGGCAACGTGCCCTATCCCGCGGCCTGGAGCATGTTCATCGCGTGGGTTGAAGCGATCAGCAACGACGGCGGGCGCGCGTCGACGCATGACAAGATCGTGCGCAACAAGCCCGCCAACGCGGTCGACGGCTGCTGGGCGAGCGCGACCCAGTTCATCGCGGAGCGCCAGACGTTCGGCAGCGCCCCGACGTCGACCTGCAACACGCTATTCCCGTCGTTCGCGTTCCCGCGCTACGTGGCCGGAGGGCCGCTCGCCGCCGACAACCTGAAGTGCCGCCTGGAGCGGGTGGAACGCCGCGACTACAGCGTCGCCTTCACGGACGCCGAGTTCGCGCGCCTGAAGCGCATCTTCCCGAACGGAGTGTGCGACTGGAGCAAGGCAGGCGTCGAGCAGACCGGGGTCGTGCCGTGGGGATCGTTCGGACCGGCGCCGGAAAATCTCGTCTTCGACATCACCGACCCGCGTCGTCACCACGACGACGATGATGACGACGACGATTGACCGGGCTTTTATCCCGCTTTTTATCCTGCTTTTTATCCCTCTATCGCTTTGATGCGAGGTGGGAATGACTGGATGAGCGACTCCTGATAGTGCCGGACGCGCCGCGTGATAAACCTACGCGAGCGCATCTTGCACTCACAGGAGGAAGCCATGTCGAAGTGGACTCGGTACGTTTGCATGATCGCGGGCGCGCTTGCGCTCGTGCTGGCCGGCACGGCGGCGGCCACCGGCAAGAAGGGCGCGAAGCACGCGCCCAGGTTCGAGGTCGACGCGTCCTGGCCGAAGACGCTGCCGAACAACTGGGTCATCGGGCAGACCGGCGGCATCGCGGTCGACTCGCGCGACCACATCTGGGTGCTGCAGCGCCCGCGCTCGATCGCGGAGCGCTACCTCGGCCCGACGCTGACGCCGCCGCGCTCGACCTGCTGCTTCGCCGCGCCCTCGGTGCTGGAGTTCGACCAGGCCGGCAACCTGGTGCAGGCGTGGGGCGGGCCGTCGGATCCCGGCTTCCTGCAGAGCCGCTGCACCGCCGCGATGGGGTGCGAGTGGCCGGAAACCGAGCACGGCATCTTCGTCGACCACAACGGCTTTGTGTACATCGGCGGCAACGGCGGGCCGGACCACCAGGTGATCAAGTTCACCCGCAACGGCGATTTCGTGATGCAGATCGGCAAGTCCGGGATGCGCGGCCCGAGCCACCCGATCACGCTTGCGCCGAACGGCACGCCGCTGCTCGGCCGCCCCGCCGAGATGGACCTCGACCGCGAGGCGAACGAGCTCTACATCGCCGACGGCTACCAGAACCGGCGCATCATCGTGGTCGACGCGACCAGCGGCCAGTACAAGCGCCACTGGGGCGCGTACGGCAACGTGCCGAGCGACGCGGCGATCCCGCCGTACGACCCGGCCGCGCCGCTGCCGCAGCAGTTCCGCACGCCGGTGCATTGCGTCGCGGTCGCGGCCGACGGCCTGGTCTACGTGTGCGACCGCGTGTCCAACCGCATCCAGGTGTTCCGGACGAACGGCACCTTCGTCAAGGAGTTCCGCACCGATCCCAACACCCGCGGCAACGGCTCGGCGTACAACGCCGGGCTTTCGCCCGACCGCGCGCAGAGCTTCCTGTTCAACGCCGACGGCGAGAACCAGCACATCTGGGTCTTCATGCGCCAGACCGGCCAGGTCCTCTCCAAGGTCGGGCGCGGCGGGCGGCAGGCCGGAGAGTTCACTGCCGTGCACAGCCTCGCGGTGGATTCGAAGGGAAACATCTACACGGGTGAAGTCGACGCGGGGATGAGGCTGCAGAAGCACGCGAACCTCGGGACCTCGCGGCGCGACGACGATGACGACGACGACGACTGATCGTATAGTCATACCCATGCAGCTTCGCAGCCCGAAGGAAGCGGCGGCGCCGACGGCGGCGGCGCTCGCCTATGCGAGGGTGCGCGGCGACATCCTGCGCGGCGTGCTGATGCCGCTCGAGCGGCTGCGCGTCAACGACATCGGCGAGCGCTACGGCTGCGGCGCGATCCCGACGCGCGAGGCGCTGAACCGCCTCACCGCCGAGCACCTGGTGATCCATTCCGAGCAGCGCGGCTTCGCCGTGGCGCCGATCAGCGCGCAGGGCCTGCGCGACCTGACGAAAGCGCGCAGCATGCTGGTGGAAGTGGCGATGCGCGAAGCGGTGCTGCAGGGCGACGCGGCGTGGGAAGAGCGGGTGCTGCTCAGCTACCACCGGCTTTCCAAGGTGCGGAGATATTTGAGCCTGGAGCCGAGGACGCCGAACCCGGCGTACGACGACCCGCACCGCGAGTTCCACTCCGCGCTGATCTCGGGCTGCGGCTCGCAATGGGTGGTGAGCCTGTGCGAGCGCCTGTTCGACCACGCCGAGCGCTACCGCAACCTGTCGCGCAAGCTCCTGGTGGCGCCGCGCGAGGACGAGCACAAGAAGATCGTCGATGCCGCGCTCGCCCGGCGGCTCGACGAGACCGTGGCCCTCAGCAAGCGCCACGTCGAGATCACCGCCGAAATCATCCTGCAGCACCCCGACTCCGACATCAACTGAGGTCGTTGCCCACTCGCAGTGGGCCGATTCCACGGCGGGCCGATTCATGAGCGGCCCTCGTTAATCCACGACCAAGTTCTATATAAAGTCGCGAAACGAGGGCAGAGAATATATTTTCTGCCGACCTTTGGAGGGGGACGTCATGAAACGCAAGTCTGGAGTTTCCCGTCGCGATTTCCTGAAGACCGGGGCACTGGCCGGCGCTGCTGTCGCGACCGGCGGCGGCGCGCTGACCGCGAGCGTGGTGAGCGCAACCGAGAAGTCGAAGCGGCGCCGGAAGCGCGGCTCGCTCGTCCTGGTGAACGGCCGCATCCATACCATGGACGACCGCGGCAGCGTCGTGTCCGCGGTCGCGATCCGCGGCGGACGCTTCGTCGAGGTCGGCCACGGCGCGC
>Ga0105340_1000524_pt1 | contig 18418 bp, 17 predicted proteins | sample EasRivMeERMLT700_FD_89676 | JGI IMG/M metagenome (GOLD analysis project Ga0105340, IMG submission 89676) | Soil microbial communities from meander-bound floodplain in the East River, Colorado, USA - East River MetaG ERMLT700 | ecosystem: Environmental > Terrestrial > Soil > Floodplain | place...
GGCCCCGACGACATCCTGACTCTGGTCGAGCTCGATCGACCTGCCGAAGGAGACAGCCTGGGAACGAACGCGCGGGCGCGGATCACCTTCCGGGACTGGTTCAACGGCGGCCTGGTGATCGAGGCGCGAGTCGTCTCGTCGGCGGTCGTGGCCGCCGTCCTGCCGCTCCTCGCCGGTGAGGCCGAAGAGCGGGCGGCGGCCTGGGCCCAGGTGATGGCAGCCAGCGCGAGCGCGGGCTTCTCGGAGCAGGCAGTCGTCGGCTTTCAGGGCTTGATCCGCGACATCGAGCTCACCCGCCCCGGCTCGCCCGGTGGCAGCGATTCGACCTCCACCCTCCTCGTCGCCTATCTGGCCGACGTGGAAGAGATCGAGCGCGAAGACCAGCCGGACTCGCTCGTCATCACGCCGATGGGCGTCGAGGCGGGCATCCTGAACGACGTCTCGCCCTACCCGGGGACCGCCGCGCGGTGAGACCCAGGCGATCGGCGCTGCTCGCGCCCTGCTCCCTCTTAGCGCCCTGGTCCCTCTTGGCGCTCTGCTCCCTCGGTCTGCCGGCGGACGCGAGCGCGGCCCGGGTGCCCGGGCTTCCGGCGCTCCCCAAGCCTTGGATCGGGAGCGTCGTGCGCTACGTGGCGCTCAATCCCGAGCAACAGCGGGCGGGGCTCGACGGAGCCGACATCTTCTATGGAGTCGAGGCCGGGTTGCAGGTCGGCGGCTTCGCGCTCAGCGGCGAAGCGACCACCGGCGATGCCACCCAGCGCCTGGGCGTGGATGGAGTCGAGGATCCGGAGCTCCGGATCTGGACCGCCGCCGCGCAGGTGCGTGCTGGGCTCGGGCCGGCGCTGCCGATCTATGGATTCGCCGGCGCCGGGCTCTGGCGATTCGACTACAAGGACGATGTGGTGATGCTCGAGTTCCCGGGTGCGCCGCCGATCGCGGTCGCATTCGAAGACTTCTTTGCGCCGGCGCTCACGACCGGACTGGGAGTCGCGCTCGAACCGCGGCCCTGGCTCGGTGTGGGAGCGGATCTCGGAGTGATGGGCCTCCGGTTGAACGAGGCCCGAATCGACGGCACGGCACTTTCGGTCGAGCCCCACTGGCGGGCGAGCCCGACTGCCGCCGTGCGCGTCCGGTTCATGTGGTAGTGCGGGAGGCCGTGATGCGGATCGTGCGGATCGTAGGTTTCGCCGGAGCTATCGCCATCGCCCTCGTGACCGGAGGCCTCCTGGCCGCGACGCCGGTTGCCGCTCAGCCACGCGTTGAGCGGGTGGACGGCGGCGAGCCCTGGGAGGGCGACCGTCCGGCCCAGCGGAAGCGGGTCGAGGTGACGAACGGTGAGCCCGTGTTCCTCCGGGATGGCCCGGGCGGCGAGTACGCGATCGTCGCCACCGCCGAACCCGAGGAGCAGCTCGAGATCGTGGCCCGGCTCGGCACCTGGTACGCGGTCGAGACCGAGCCCGGTCAGACGGGTTGGATCTCCTCCTCGCGCGTGAAGGAGCTCGACCCCGACGTCCACTTCATCGTAGATCCGCGTCGCTATCGCCGGGAGCGGAGCTTCGTCTTCACGCCGGTGACCGGGCTCTACTCGGCCGAGTCGCAGTCGAACTCGGCGATGGTCGGTGGCCGGATGGGGTACTACCTCACCGATCGCTACGAGGTGGAGGCGGGTCTTGGCTTCACCCGCGTCCACCGGGATCGCGACCTGGTCGAGGACATCTTCGATCTATTGCTCGAGGAGGCCGACTATCAGGTCTTCCAGTATCAGGCCAACTTCAACGTGCACATCGTCACCGGCCGGCGGCTGAGCCCGTTCGTGACCGGCGGCATCGGCACCGCGACCTCCAATTCCAAGACCGAGCTCGCATGGAACGCGGGCGCCGGGATGATCTACTACGTGAAGCCCGACACCGGGGCCCGGCTCGAGTTCCGGAACTACCACTTCGAGACCGGGAACGCCTTCACCCGCCGTACCACCGACAACATCGAAGCGACGTTCGGGATCAGCTTCCTGTTCTAGGGGGCCGGAGGGGGAGGGTCGGTCTCCGCGCCCATCCATTGGAATCATCCAATTGGATGATCCAATCGATGGCGCCAGCAGGAAGCTCCCCATCCCCGGCAGTGGCCCGTCCCGCACTACCCGCCGGAAACGGCCGGCTCGGCCGCGGCTCCGGGGGGAGTCGCGTCCTCGAGATCATCCAGATAACCGGCGGGGAGGGCGACTGACTGGGTGCCCCCCGATTTCCCACGCGGGAGGCGCATGGCCTCGGGGGGGAAGGGGAGGGTGCGATCGGCCCCGGCGAGGATCGCCTCCAATTCCGCGAGCCGGGTCACCGTCATCAGCTTCACCCGGAGCGCCGATCCCCCGACGAACCCCTTCGTGTACCACCCCGTGTGCTTCCGGAAGGCGCGCATCGCCTGGTTCTCGCCTTGCCAGGCGACGAGGAGCCGCGCGTGCTCGATCATGAGGTCGATCACCGGGCCGAAGCTCGGCGGATTCTCGGGCTCGCGGCCCGCGAAGACGTCGGCCAGGTCCCGGAAGAGCCACGGCCGGCCCAGACAGCCGCGCCCGACGATCACGCCATCGCAATTCGTCATCCGCATCATCCGGAGCGCATCTTCGGCCTCCCAGATGTCGCCGTTTCCGAGCACCGGGATCCGGGTCACCGCCGCCTTCAGGCGTGCGATCGCGTCCCAGTCGGCCTGGCCGTCGTAGAGCTGGGCCGCGGTGCGGGCATGGAGGCCGACCGCCGCGCAACCCTCTTCCTCCGCAATTCGTCCCGCATCCAGAAACGTCACGTACTTGGCATTGATCCCGATCCGGAACTTGATCGTCACCGGGATGGGCCCCGCGCTCGCCACCGCCGCGCGCACGATGTTGCGGAGCAGCCGCGGCTTGAGCGGGATCGCCGCTCCGCCGCCGTGCACGGTCACCTTCTTCACCGGACAGCCGAAGTTGAGATCCAGGTGATCGATTCGCCCCTCGCCGACCAGGAGCTTCACCGCCTCGCCCACGTAGTGCGGATCGACGCCGTAGAGCTGGAGACTCCGGGTGGTCTCTTGGGCGCCGAAGCTCGCCATCAGGATCGTCTTCCGGTTCCCCTCGACGAGGGCGCGGGCGGTGATCATCTCGCTCACGTAGAGCCCGGCCCCGAAGCGGCGGCAGAGGGTGCGGAAGGGCGGGTTCGTGACGCCCGCCATCGGCGCCAGGACGACCGGTGGCCATATGGACAGCGGGCCGATCGAGACCGGCTGGAACTCGCCGGGGGCTGCCGGGCGCACATCCCGGTTGAGGGCGCTCTTGTAGATCGGATCCATCCCGGGGATTGTAGCCGAGATGGGCGACCGACGATCCCGCGGGATCGTTTGGGGTGACAACGCCGTTACCACCAGGGCGATCCCGCGGGATCGCCAGGGTAGCCGGGCTTGTGGCACGCAGCCGGACCCCATACCATGCACTCGGCCGGGGTCGGCAAGCGAATCGGTGTCGGACGCTTCACGTTGGCGAGCGAAATGAATGATCCTCGCACGATCTTCACGCGGGAATGCACCGCCTCCTTCCGCGTGCTCGTCGACCGCTACGCCTTCTCCGAGCCCGAGATCCGGCCGATGGGTTGGGAGCTCTACGTCGAGTACCACAAGGGCGACCGCACGGTGTCCGTGTGCCACGAGGACGGGTTTTCGCCGCTCATCGAGCTCTTCCATCCGCCGGTCGCGGCGAGCGACCGCCCGGTGGCCTGGGCAGAACGCAACGGTGTGGCTCGCTGCCGGCGCTTCCCCCGCCTCGACGTGAGCGCGCGGTTCGATCACAATGATCCCGCTCAGCTTGCTCGATACCTGCGGGAATGTGTCGCGGCACTCGAGCGCACCGAGTCCGACTGGCTCAACCGGGGCGTCGTAGATGGCCATGACGAAGACCTGGATCGATAGCCGATCGAGGACTGGCGGGCGGCAACGCCTAGCGACTCGTCACCCGACCGAGCTGGCATTACCCTGAGTCCCGAAGGCGCCATAGGGAGTCCAGATGGGGAATCACGAGTTGGAAGCATCGCCGCAGCTCTCGGCCAGAATCGGCGGTGTGCTTTATCTGATCATCATCGTCGCCGGCCTCTTTGGGGAGCTGTTCGTCAAAGACAAGCTCATCGTTTGGCGCGATCCCGCGGCTACGGCGGCCAACATCGGATCCTCCGAGCTTCTGTGGCGCGCCGGCATTGCTGCCGAGCTTCTCATGCTGATATGCGCCGTCGCGCTGGCGCTGATTTTCTATAAGTTGCTCAGGCCCGTCAGCCGGGACCTGGCTTTGATGGCGGCGTTCTTCAATCTGGTATCGATCTCCGTCGAAGCCACGAGCAGGCTGAACCTCCTGGCGGCGTTGTTTCCATTGAGGAGTGCGGACTATTTGCAGGCTTTCGAGCCGGAGCAGCTTCATGTTCTGGCCTACCATTCGATCCGGTCGGATGCTACCGGCTTCAGCATCGGCCTCATCTTCTTCGGCTGTATGTGCCTTACTCTCGGCTATCTGATCTTCAGATCGGGCTACCTTCCCAAGATTATTGGCGTTTTGATGCAGATCGCCGGCTTGGCCTATGTGATCAATGGCTTTGCTCTGGTGCTGGCCCCCAGCTTTGCCAGCCGGATGGTCCCCGCTATTCTGGTTCCTGCCTTCATTGGGGAAGCGTCACTCTGCCTTTGGCTCATCGTGAAGGGCGTGGACGTCGATCGGTGGAAACAGCGAGCAATCGCCAGGCCGTGATGAGGAGACTCATGCTCCTTCAGGGTGCACTCAAGAGCCAGTACCAGGCCTCCCTTGGCATGCTGCTCGAGGCGATCGAGGCATGTCCCGCAGAGCTGTGGGCGAGCGATCGCTACGTGAATCCGTTTTGGCAGATCACTTACCACGCGCTCTACTATATCCACCTCTATCTGCAGCCTTCTGAAGCCGAGTTCGTGCCCTGGGAGCATCACCGCCCCCAACACCATCGTTTCGGGGCTGGGCCCGATGCTGAAGCCTTGACCCCCTACTCGGTCGAAGAGATGAGGTCCTATTGCCGGCACTGCCTGGGCATAGTGGATTCAGCGGTGGCTCGGATGGATCTCGCGGCACCGGAGAGTGGGTTTCCATGGTACCCGATGTCCAAGCTGGAGCTGCAATTGGTCAATTTGCGTCACATTCAGCACCACACCGGGCAGCTTGCGGATCGACTTCGGCAAACGGCGAACATCGGCCTCAACTGGCTTGGCGGGGGATGACCCCAATGCGCCTCCTCCGGCGATCCGCCATCACCGGCATCGCCCTCATGGTAGGGGCGCTTTTCCATCCCGCGGCGGCCGGGCTGCCGGTGGACTCCTTGCGGCTGGCGGTGGGCTTTGGCGTTCAGGCGGATGCCGCGCCGGAGCGGGAGATCTTGGCCCTTTGGGAGCAATACCTGACGACGCCGTCGGATTCCGTCCGGGCGACGCTGTGGGCGTCTCAGGAGCGCTCAGTTGGTCCGTATTACGATCTGCTCGGCCCCTACGTGTATCAGGGCTTCAACCACTTCACGGTCGTCCATCTGGGTCCGGCGGCTGGCTTGCCGGAGACCTTTGTGATCCGCACGCTCGTCGCCGCCGTCGATGACTCGTCCGACGTCCGGCCCCTCGCCCTCTTCCGCGTCTACGCCACGCTTGAGAACGGCCGGTGGGTGCTGGCCAACGCGCTCCCGCGAACCACGCGCGATTGGCCGCGGGTGACCTATGGCAGCGTCACCTTCGTCCATCCTCCAAGCCATCGGTTGGCGGAGGAACGGGCGCGCGCTTCGGCCGCGTTCGCGGACTCCTTGGCTCTTGCCTTCAACCTCTCGAAGCCCGAGCCGATCACGTACTACTTCACGGACGACATGGGGGAGACCCTGCGGGTCCTCGGGCTCGAGTTCTTTCCGTACGGAGGCGATCCCGTCGGCGGTCGGTCGAATATTGGCGTGCGGCACGTCTATGTCGGATCGCCGGCCGATGGGGAGGGGTACCGTCACGAACTGGCCCACATCGTCCTCGCTTCCGAGGTGTCCCGCGGTACGGCTCGCTTGGTAGCCGAAGGCCTCATGACCTGGACCGGTGGCTCCGCCGGACACGATTATGCCGAGCTGCTCCCGGGCTTGGCGCGGTACTTGACCGATCATCCGGAGCTAACCCTACAGGGTCTGCTCGAGGATCCGCCGCCCCGATCGGGGAGCCTGGATGTGGGCTACGACGGCCTCGCCGTGCTGTGCAAGATGGTCTTCGATCGCGGGGGTCTGCCTGGGCTGCGCGCCTTGCTGTCCTCGGGCTCGGATCCCGCCACGATCGTGGCCACGGCGGCCCATGCGCTCGGCATTCCCAACGAGGAAGTGGACTCCCTGTGGCGCCGGGAGTGTGGCGCTCGATGAGGCTCCGCGGCGGGCGATTCTTGCCGCCTCCGGAATGTGCGTATGTCCTCCCGGATGGTTACCTCTAGGTATCCATAGCGATGGAACCCATTGCCTATGGCTTCATGGTCATGATGGGGGCTGCCGCTTTCCTTGGCGTCCTAGTGGGTGCGATCGGCGGGGCCGTGATCTGGCGATTGAGGATCAACGTCGCCCTGGGCGCAGTTCTTACCGCCGGTGCCCTGCTTCTGGTTCTGATCGCTTCACACCATGGGAAGCTGCTCTGGTTGCGCGCCGAGCTCACCTGGGGAGCTCCTTCGATGGCACTGGCCTTCCTCATTTGTTCAGTCTCGGCGCGCTGGATTGCGGCCCGTACATCGCTCCACCCCAATTGGAGCGTTCTGGCGGCGCTCGGTGTGACATTCAGCACGGGGTTCCTATATCTAATGATGTTCAGGCTGCACTTCCGCGCACCGCTTTTGGCAGCTCTGATAGCCGATGTCTTCCTGATCCTGCTCCTGATCCGAAGCCGAGGGCCCGTCCGTTAATGAGCGACCCATCAGGCGATGAGGAGATCCCGGCTCACTATTCCCTGGGAGTCGAACGCGATCGACTGGCCAGCGGCCAGGGCGCGCGCGAGTTCGCCCGCACCCAGTGCTGCTCGAGCGCTATCTCCCGGTGCCGCCGGCCGTGGTCGCCGATGTCGGGGGCGGTCCCGGGCGATACGCCCTCTGGCTCGCGGAGCGCGGGTATCGCGTCCACCTGGTGGACCGGATGCCCTTCCACATCGAGCAGGCGCGGGCCGCGGCCGATGCTCGGCCGGGCGCGACGCTCGCCAGCGTCGAGGTAGGCGACGCGCGTGAGCCCCGGCTGGCCGACGCGAGTGCCGACGCCGTGCTCCTCCTCGGGCCTCTCTACCATCTGCCCGAGCGTGCCGATCGGCTGCAAGCGCTCGCCGAGCCCCGTCGCGTGTGCCGGCGAGACGGGGTCATCATCGCCGCCGCGATCTCGCGCTTCGCCTCGACCCGGGACGGGATTCGGGCGGGGTACCTCGAGGACGCGGTGTTCGCGGCCGTGGCCGCCAGCGACCTACGGGACGGGCGGCACCGCAATCCGACGGACAATCCCGCGTACTTCACGACCGCCTACTTCCACCGGCCCGAGGAGCTCGAGGCCGAGTGCTCGGCGGCCGGCCTGTTGCACGAGGCGACCCTGGCCGTGGAGGGAGCGGCCTGGCTCCTGCCCGATCTGGACGCGCGGCTCGCCGACGAACGGCGCCGGGCCGCGTTGCTCGAGGCCCTCGCCGCGCTCGAGGCCGAGCCGGCTCTCCTCGGCGTGAGCGCGCACCTGCTCACGGTGGCACGGCGGATCTGAGCTCGACGATCCCGCGGGATCGTCTGGGGTGACAACGAAATCCCATTTGGATCGAGCCGCCGGCGTCCGATCTAAGGGTTACAGCCTGGACTGTCCTTGAGCACCTGACTCCGCCGGAGCCGCTGCCATGGAAGCATTCGAGCACGAGCAAATCCTCCACCCACGCAAACGCAAGTGGGCGCTGGTCCTCCTCGGGTGTGCGGTCTTCGTGGTGATCGGCGTCCTGATGCTCCGTGACCCAGGCGAGGATCGGTTCATGGTTGGTTTCTTCCTCGTCTTCTTCGGCCTCTGCGGCGTGGTTTCGCTCACCCAGTTCGTGCCAGGCAGCTCCTTCTTACAACTGACTCCCGAGGGGTTCACCGTCCGTACGATGTGGCGCACGCAATCCTATCGGTGGTCGGACATCGAGCAATTTGGGGTCTGTGAGGTGAGGACGGGCCATGGGCTTCAACGCATGGTCGGTTTTGACTTCTCGCCGAGCTATCCCGGCGCGGACAGTGGCCAGATGCTCAGGAATATGAATCGCAGGATGAGTGGGTTCGAGGCCGCGTTACCGGACAACTATGGCTGGAGCTACGCCGAGCTAGCGGAACACCTCAATACCTTGAAGGCGCGATACACGGGGCGATCGTGAGCAAGTTAGGCAAGATCGGACGGTCCGCCGTCGCCGGTCCGATGGCCATCGGGTCCGGCTTCGCCATCCTCACGCTGCCGGTGGCTCCGGTCGTGGCGGGGGCCGCCTTCCTGGCGGGCCTCTTCGCCCCCCATCGTCGGGTTAGGAGCGCGTTGTTTCTGGCTAGCCTCCTCGAAGCGGCGGCCATCGCGGGCATCGTTCTGATCTGGGTGCTGAACCCTTACGGTCCCAAGTGACAACGGCGTTACCACCGGGGATGGCCCTGGTGACAACGCCGTTGCCACTAGCAGGGTGCTGAAAGACAGCGCCCTGCTAGAACGATCCCGCGGGATCGTCTTTGGCGGAGCGTGCTACCGCATGAGGACGAGGGACCGCGTCTCCTCGTGGCCGCCGCTCTCCAGCCGATAGAAGTACTGCCCAGACGCCACCACCTGACCGCGCTCGTTCCGCCCATCCCAGCGGGCCGACCCCTTGCCCGGCCCGGCTTCCCCGTCATAGACCGTGGCCACGAACCGCCCGGCGGGATCGAAGATCCGGATCCGCACCCGCTCGCGCTGCCCGGTCTCGAAGCCGATCGCGGCCCCGGCGGCGGTCGCCGGGTTCGGGAAGCTCTGGAGGAGTCTCGGTCGCGCGACGGCGGCGACGTCGACCGGGCCAACTCCCACATTCTCAGGCGTCGAGCCGGGATCGGCCGGGTTGGAGCCCGCATCCAGCTCGGTGCGGTCGAAGAACCCGTCCAGATCGCGATCGATCCCGATGCGCTGGCCGGAGCCCGGCGGCACCCCGGTGAAGGTGAGCTCGGAGGCCGCCGCATTCGCGAGCGCCAAGAGCGCGGTCTTCCCGATCAGCGGCTCCGATGAACGATCCGAGCGGAAGTTCTGCCCGCCCGCATACACCCAGCCGCGGGCGATCCCGGCACTCCGCCCCTTCACCACGAGGTCGATGTTCTGGCCATCGTCCTGCCCGACCATGAGATCCACCCACCCGACCGTCTCCGGCGTCTGATAGGTGATCGCGTTCACGGTCCGCTGGGCGCCGGTCGCGGGCGCCGTGCCCGTATCGAACGCAAGCAGGAAGGCCTCCACGTCCCGGCGCAAGGGATCGTTGTTCCCGAAGCTGAAGACCGGGAGCCGCAGGAAGTCGAAGAGGGTCCCGATCCCGCCGTCGTGCACGAACCCGTAGCCGCGTTTCTTCTGCCCCGCCCCCGGTGTCAGGCCCGTCTTTTCGTACAGGTTCCGGAGCTGCGGGATCTTGAAGTCCTGGGTCGATTGCAGAGCCTGTGCATTCACGAGCTGGCCGTTGGTGCCGCTTGGAAGCGCATGGCAGTCGACGCAGCGGAAGGGCCCGTCCAAGGGCACGTTCATGTAGGCCTGCCGCCCGTCTTCGGGGCTCGGGCCGGTCGGTGGGTTCGGGTAGGTGCGATCTAGGTTCTGGTTCGGATTCGGGGCGTAAGTGACCGTGAAGATGAAGTCCTTGAAGGCCTGCATGTCGCCCGCTGCGAGCTCCGCCGAGCGGCCCATCAGGGAAATGAAGGCCGGATTGAAGTCCTCGAAGTCCGGCCGGTCGCCGCGCCAGTGGAAGGGTTGCGTCGTGTCGAGCCCGCGAAGCGTCTGGGTGGTCATCGGGCCCTTCATCGGGTGGAAGCCGGAGAGGAAGGGATCGATCTGTCCGGGCGGAGGCGGTTGCGACTGCCCGTTCGGATCGCCGAGGTCCCAGGCGATCGCATCCAAGTTCCCGCCGCCCGCATGACAGGAGGCGCAGGCTTGGTCGCCGTGTCCCGAGCTCCGCCGCGCGTCATAGAGGAACCGGCGGCCATCGGTCACGACGCTCGGGCTCGGATCGTAGAGCGGCTCGACGGCGATCACGGTGCGAGTGGCCGTGTTGACGACCGCGACCTCGTTGTCGAACCGATTGAGGACGTAGAGCCGCTGGCCCGCCTGATCGAGGGCCAATCCGCTCGGACCTTCGCCCACCTCGATGCGAGCGATGACGGTCGCGTTGTCGTCGAGGACCGCCACCTTCCCGGAGCCGAGGGCCGTGAGATAAATCGTCCCACCGGCGGGGGCGAACGCCATGCCGCCTGGCTGGGAGAGGCTCTGATCGAGTTCGAACTGCGGGCCGGGCGTCACGTTGTAGTTGATGTGCGGGTTCAGATCAACGACCACTGGGCTCGCCGGAGCCGCCGGGTTCACGATCGCCATCCGGGTGCGGATGAACTTGCCGCGCAAGCTGGGCTCGAACCGGGTTTGGTTCTGAGCGTCGGTGTTCGCGACGTAGACTTGCCCCGAGACCGGATGCACGCCCAGGTTGTAGTTGAGCGTCCCGAGATGGTCAAAGTACGTGGGCGAAGGCACCGGTGCGTTCGCATCCAGGACGGCGACGTCGTGATCGGGCAACGTGTAGGGGTGCGAGTTGTTGTAGTTCCGGCCCACCTCGTCGAGCCAGTTGCCGTTTTGCCATTTGAGGATAAGTCCGACGTTCGGGCGCCCGGGTGGGTTCGGTGCGGGGAGCCCGCCGTGGGCGAGCACGTCCTGGAAGTCGGCGATCGTGGTCTGGTTGCCGCTCTCGAAGACCGCCGCATAGACCTTGGACCCATCGGGGCTCACCGCGAGCGCCTGCGGGTCGCTGCCGAAGATCGGGACCACGACCGGCGGCGCCAAGAGGTTCGCGGGGTCGTAGATCTTGATCGCGTCCTCCTGCGACACGCAGACGAAGGCGCGCGTGGTCGCTCCTCCTGCGAACACCACGTCCGTCGGCTCGTCGCCCACCGGCAGGCTCGCCACTACGTTCCGGGTCGTCAAGTTGACGATGCTGATCGTGTCGGAGAGATGATTCACCACCCACACCGTGTTGGCGTCGCGGACCGCGACGCTCACCGGCTCGAGCCCCACCTGGACCTCGAAATCGAGCGCGATCCCCGCGCCGGACACCGTGAACACCGCCAGCCGATTGTCGGGTGTGTTGACGGCGAAGAGCCGGCTTCCGTCGGCCGAGAGCGCGATCGGATGCACCTGCTGGCTCTCGCAGTTGACGAAGTCGGCGGCGGGAACAGGACTTGCGAGCAGGGCCAGGGCGAGTGGCAAAACACCCAGGCGGGCAACGATCAGGGGGTCGCGCATTTGGGAGGGGCTCCTTCTTCTACCGGCCAACGACCGTTGAATTGTAGCATAGGCGGCGCCCAAGGCGACCCCCCGGTGGCTCGACTTTCCGGGCCCGACTCGCTACGATAACGATCTCGAACCTGAACTCTCGCTTTGATCTAGGAGGACCGATGGACTGGGGCATGGCGAACCGAATGGCGCGCGTCATTCCGGCGGACGGGCGCTGCTATTTCCTGGCGATCGACCACGGGTACTTCCAAGGCCCGACGACCAGCCTCGAACGCCCCGGCGAAGCCCTAGCCTCGCTCATCCCGCACATCGATGCGCTCTTCGTCACCCGCGGGGTCCTGCGCGCGTGCGTCCCGGCCGGGCTCCCGAAGCCGGTGATCCTCCGGGTCTCGGGCGGCACGAGCATGGTGGGGAAGGATCTCGCGCACGAGGCGGTGACCACGTCGATCGACGAGGCGGTGCGCTTGAACGCGGCGGCGGTGGGGCTCTCGGTCTTCATCGGCAGCGACTACGAGCACGAGACGATCGTGAACCTGTCGAAGCTCGTGAACGAAGCCGAGCCGCTCGGGATCCCGGTGATGGCCGTCACCGCCGTCGGCCGTGAGATGGAGAAACGGGACGCGCGCTACCTGGCCCTCGCCTCGCGCATTTGCGCCGAGCAGGGGGCGCGGGTGGTCAAGACCTACTGGTGCGAGGAGGGCTTCGAGAAGGTCGTGGAGGGCTGCCCGGTGCCGGTCGTGATCGCGGGCGGTCCCAAGTGCGACACCGAGCTCGAGGTGCTCGAGTTCGTCTGGGACGGCATCCAGAAGGGCGCAATCGGGGTCAACCTCGGCCGGAACGTCTGGCAGCACCCGCATCCGGTGGCGATGCTCAAGGCGCTGAACGCGGTCGTGCACGGAAACGCGGCGCCGAAGGATGCGCTCCAAGTCTTCCACGACGCGAAGGCGGCGGAGACCGCGCGCGGGGGAGCGCCGCGCGAGCGGGCCAAGGTCGGGGTATGACGGCTTCGACGAAGCCCGTGTCTGATTCCGCAGCCCGCGCCGCGCAGCCCCCAAGCATGCGGGTGGCCATGTACTACGCCAACCGCGACGTGCGGCTCGAGTCGCAGCCGCTGCCGCGGGTCGGTCCGGGCGAGGTTTTGGTGAGGGTCGAAGCGAGCGGCATCTGCGGCTCGGACCTGATGGAGTGGTACCGCCGGGACAAGGTGCCGATGGTCCTCGGGCACGAGATCGCGGGAGTGGTGGCGGAGGTCGGTGCCGGGGTCGTCAAGCTCGCGGTCGGCGATCGGGTGGTCGCCACCCACCATGTGCCATGCAACACCTGCTATCACTGCCTGCGGGGCAATCACACGGTGTGCGAGACCCTCCGCCGCACGCACTTCGATCCGGGCGGCTTCGCCGAGTACCTGCGCCTAGCACCGATCCATGTGGATCGCGGCGTCCTCAAGCTCCCGGACGAAGTCACGCTCGAGGAGGCGACTTTCGTCGAGCCGCTCGGTTGCGCGCTCCGGGCGCAGCGCCGGGCGGGGATCGCACCCGCCCAGTCGGTGCTCGTGATTGGGAGCGGGATCGCGGGACTTCTCCATTTGCAGGCGGCGCGGGCGGCCGGCGCGACCCCGATCGCCGCGGTGGACGTGCGTGAGTCGCGACTCGCCCTGGCGAAACGCCTCGGGGCGGATGCCACGATCCTCGCGACCGACGACGTCCCGGCCCGTTTCCGGGCCCTCACCGGCGGTCGCCTGGCGGATCTCGTGATCGTCTGCGCGGGGGCGGCGGCCGCGATCGAACAGGGGCTCCGGTCAGTGGAGCGGGGCGGGACCGTCATCCTCTTCGCCCCCACCGAGCCCGGGGCCACGATCCCGATCTCGGTGAACGATTTGTTCTGGAGAAACGACATCACAGTGACGACGTCCTATGCAGCGGGGCTCGACGACCTGGCCCAGGCCCTGGAACTCATTCGGGGGCGCCGGGTGGATGTGGCGGGGATGATCACCCATCGGGTGGGCCTCGCCGAGACCGGCCGCGGATTCGCCCTCCTCCTCGACGGCGGGGAGGCCGTTAAAGTCATCGTCGAGCCGCAGCGCTAGGCCCGGCCGCCCGGCGCGGTTTCCCCAGGCCGGACCGTATCCCAGGAGCTCATCGGACATGGCAAAGAGCAAAGTGGCGGTGGTGCGGGTCAAGCCCGAGACCATCCTCGAGGACATGGAGCGGCTCCACACTCTCGCAGGAGTCGATGCCGCGCTCGATCGCAGAGCCACCACCATCCTCAAGGACAATATCTCGTGGCATTTCCCCTTCCCGGGGGCCAACACCACGCCTTGGCAGCTCGAGGGCACGATCCGCGCCCTCCGCGCCCACGGCTTCCACGACCTTTCCTGCGTGCAGAACAAGACGGTGGTGACGAACGCCTTCAAGGGCGAGGACCTGAACCACTACGTGCCGATCTTCAAGGGCTACGGGATTCCGGTGCGCTACAACTTCGAGCCGAAGGACATGACCTGGCAGGTCTACAAGCCGAAGGCGAAAATGCTGGTGCTCGATCGAGTCTTCCCCGAGGGGATCCTGATCCCCGATTACTTCCACGGGAAGAACATCGTCCACTTGCCGACCACCAAGTGCCACATCTATACGACGACCACCGGGGCGATGAAGAACGCCTTCGGCGGCCTGCTGCACACCAAGCGGCATTACACGCACACCTGGATCCATCGCACCTTGGTCGATCTGCTGGCGATCCAGAAGGAGATCCATCCCGGGATCTTCGCCGTGATGGACGGCACCACGGCCGGCGACGGCCCCGGCCCGCGCACCATGCGGCCGGTGGTGAAGAACGTGATGCTCGCTTCAGCCGATCAGGTGGCGATCGACGCGGTGGCGGCCCGCATGATGGGCTTCGACCCGATGTCGCTCGAGTACATCGCGGTCGCCCACGAGCACAAGCTCGGGGTCGGCCTGACGCAAGAGATCGAGATCGTCGGCGACCAGGATGCCGCGGCCGAGCGCTGGGGTTTCACGGTGGGCGACAACGGGGCTTCGATGGTCGGCGACTTGATGTGGTTCGGGCCGATGAAGCCTTTCCAGAAGCTCTTCTTCCATACGCCGATGGTGAACGTGTTCGTGCTCGGGTCCGAGGTCTATCACGACTACTACCGGTGGCCGATGAAGGACCGGGGGATCTTCGAGCGCTGGTGCGCGGACACCGGCTGGGGCCGGCTCTTCCAGCGCTATGCCAAGGAAGGGACGCTCGTCCCGCCCGAGGCAGCGGTGGTGTAGGAAGAACTGCCGGACTTCATTCCCTGTAGCGCGCCTTGATCCTGCCCCACGTTGTGGCTTCCACGGCCACAGCTGGGCAACCCTGGCCCTCGGCACCAATGATTCCACAATTTGTCCCTTGCGGATGATTGCCGGGCAAGCAAGGAGAATTCGCAGCCAGAGTAAAGTTCTCTTTGTCACTGCTGCAGAGGCGAGGATCCGCCGAAAAGTTGCCAAGTGTTCCAACTTGACCAGCAATGCACCCCGTCCAGTCCCCGCCTTCATTCCCAAATAGATCCGTGCAGGTCAAGTTGACGCTGGCGATTCCTAGGCATTCGATGGCGGGTCCACCGAATCCATGCGTTACGATTGTGTTGTCAACCTGATGGGAAATTCTCTCGAGCGCGTAGAAAGCTAATCCGCTGGCTTCGGGTGCACGATTGCGAGCAAATGTACACCCTTGCACCACTGTTGGTTCTCTGCTGCTGCAAAAGAGTCCACCGCCCACCTCTGCTACGTTGTCCGTAATTAGACAGTCCTCTATCGTCGAGCCGGAGCCTCCAACTGCGGCAACGCCTCCTCCTTGGATCGCAGTGTTATTCGTGATTACGCAGTCTATCATCCGCGATCCACCAAGTTCCACGCCGCCGCCAAGCAGTCCACTTACATTTCCTCTAATGGTGCATCGCGTAATTTCAGAGAATAAAACGCCCATGCCCGCTGCACCGCCAGCAGTGTTTCCATCAATAACACAGTCGATGATCATCGAGCCGGTCACTACCCCACCCCCTCCCGTATTTGCATGATTCCGGATGAAATCACAATTCTCGATAGTTACACCTGGGTGAGGGGCTATAAGGTGCACGTAAACGCCGCCGCCGCCGCCGCCACTCCCCACAGCCACATTGTCAATGAACTCGCAGCCCCGAATGAATGGGGTTGATTCATGAGATGCCAGTCCGCCTCCAACTGCCCCGGGAGCAATGTCCACAGTATTCTGAATGAAGACGCAACCCTCGATCATCGCCGATGATCCATGGCACGCGATCCCGCCGCCGCCGCCGCCGGCAAAGACACTGCTGATCGCACGGTTGTTCCGGAAGACACAATTCCGGATCGTCGGTGACCCACCCCCAATCACCATCCCCCCGCCGCCAACCCCTTCATCGCTTCCATTGCCGTTAACAATGGTGAATCCCTCGATGACGGCTGAGCGGGTGAAACCGCCGTAGAGAACGAATCCCCGCCCCGAGCCTTCACAATCGATGACCGTCACCTCAGCACCACCTTCGGACCGAACGGTGATGTCCATCTGGTGGAGATCCAGGTTCTTGTTTCCGGCTCCGCGGTACGTTCCCGGCGCCACCAACACTTCATCGCCTGCGTCGGCCGCGTCGATTGCAGATTGGAGCGTGCCGAGCTCGGATGGGACGCGGATGATTCGTGCATGAGAGAGGCCGGGGCTGGCAGCGAGCATGTAGAGAACAAGGGCCAAGAGGCGTGATGGGAGCGGGGAACCGCGGTGGAATCGACTGCCGGCGACGACGCCCGAAGCGCGACCGTTCGCCGGCCGGTGGGTATCCACATGCCCTCCCGGGATCGGCGGGTATTGCGTACCCAGTCGCTTCCCGTCGCTGGCCAGCGACCTGGTCACTCTGCCTTGAACGGAGCGGTTGGGTGGACCGTCTAACATGAATTAGTATAGTCGATCGTCACCGACATGAGCGGCGGACCACATTTAGGATGGACCATGATCCAGAACGGAAAGCCCGATGAAGAAGATCAGCATGACCCCGCCAGCGCCCCCGTTCGTGCCGCCATCCTATTTGCCTGCCTCATGATCACCACGCTTGCCGCCCCCGGCCGATCCGGCGCCGCCCCCGACCGCAGCCGCCAGTACGTCTCCCATGCCCTCCAGGGCGATCTCCGGCCGGCGGTGGCGCTCCTCCAGGGAACCCCCGAGAACCCGCTCTCGTCCGCCGAGTCGACGCTCGCGGCCCAGTTCCAGCGCCGATTCATCGATCGCAGCGAAGTCTTCACCGATTCCCTGGCGTCCCCGGTCGCCCGCGACGTGATGGCGGTCTACCGGCGCTACTGGACCAAGTCCCTCATGGGAGAGCTCCCCGGCGACCAAGGTGAGGGCTTCCTCATCGCGCAACTCAAGCCGCTCGTCGAACGGAAGGCGGGAGAAACGGCCGTGCCCGACAGTGTCGTGGTCGAGCGCCTGATCGAGCGACTCGAGGGCGAGCGCCTCCATGTCCTCGACGGCATCACTCGCCCCTACTTCGATCTCATGCTCTGGTCCCGTGCCGACACCACCCGCTACGAAGTCGAGCTCACGGACAAAAAACAGCCGGTGACCGTGGTCTTCATCGGCGACTTCCTGATCAAGGGCTGGTCCCATTTCGCGACCTTCGGCCGCGCGTCGACCGGGGGCTGGGCGACCAAGGAAGCGCTCTTCTGTCTCCGCGATGACTACGACCTCGAATCGGAGAAGTTCCAGGTCAGCTATCTCCAGCACGAGGGCCGGCATTTCGCCGACTATGGCCTGTTCCCGGCGCTCGATCAGGCGGATCTCGAATATCGCGGAAAGCTGACCGAGCTCGCGTTCGCCCGCGAGTCGACATTCGAGCTCCTCGAGCACTTCGCGGCGAACGGGGCCAAAAACCCGGATGCACCGCATTCCTACGCCAACTATGCGGTGGTCCAGGATCTCTCGCAGGCGCTCCTCGGCGAGGCGACCGAAGACGTAGGGGGACTGCGCCCGATTCCGATCGATCGCATCCAGGAGTCGGCTCGGGCGCTTCTCCTCGCCCATTCGGAGCGGCTCCGGGCCGCCGGGGCCGCGACCACCCGCGGCGTGATCGTGACGCCGTAGGGGGGTCGGCTCCGCCCTCACCCCGGTTCTGCCCTCGCCCCGCCCCGCCCCGCCCGACCGCGGATTTCCTGCGTCCGTGCGTATTTCCCGCCGCCGAATCCCCGTCTCTGGAGTGCGCGCCCTGTTTGGGGTGGCGGCCGGGTATGAGGGGCGAGGTCAGGCACCGGATTCCTTCCGGAGCGCCCAGGTCCCGGTTCGCCACCCGCTCTTGAGTGGCGGTTGCCTAGCGATGGGATTTCGCGGGGCCGCCACCGCTCTCAGCCCTGGCCGGCGGCGGAACGGTGGGGAAGGGGACCCCCCGCTGGTTCTCGCCGCCGGCCGGCTGGACCCCACCTCTTGCCGCAAGCCTTCCAACGCCGAGCCCGATCCAGGACGTCGTGGGGTGTCCCGGCCTTCTAGCTACTTTCCGGGTATTCGGGGTCAGGCTACTTCGCGACTTCGCTTGCCGGCCGGAAGATCCCGAACGAGCTCGTGAAGCCGTGGAGGCGAGTGATCCCGCCGACCGGCCCGATCTCCCCGTTGCAGAAGAAGCCGCCGAGCGGCAGCCCACCCAGGGCCGTCCGGAAGAGGTCGGTGTCGTGGTCCGGGCGGCCGTAGAGATGAGCTCCCCGGCCGAGGCACGAGAAGAGGAGTGCCCCGCGGGCCGCCCCGCTCGTCTCCTCCATCGCGTAGCGGCTCAGGATTCCCGATAGGTCCTCGGCGGCGGTCTTGGCGTCGCGCAGGTGGAACTGGACGATCTGGCCTTCGCGCAAGACCTCGCCGATCGCCAGGAGCCCGCGCTCGCGATCCACGCC
>Ga0105340_1000525_pt1 | contig 18414 bp, 38 predicted proteins | sample EasRivMeERMLT700_FD_89676 | JGI IMG/M metagenome (GOLD analysis project Ga0105340, IMG submission 89676) | Soil microbial communities from meander-bound floodplain in the East River, Colorado, USA - East River MetaG ERMLT700 | ecosystem: Environmental > Terrestrial > Soil > Floodplain | place...
CCAGACGGCTGAGGCGGTAGGCCGCCAGCACGAAGGCGACCAGGAGCAGGGAGCCGTCCACGAGGCCGAGGGTAGTCTCCGCCGGTGGGCCGTGCCCAGGAGGAGCCGTGAGGAACAGGAGCGTCGTCGAGTTGATGACGCTGACGTTCACGTTCGTCGTGGCGTTCAGCATCATGGCGACGGCGGGCGTGGTGGTGGTCGCCGAGGTGCGCGACCCAGAGGTGGACACCTCGACCATCGTGCAGGCGCTCCTCACGCTCATCTCCGGCATCCTCGGTGCGCTGCTCGGCCTGCTCGCCGGGAGGGCCAGCGGCGGCACCGACCTGCACCGGCGGCCGGACGATCCGCTAGACGATGCGCCTGCGGACTGACGCAGCGGCCGTGATCGGCGGGCTGGCGCTGGCGGCGGGGCTGAGCGCCGGAGCCCTCGGCGGAGCGTGGGTGCTGACCCGAGACGACCAGCAGCCGAGCCCGAGCCCGTCCACGACCCTCCCGACGCTGCCGCCGGTGATCGAGGGGCCGCCCGGGCCACGAGGCCCCGCCGGGCCGGAAGGCCCCGAAGGTCCACCCGGCCCGACTGGCGCCGACAGCATCGTACCCGGGCCTCAGGGTCCCCAGGGAGAGCCGGGGGCGCCGGGAGTGGGGCAGCCCGGGCCACGAGGCGCTCAGGGGCCTCCAGGGGCGCAGGGCGAGCCCGGAGTGCCAGGTGCCGCCGGAGCGGACGGAGCGGACGGAGCGCCAGGCCCCGCCGGGCCGCAGGGCGACCAGGGCGTGACGTGCCCGGCAGGCTTCGCCCTGGAGGGCATCGTCGTCCACCAGCGGGTGCCCGACGACGGCGACCGGCTGGTGTTCGTGTGCGCCTTCGTCGGGTGAGGGAGAGCCCGGGGTGCTGCGGGTAACCGGGCTGACGGCTTGCCGTAGGGCCGAGCCCTCCCCCCGGGTGACGCTACTTCTCGGCCGGGGCCTCCGGCATGTTGCGCGGGTAGGCGTGGCGGGCCTCGGCCTCGGCGGCCTCACGCTTGGCCCGCTGCTTGTCCGTCTCCTCGGAAGGGGTGGTGTCGTGTTCCTTGGTCATGGCGGAGCCAGTACCCGGCGGGCGACGGATCGAACCTGCGCGCAGCGATGCCCCCGACCCGGCGGGCGCAGGGCGGGGGCATCGGCTGGACTAGAGGGCTAGAGGCTAGAGCGGAGGGCGGCGAAGGCCTGCACCAGCGTCGAGTCGTACTCGGCCGGGTCGGGGTTGCCGTCGTCGTCGAGGGCCAGGACGTCGGCGAGGAAGTCGTAGAGGCGCTCGGCGGCCCTCGGCGAGAGCACGACGAAGCCGGGGTGGAGGGGAGTGTCCATGCGGATCACCTCCTCCCGGTCCTGGTGGCAGGAGCCGGGGTCACAGTCGACGATGCCGCAGGCGGAGCAGGCCTCGGGGGCGAAGTGCTCGCCACAGTCGTAGCACCGGCTGACCTGCCAGTACTTGCAGCCGCAGGGGCAGCGGTCGACGCCGTTCTCCGGGCGGGAGGGGACCTCGCCGCAGAGGTCGAGCGCCTCTGCGAGCGTGGTGTTGGCCGTGGTGGCCGGGGTGATGATGGGGGTGGTGGTGGTGAACATGGCGATCAGAGGCCCAGGCCAGCGGCGACGACCGAGCGGAACTCGGCGGCGTCGGAGTCGGAGAGGCCCTGCTTCCAGATGTAGTCGCCCATCAGGCGGTCGGCCTGCTCGGCGGTGAACTGCATGCGGACGAGGTAGCGGGCGTACTTGGCGGCGGAGGTGGTCATAGGGGTAGACTAGCCGCCACCCGGCGGACAGACAACCTGGCGGGCAAAGTTTCCTCAGATGAGCCGAACGACCTAGCCGACCCTCCACGGCTTCATGCCGAGGGCAGCGAAGGCCTGCGCCGTGCAGTAGACGTCGACCCGGACCTCCCGACCGGGAGCCGTCCAGTCGGAGATGCCGCAGAGGTCGAGCCAGTAGCGGGGCATCGAGCCCTTGAAGTTCAGGCCCCACCTCGACGTCGAGAGGTCGGTGCGGTTGTTGACCCGGACACCGTCGACGGCGCAGCCAGACTCCCGGGCGCTGATCGCCATGAAGGTGTCGACCGGGAGTGCGCGCTCCACCAGCCAGGGGTAGAGCCAGTCGCAGCGGCCAGCCCGGAGGGTGGCCCAGGCCCCGGAGGTCATCACGATCCCGCCCGTCCCGCCGGTCCAGCGGCCGACAGCCCGGACGGGTGCGGCGGGGGCGGCGGCGACGACGGTGGGGGCGGCCCAGCGGGGGTCGTCGACGGTGGCCGAGGCCGGAGCGGCCAGCACGAGGGGCAGGGCGAGGAGGAGCAGGGCACGTCGCTTCGTGGTCATCGACCGAGGCTAGCCGCCGGAGCGTGGTTAGCGGCGGCGGGCACCCGGGAGCGTGAGGGCCGAGACGGAGCCGGGCGCAGCGGGCACGGCGGCCAGGGTGCGCGCAGCGGGCGAGTCCACGGCCGAGGGCGGGATGGGCTCCACCGGGAGCACCTCGGCGAGAGCATGGACGAGGGCGTCGATGCGGTCGGGGCTCTTGCCCTCCGTGGGGACCCAGAGCACCATCTGGGCCTCCAGGTCGCCCATGATGCCGACGTGGTGGACCCGGCCCTGGGCGTACTGCGTGGCGACCGGCTGGGCACGGTCGGCCTTGGAGCCAACGGCGTTGATCTTCTCGACCGGGCACGAGGAGTCGATGGCGTGGATGACGGCCCGGACCATGTCGCCGCCCTGGTTCTTCTCCACGACGACCTTCTCCGCACCGTGGTCCCGCCAGGCCTGCACGACAGCGGCTCCCCAGACTTCCGGCGAGCCCCGGCGGGAGCGGTCGTCGAGCACGACGGCGTGGGTGGTGGTGGTGGCGTGCTGGGGGCCAGCCACGACGATGATGCCGCACTCGGCCGTCTCTCCGGGCGGATCGACACCGACGACGACCCTCCAGCCCGGAGGGGCAGCCGTCCAGCGGTGCTCGTCGATGGTGTGGATGACCCAGAGGGCACCCTCGGCACCTTCGAGGAAGTCGCCGTGAATCTCCTGCGCGCCCAGGCGGGAGCCCTCGTACCGGCGGAGGATGGCGGCGACGAACGACTCCGGCAGGTTGAGGAGGTTGTCGAACAGGGAGCCCCGGAGGGTGATGGTGCCGACGTCGTCGGACAGTTCACGGAGCCAGGTGACCGGCTTGGGCGTGCCGGTGAGGAGGGCCTGGGGCTGGTCGCCGAGGCGGAGCCCGAAGTCGGCATTCTCCCAGCAGAGTTGGCCGTAGCGCGTGGCGGCGGGCTCGTCCCACCAGAGGAAGTCGTGCTGGGGGCCACGAAGGCGGTCGGGGTGCTGGCCGGAGTAGCAGTAGGCCACGGCCCCGGTCCAGAACACGACCCGGCGGCGGGAGGCCTGGTACTCGGCCCACTCGCCCCGGTGGCCCCGGACGCAGGCGAGGAGCCCGGTGACTCCCTCGATCATCGTGTCCCGGTAGTCGGCCACGGTGGGGGCGATGAGGGCGGCCCGGCGCAGGCGGCCCGAGCGGACCCTCTCCAGCACCTCCTCGCTGCCGGTGCGGGTCTTACCGGCGCCACGGCCCGCCCGGTACCAGGCGACTCGCCAGGGGCCGTCAGGAACGATCTGGCGGGGGCGGCGCCACCAGCGCCAGTCGACGAGGAGGTCCTGCACCTGATCGTCGGTGAGGGCGTCGATGGCCTCCCGGCGCACCTCGGCGTCCAGCCGGGCGAAGTGCTCGGCGTCGGAGAAGTCGGCCGGGTCCCGGTGGAAGTCGGTGAGGGTGGCGGTCAACCTTGGTACCAGGGGCCGGAGCCTGCGCGCACGGCCCCGCAGGAGCAGAGTTCCGCACGGCCGTCGAAGGCGGAGGCGACGGCGACGTGGCGGCGGTGCCCGGCGGCGGGCGGCTTGGCGGCGAGCACCTCCATGAGCGGGGTCGGCCCGTCACCCGGCGGCGGGGTGTCGAGGGCGGAGTCGAGGAGCCGGGCAGCCAGGGCGGAGCGTGACTCGTCGTCGAGGCGCACGGCATCGAGACGGCGGCCGAGGGCAGCAGGGAGTTTCACGGTCACGAGGGCGGGCATGGCTCCACGCTACTCGGCGGCTTCCCGTCCGGTGTAGACCCGGCGAGGGGCGACCGGGCGAGGAGCCGGAGGCCCCGGCGTCGGGGTGCCCGCCATGACCCGGGTCAGGACGTGGCGCAGGCCGTCGGAGGCCGATCCCATCCCCCGCTCGGCGGCGTAGGCCTCGATCCAGGCCCGCTGCGCCGTGGTGAGCCGGACGTGGAGCGTCTGGTCGAGCGGCTCCTCGGGGGTGGGGCGGCCGGGCGGGTTGCCGGAGGGCCTACGGGGCACGGTCGATCAGGACCCAGACGATGAAGGCGCCGACGACAGCACCGGCGCAGAGGGCGGCGAACAGGTCGGGGCGGAGCAGGGCGTCTCGCAGCACTCAGAGCCCCTCAGGTGCCTTCTCCCGGGCGAGCCAGGCTTCGAGGGCCACCAGGGCCAGGACGGGCGTGAGCGGGTGCTCGCCGGAGCAGGAGGCCGTCGAGCCGTTGGGGAACACGACGGTCGACACTCGGCCGGTAGGGGTGGCGCACCAGGCGGCCGGACAGCGGTCGTCGAACACGGTCAGCCGGAGGTGCCGGTGCGCTTCTGGATGGCGTCGATGCGGGCGGCGAGGGCGGTGCGCGCATCCTCCCCGGCGGGCACGTCGAGCGAGGCCGGAGCCGGAGCGGCGGCGGCGGCGTACCGCTCGGGGAAGCGGCGCTCCAGCATCCAGGCCGCAGCCCTCCAGTCCCGCTGGGCGGCGACGGCGATGAGCGAGACGAGGCGGCTCTCCGAGTGGGCGCTGGCCTTCTCGACCTCCATCCAGAACACGGCGTAGGGCGAGTCGGCAGACTTCAACGGGCGGCCAGCGTCCCGGGCCTCCAGGTGGGCGAGAGCCCGCTGGCGCCACTTGGAGAAGGTGGCCGGGGGCACGCCAGCGAGGGCGGCGGCGACGGAGTGCGGCACGCCAGCCCGGATGGCGGTGAGGATCGCATCGGTGACGACGGCGTTGCGGACGAGGGTGGTGCCCCGGACGGCCCGCTGCCCCGGACGTTCGGCACCCGGAGGAGGGGCGACCGGGTCGAGGTCGACGTCGATGGGGCCGTCACGAGGCGGAGCCGGGGAGCCGGGGAAGGCGAGCACGTTGCGGTCGTCGGTCATCGAGCCCTCCGGGCGCAGGGTGAGAGTGGACGGCGGCCCTGCTGCCAGGTCCAGTAGTCGAGCACGGCCCCGGTGAGGGCGTCCAGCGAGAGGTCCCGGCCGGAGCACTCGACCTCCAGCCAGGCGAAACACTCCTCCGAGACGACGACGTTGAGCGTGAGGGCGACCTGCGGCAGCGGGGCGGTCGACTCGGGCGGCACGAGGGCGAGCGTAGCCCCTGATACAAGAACCTTCCCCCAGGGCTGGGGAGGGTTGTTGTGTCAGGCTCAGAACAGGCTCGGCGGGGCCTCGGCGACGACTCGTGCGGGCTCCATCTCCACGAACACGACCTCCCCGGAGCAGGTGGGCACGGCGGCCTCGCAGCCCTCGACGACGACGTTGCGCCCGTCGACGATCTGCGCGCACATCAGGGGGAGCCACCAGCCCGGGCCGTGGTGACGGCGCTCCGCCTTGGTGGCCGAGGGCGAGTGGCGTTGGCCGTCGAAGGTGACCCGGCAGGTGGTGGTCTGACGTGCGGGCTTGGCCCAGGGGCACAGTTCGCAGGCCAGCGGGAAGGGCGGCGGGGAGACGTTCGTGGTGACGATGTGGAGGGGCGGCACGGCCTCAGATGCTCCCGGTGTGGGCGTCGAAGGGTGGAAGGGGCCAGGTGGTGGCGTCGAAGGGCGCCCAGACGTGGAGGGCGTGGGGGTGGAGGTTGACGTGCTCGGAGGCTCGGGGCCAGACGGAGAGGGCGGGGCGGTGGTCGCCGCAGAACAGTCGTTTGACCTCGGCCATCTCGTCGTAGGTCGGCATGCGGGTCGCCCGGCGGGGTCCGGCGGTGGCCGAGACGTGGAGCCAGGTCTGGCCGTCGTCCTCCAGGGCCACGCTCCAGATGACGACGAGGGGCTGGCCCTTGATCCGGCCGCCCCAGGCCTGACCGTCGGCCCCGGGGGCGAGGATGCGCCAGGTGCCGTCGAGCGAGGAGGTGAGCCAGGCGGCGTGCTGGTGGGCGGCGACCGGGGCGGAACGTTGTGCCTGGAGTGCGCGCACCCGGGCGGTCAGGCCCTCCAGGTCGAGAGCCTCAGCCATCGTCGTCGGGGAGCGGTGAGGCGCCGAGAGCGAGGAGGAGCGGATCGTCGGTGCCCGCAGGGATGCCGAGGCGGTCCATGTTGGAGCGAGCCCGAGCCCGTACACCGACCTGGGCGGCGGCCTCGTCGGTCTTGGGGGTGCGGGTCTGGCAGGCGGGGCAGGTGACCTGGGAGGCCCAGGAGGTGACGGTGCCAGCCTCACGGCCCTGGCGGAGCGCCTTGTGGGTGAGGGGGAGGCCGCAGGCGGTGGAGCCGCCCTTGGAGGCGGTGGCGGCGGTGAGGAGGTGGACGATCATCGGTTCGCCCACCAGGACGAGGCGTAGTACGTCCCCGCCCAGACGACGGCGATCCAGAGCACGCCGAGGAGGAGCAGGCGCAGGCTCATCCCAGGAGGTCCTTCAACTTGCCCAGCACGACCCAGGCCTCCTCCTGGCCGACCTGCTCCACGAGGTCGAGGTAGTCCACGCTCACCATGAGCGACGAGGCGGTCATGGTCGTGGACTCCACCATCGCCTCCAGCAGCATGCCCTCCTCCGGGTCGGGCACCGGGCCGACGATCCCGCCGTGATGCAGGGGGTACGGGTCGCTCATCGCCCGGCCCCCAGCCGGAAGGCGTCGACCTCGACGGCGGAGTCGAAGGCGGCGACCCGGCCGTCGGCGCAGCGGTGCTGCGGCCAGCCGAGCCCGGCGTCAGGGTCCCGGTTGGCCCGGGTGACGACAGTGGCCCCGCAGGTGGCGCAGGCCAACTGGAGCGGCCGGGAGCCGGGGTTGGGGAGGCCCCGGCTCACGAGGGCACCTCCGGCCCGTACAGGGTGAGGGCGTCCATCTCCAGCCGGAAGGCGAACTGCCAGGCGACGTCGCCGTGGGGCTCCACTCCGCAGGGCACCATGCGCGCATCGGTGGCGAGGGCACCCTCCTCGGGAGCGTTGGGCAGCGAGGCGACGGCGTCGACGAGGAAGCCGACCAGCATCTCGGCGAGCCACTCGTCGGCGTGCTGGGCGGCCTGAGCGGCGGCGGCCTCGATGTGCGGACGCTCCCCGTCGCCCTCGATGACGATGCCGACGACGACCGGGGTCATGCGGGCACCAGAGCCATGCGGAGGCGGTCAGGGCCGACCTCGGGCGAGATGTGGACGAGGGCGGCGACATACTCGGGCGTGTCCCCGGGGAGCAGGTGGGCATCGACCAGGCCGTCCAGGGCAGCCTTGACGGCGGAGGCCTCGTTGCCGGGATCGAGCGGCCGATTCTTGTACCGGGGCCAGGCGAGCACGATGGCCCGGGGGCAGAGGAGCGCCGAGCCGTCGAGGCGGGCGGCGGTGCCGAGGGCGCCGAAGGCCGAGCGCCACTCCGAGCGCATCTGGTGGAGTTTGAGCGGGTGGAGGCGCTCGTTGAGGCTCCACGGCCGGGAGTCGTAGGTGATCCAGCCGTGTCCCGCCAGGGCGATCAGCGTCTCCAGCGGAGACTCCAGGTCGTAGGTCGTGGTCACGCCAGCACCCTAGCCGCCCGGCGGCGGGAGCGCCAGGCATTCACCGGGCGACGACCGTGAGGTTGTGCTTGAGGATGAGCGGGGCGTCCTCGGGTCCCCGGACGTGCGGAGCGATCCGCACCCGGCGGTAGGCCCAGGCCCCGTTGGCGTCCTTGTAGCGGACCCTCTTGGTGTGCTCACGGACGATGATGCGGTGGTCGAGCGTCCACCCGGAGTCCTTCGGGCGGGGCTCGTAGCCGAGCGGGTAGTCGACCCGGCGGAGGCGGAGCACCTTGATCCCGCCGTCCTCCTCCAGCGAGCGGCCGAACCTGGCGAGGCGGCGGCGGGTGGGCCGGTCGAAGTCGGGCCGGTCGGCGACGACGATGTGCTCGTCGAGCAGGCTCCAGAAGGCCTGGAGGAACAGGCGCAACTGCGCGACGACCGGGGTGACGTCGCCCGCCGGAGTGGTGCGCGCACCCTCGTCGTCGAACAGGGAGGCCGGTCCCTCCTGCCAGGAGGTGCCAGCGGCCCAGCCCTGGACGTCGTAGAGGGCGAGGTCGCCGAGGCCCCGGAGCAGGTCGAGCCCGCCCCGCATCTCCTCCACGGCGACGTGGTCCTCGCCGAACGAGGCGCCGGTGAGGTAGGGCTCGGAGTCGGCGATGGAGAGGTAGCAGAGGAGCACGAGGCCGGGCACCAGCACGGCGTCGGGGTCGTTGGGGTCGGGGCCGATGACCTCGCCGTCGGGCACGAGGAGGGAGCCCTCCTTGGTGCGGGCGGTGACGGAGACTTGGTTGATCGACCAGGCGCAGGCCGCCATGCGGAGGGCGCCCTCCGGGTAGCCCTGGATGATGACCGGCTTGCCGAACAGGGCGATCCCGGCCGAGGGCAGCCACGAGAGGTCGAGCGGGCGGGGCGGGCGGTCGTCGTTGAGGGCGAGGTCGACGAGGTCGGGCGAGACGTAGTGCGTGACGGCCCGGTCGAGGATGGCGGCCTCGTTGGCGAGCATCGCCTCGGCCCCGCCGTGGAGGCGGCGGCTGATCGAGCGGAGCAGGGCGGCGGTGGCCCGGATGGCGAGGGGCGACGGCTTCTCGACGGCGGAGAGCCTCCTCAGGTGCGCTTCCAGAGCCGCACCGGGGGAGCCGTAGGGGTAGAGGCCCATCAGGGCTCCCAGCCGGGAGGCGGCTCAGGGTCCTGGCGGCGGGCGACCATGTCCTCGTAGTCGGGCTCGTAGGTCGCACAGTCCTCGCAGATGAAGCGGCCGTCAGGCAGGCCGAAGGCTGGGACCCAGCCGCCGACAGCCCGCCCGTCGGAGTCCTCATCGAGATAGGCGCCGATGGCTTCGTCGCAGAGGGCGCAGCGAGCGGCGTCGAAGGGGAGGCCGTCGGGCAGGTCGATGACCTGATGGGCGTAGGCGCCCTCCTCGACCCAGACGGTGAAGTCGGCGGCGGTCACCTCGACCGGGGCCATCTCGGCCCGCTCCATGCGGCCGAACAGGAGGTCGTCGGCGCTCATGCGCGCACCGGGGCGGGCAGCCCCATCCCGGCGTAGAGGCGGTTGACCAGCACGGTCGGGGCCTCCTGGGTGCGGCCCGGCTTCTCCAGCGAGGGCGCAGCGAGGAGGGCCTCGTACTGCTCGACCGAGAGCCGGTCGTGGTGGGCGACCCGGGAGCCGTGGCGCACGATCACCTTGAAGGCGTTGGCGCCGGGGCGGGCACGGTCGGGGCCGTGCCAGGTGATGACGGGGGCGGTCATGCCGTCACCAGCGAGTAGCCGGGGCGGGTGTCGCCGGGGAGCGTGCCGTAGGCGGTCACGTCGGCGCCGGTGGCGACCTCGATGACCTTGGCGTCGTTGAGGTCGCCCGCCACGAACATGCGGAGGTAGTGGGCGGAAGCGTTGCCGTGGAGGATGGCGCCGTTGGCGGCGACGAGGAGGAAGGCTGCGGGGGTGGTCATGAGGATCAGACTAGCCGCCGGGCGGCGGGCAGACAACCTGTTCCCGAAGATTCCCCGGAAGGGGCCGAACGACCCACGCGCAGAGAGGCCCCGCACTCCCGACCGTTCAGGGGAGTGCGGGGCCTCGGGGGCCTCTGGTGAAGCGAGGGCATCCTACCGGACGTTCGTCCAGTCGTTCCCGGGCACCGGCGGGAGCGAGGTGGCCCGGGCCTCGTCGGCGGCCAGGTAGACCCAGGCCGAGCGGCGGCCCTCGTGGGTGGCGACCTCGACGGTCTGCCGGACGTAGTGCGAGGGCGTGCCCTCCAGCCAGTCGAAGCGTTGCAGCAGGGCTGCGCGCTCCTCCTCGGGGAAGATGAGCAGGGTGCCGAAGGTGACGTCCAGCGGAGCCTCGACGGCGTAGGGGAAGGCCCGACCGAGGCCGTGGAGGCGGATGCCGTCGGCGACGGCGGCCTGGGCGACGGTGGCGGAGTCCCGCCAGAGGCGGTCGTTGCCGCAGCCCGGGCGGAGGGTGCCGTAGACGAACACGGCGTCGTCGGCCGGAGGAGCCGGGGCGAAGGCCAGGCCCAGGCAGACGGCGCAGACTCGGCCGTCCTCCTGGGTGAGCGAGCCGCAGGTGGCGCACTCGCCCCAGCCCTCGAACTCGTCGAGGTAGGAGGAGGCGGCGGGGTCGACGAAGGGGTCGGTGGAGGTCATGCCCCCTCCTCGTCCTCGTCCACCTCGGCGCAGATGCAGCCGTGGCCCCGGAGGCCGAAGGTGTCGAATACGTCGCCCAGGCACTCCGGGCAGATGCGGTCGTAGATGTCCATGATTAGCGGGCCTCTTTCCAGGCGAAGGCGACGTGGGATTCCCGGCGGGCGTTGGCGAGGAGCGCATCGGCCTGAGTCTCGGAGAGGCCCCGGGCGAGCACGTCCACGCTGCCGTCCATGTGCTCGGCGAGCACCCGGAACGTCGGCGTTGTGGTCATGTGAGGTAGACTAGCCGCCGGGCGGCGGGAAGCCAACCTGTCGGCCAAGATTCTTTCGGATGGGGCCGAACGGCCCAGGTGCTCGACCTCGTACCCGGGCCAGCGGACGGAGCCCCGGCGGTCGAGGCCGTGGAAGGCGCAGTACGGGCGCCAGGCCCGGTGGAAGCGCACCCGGAGCACGGCGGCCCGGCCGCACCGGGAGACGTCGCACTCAGGGTGCGCGCTCACGGCTTCGGCGGCTTCGTGCCGGAGTGGACGGGGCAGGGGCGAGCCGGGTCACGGCGCAGGTGGACGAAGTTGATGAGGATGCAGGTGCAGACGGTCATCAGCCCGAGCCCGCTCGGGCCAGCATGACGGCGGCGGAGGCGAGGTCGTCGGCGGCATGGCGGGCGTACTGGTACGCCTGCCACTCGTCCCGGGTGCCCCGGACGGGGTCGGGCTTGATGGCGGTGGCGAGCGTCAGGACCGAGGCGGCCAGGGCGTCGAGGTCCGCAGGCCCCGGGAGAGGCCCCTCAGATGCCGTCTCAGCCATGATCGTCGTCCTCGTGGGCGAGGAGGTCCCCCGTTGCGGCGCAGGGCGTGTAGCGGCGCTCCCCGGTCGTCACGACGGTCACGTAGCCGTGGGCGGCCCCGGGGTAGGGGCACGGCCCGACCCGGCGGGAGCACCAGGAGCCAGAGCCTGCGCCCCGGGCGTCCCGCACCGTCGCCCCGCAGGGAGGGAGCCCGGAGAGGGCGAAGGCGAGAGCAGGGTTGGCCCGGAGAGCGGCGGCGGCGGCGGCATGCGCCTGGGCGGCGGCGGCGACGGTGAGCCAGAGCGTCGAGGAGTCCCGGCGGTCGGGATCGAGCCGGGCGGCCAGCGAGGAGGCCAGGGCTGCGTGCTCCTCGGCGGTGAGGCCACGCTCGGGGATGGGGGAGGTCATGCGGGTCCTTGCTGTTGGGGAGTGCGGCAGGTCTTGTGGCGGTCCCAGTCGGCGGGCTGCACCAGCATCGCCCGGCCGCAGACGACGCACCGTCGCCGGAGCCCGGCTGCGCGCACGGCGGCGGCCCGGGCCTCGGCGGCGGCGAAGATGCGAGGGAGTTGCTGGTCGTAGACCGTGAGCGGACGGCGCTCCGGCTCGGGCACGGCGGTCACCTTCGCACCAGCCGGAAGGCCCCGGCCGCAGCAGCGGCGTCGAGGAAGTCGTCGTCGTCCATCGTGGGGTCGAGCACGACGTTGGTGAGCACCTCGACCCGGTGGGCCAGCAGGCGCTTCATCTCGGGCACCGGCTTCCAGTCGGCGAGCCACTGGACGGTGCCGAGGCGGGCGAGGAGGTCGGTGGCGGAGGTGCCGCTGACCTGGATGGCGTTGTCGAACTCGATGAGCACGCTCCAGCGGGAGCGGAGCGGTACCGGGTACTTCTGGGGCTTCATGAGGGGTCCTTCTTCCGCCAGGCCCAGTAGGGCTCCGGCGGCTGGTTGGCGGTGGCGGGGCGGGCGAAGCGGTCGGTGATGCCCCGGCCGTCCGTCCAGTCCCAGGAGGTCTGGGCCGGAGCGGCCGGGAGGAGGCGGCCCTGGTTGGCGTGCTTCCCCTTCTTGCCCTTCCGGGCGGGAGCGGCACCCTGGTCGAGCCGAGGCCCGACCGTGGCGGTGCGGGTCACCTGGAAGGTGCTGACGGCGGCGACCTCGCCCCGCACGACCCGGAGGTAGGTGCCCTCCCCGACCGAGCGGACCTTGGAGGCGAGGCTGACCCGGGCGAGCCCGGCGGCCTCGTTGATGGCCTTGGCCGTGGAGGCGAAGATGAAGGCCCCGCCCCGGGTGTGGGCGTAGTGGAGGGGCGAGTCCGTCGTGCGGGCGAGGTGGAGGGTGTCGGGCGAGTCGGCATCGAGCCAGGCGACAGCGGCCCGTCCGCGCAACTCCGGCAGGCACTCCCACGGCTTGAGCCCGGAGTACGACAGCAGGGCGGCGATGACCTCCGAGTCCACCTCGGCCTCCCGCTCCACGCCGAGCGTGCGGTACAGGGCGTCGTCGTTGGTGACGACGCCGTTGTGCACCAGGACGATGCCGGGGGCGATGACGGGGTGGTTGTTGGCGTTGACCGAGGGCGAGCCCTGGGTGGCGTACCGGGTGTGGGCGATGAGCGTCCGCACGGCCGGGTCCCGGGTGACGGCGCAGAGGTCGGCGACCTTGGAGGCCCGCCCCTGCTCCTTCCAGAAGTAGGGCCAGGCGGAGGCCTCGTCGATCCAGCCGTAGCCGGTGGCGTGGGGGCCTCGGGCCTCGATGGCGAGGGCGAGGGCCAGCGATAGATCGCCAGCGGGGAAGGTGTGGCCGGAGCCCTTGCGTGAGAAGCCTGCGATGCCGCACATAGCGGTGGTCCTTTCGAGACGTCGTGGTGGTAGGGGTAGACTAGCCGCCAGGCAGCGGGAACGCAACCTGGCGGCCAGGATTCGTGGGGGTCAGGCCCCGGTCGGCACGTAGCCGACCGAGGAGCCGATGCGGGTCGAGTGGCGACCGGCGGCCGTGCGGGCCGACGACTCCCGGGCGAGCCCGGTGGCGGCGGCGACCTCACGCCAGGTGAGCCCCGTCTCCCGAAGGCGGTGGCACTCGGCGTCGACAGCGGCGTCGACGTTGGCGACCCGGGTGCGGCGACCCTGCGCTGCGCGGGTCATGGTCGAGCGAGCCGTGATGGCCGGAGCGTCGAAGCCGAAGGCGACGGCCCGGCGGGTGAGCGAGCGGGCGGCCGAGCCGTGCATGGCACCGGCGGCGACAGCCTCGTTGAGAAACTCGATGGTGGTCTGCATCGTCGGGAGCGTCCCGGCGATGGCGGCCTCGACGAGAGCCTGGCCGAGAGCGACCCAGGCGAGCACCTTGGAAGCGTTGAGCGTCCCCTGGTGCTGGCGGAACTCCACCGTGCCGTAGACGCCGTAGGCGCAGAGGTTGAGTGCGCGGTAGCGGTCGATCTGGGCGGAGCCACGCTGGGCGGCGGCCTGGCCGTTGGTGATGGCCTGGATGGCGTAGCGAGCCTCCTGGCCGGTGAAGCGGGCGGCCCAGCGGCCGTTGCGGCGGCTCGGCGAGACGAAGCGGTCCATGAGGCTGACCTGGCGGGCGGTGAAGCCCTCGATGAGAGCGACCATCGCCTCGACGGAGAGGTCGTTGGCGTCGTGGTGGACGTGCATGCCGCAGGTGCGGTCGACGGTCGCACCGGCGTCCCGAAGGGCGGCCAGGATGGCGGTGACCTGGCGGGCACCCTCGTCACCCGAGAGCACCGGGGAGACAATCTCCCGGCCGTTGGTGCCGAGCGAGCCGTCGGGCACGATCTTCCAGGTGCCCCGGTTGTGGCCCCGGTCGGCGATGCTGTGGCGGGTCCATCCCTGGACCTCGACGGTGAGGCCGGTGGCGGCCGAGAGGGTACGGGCGAGGGTGTCGAAGCCGAGCCTGGACTGGCACTCGATCTCGACGCCGAAGCGGCGGGCGGAGGTGAGTTGAACGGTCATGTAGGTAGATTAGCCGCCACCCGGCGGGAACACAACCTGTGCGCGAAGTTTCTACGCGAGATGAGCCGAACGGCCCATGTCCCGCACCGGGCGGAAGGTCCCGAGCGAGCCGTCGGCCAGGTGTACGTCCAGGTCAGACAGCATGTCGGGCCAGCGGAGGCCGAGGGTGTGCTGCCGTCCGTGGAGCCGGTAGAAGTTCTGCTTGAGCCGCCCCAGCCCGGGGTCGTGGGGGGAGGCTTCCAGCCGCAGCCTGGCGGGCAGGCGTTCCTCCCGGGCGAGCCAGAGGGGCGTGAAGTCGACGGTCGGATGGGTGGCCTCGGCGGCGACCAGGCGGTCGTACATCATGTCGGCGTAGACGTTGGGGTAGCGGCGGTCGGGGCGGTGCCAGCCCTTGTACGTGCAGAGGGCCGACTCCAGCGTGAGCCGGGTGACGTCGCCGAGCCACGGCTGGCCCGCTGCGCGCAGCCGCATGGTCGTGAGGAGGTCCTCGCCGAGAGCCGCCAGGCGTTCCAGGTCGGCGGCGGTGAAGCCCCGGTAGGCAGGGTTGGAGGGGTGCCAGTCGAGGTCGTCGGAGCCCTCGACGATGGCGAGGCCGTTGCGGTGGGAGCGGGAGCCGTCCCGGTCGGTGAGCATGAGGTCGGCAGCGTCGAGGCCGATGCCGCAGAGCCGGACGTACTCCAGGTACGACCAGGCCGAGAGGCGGCCGAAGGTGGCGACGGAGCGGGCGGCGGCCCAGCACGAGGCCCAGCCCTCGCCAGCCCGAGCCCGCCAGAATGCCTCCTGGCTTCCCCCGCCGATGAGGCCGAGGTACGACAGCACGGCGGCATCGAGCGCCTTGCGGTGGTACCGGCGGTCGGTGTCGAAGGCCAGGGAGCCGTACAGGGAGCGCCAGGCATTGACGAGGAGGTCGGCGTGGCGGGGCAGCGGGGCGGCGCACCAGAGCACCAGGGAGGTCGCAGGGTGCTGGGTGTTGCCGTTGATGAAGGCGTACCAGAGGGCCTCCTCCGGCCCCCAGGAGAAGTGGCGGGCGAGGGTGGGCCAGGCGAGGTAGACGCACCCGGGGTGGGTGCCGTAGGCGAGGGTGAACTCCCAGGAGCGCAGGAACGTCTCCCGCCGGTGCTCCGGTGCGCGCAGGTCGACGCCACGGAGGTCGACCCAGGAGCAGGCCTGGCACTCGTCCCAGAAGTTGCCGTGAACGCACCGGGCATCCAGCAGCCCGGAGTCGGTCATGGGAGGAGCCAGACGAGGGCCTCGGCCATCTCGTCGGGAGAGCCGGTGGCGTCGATGTGGTGGGCACGAGGGGCGTACCGGGAGGCGAGGTTGGCGACCTTGGTGACCCTGCCCTTCCACCAGGCCTCGCTCTGCGGCGGGCGACCGAGGGCGTCGGCACGGCGCACCATGCGGTCCCAGGAGAGGGCGGGCGGGAGGTCGAGCACGGCGAGTACGCCGTCGGGGCAGGTGTGCCAGAGCACGTCGAGCGTGGAGGGGTTGGCGAGGCGGTCGCCCTCAGCGACCACGGCGGCCGGAGAGGCCCCCAGGAGCCACTCTCGTACACGAGGGGCGACGTTCATGGCGAGGGCGTCGGTCCCGGCGAACACGGCCCCAGGGCGGCCCAGGACCCAGGTGGGCCGGGTGCCCTCCAGGGTGTTGTGGAGCGTCATGGCGAAGGGCTGGTCGGTGGAGGCGTTGGGGAGGAGCCCGGCGAGGCTGAGGGCGGCCGAGAGGGTGGTGCTCTTGCCCGAGCCCGGAGGGCCGATGACGTACAGGGCTCCCCTCACGACAGCACGAGGCGGCGCACGACGGCGGCGGCGGAGTCGAGGCCCCAGCGGGAGCAGAGGGCGTCGATGTGGGTGACGACCTCCCGCAGCCCGGCGGCGTCGTACAGGAGCACCAGCGAGCGAGACTCCCCGCCCTGAGCGACCGAGGAGCCCCAGGGGGAGCCAGCGGCCTCGGCGGCGGCCATCAGGTCGGCGAGGTCGTCGGTGGTGTACCCGGTGCCCGCGAGCCCGAGCGGCGAGGCGGCCAGGGCGGCCAGGGCATCGCCGAGGAGGAGCGGGTCCTCGTGGCCGAGGTCGCCGATGCGGTTGTCGGCCAGCATGACCCGGAGGGCGGTGGCGTCGTCGCAGTAGAGGCGGATGACCGGGGCGGCGGTGATGCCGGTGGCGTGGAGGGCGAGCACCCGGTGCCAGCCCGCCAGCACGACGGAGGAGTCGCCGTGGAGGTAGACGGCCCCGTAGAAGCCGAGAGCCTCGATGGCCTCCGCCAGCGACAGCACGTCGCCCCGGCGAGGGTTGTCCGGGTGGGGCACGAGGTCTGCGAGCGGGTGCTCGGCGTGGAACGTCTGGCGCTCGATCATGGGGCGACCCGGGCTCGTGCGGCCTCGTAGGCGACTCTCGCCGCCCTCGCAGGCTCCTCGGCCGGGTCTTGCGCGCAGGCGGAGAGCCCGGAGCGGGCGTAGTAGACGACCGTGAAGCGGTAGCCGGACGGCTTCGTCAGCCGGAAGGGCGTGACGCCGTGGAGCAGGGTGCCGCCGTCGAACAGGGTGAGGGCGCCATCGGGCACGGCGAGGTAGCAGCCGTAATCGGGCAGGTGGAGCCAGCCGCCCTCCATCCATGCCTTCATCGAGAGCATGGCCGACCAGGAGCCCCGGACGTTCGAGGCGTCCCGGTGGTAGGGGTGCGCGCTGTTGTTGTTGATGACGCCGGAGGTCCAGAGGGTGTCGGCGATGCGCCAGGCCGGGGCGACCTTGGCGGCGACCGAGGCCTCCCAGACGGCGAACTCGTCGGGCAGCACGTCGGCGGCGAGGGCAGCGGCCAGCACGGCGACGTGGGAGAGGTGGGAGACGAGGTCGGGCCGGTCGGTGTCGAGGGCGGCCCGGCAGCAGCCGTAGCGACGGCGCAGCGGCACCGGCGGGAGGGCGCCGAACACGCTGTTGGAGACGGAGATGCCCGAGAGGCGAGACTCCCCGGTCGCCACGGCCCCGTACCGGGGTGCGCGCTCGGCCCAGGCGAGGTGGCGCAGGAGGGAGGCGATGATGGTGGCGGGGCCTCGGGCGGCGACGGCCTGGAGGGCGACGGCGGCCCCGGAGTCGGCGTCCCGCAGGAGCACGTCGCCGTCCAGCACGACAGCACCCGGTCCCGGCGGGGCGGCGGGCGTGCGAGGGGCGACGTCGACCGGGCAGCGGTGGAGGGCGACCTCACGCACCACAGGCCGCCCGGAGGAGCCGCAGTACGGTGTCGGAGCGTGACTCCGAGGGGTGCCCAGCGGCGTCGATGGCGGAGGCGACGGCGTCGTGGTCGGAGGGCGGATAGGGCAGCACGAGGGATTGCATCGCAGAGGCCGCCCAGGCTTCCTCTCGCTCCCCCGGAGTCAGCCCGGGGGCGACAGCACCATGCGACTCGCCTTCGGCCAGGAGGCGCAGCAGGAGGTCCGCTGCGTCTGCGGAGTAGCCGGTGCCGAGGAGCCCGGCGGGCATGCCCAGGAGCGAGCCGAGGAGCCGGGCGAGCCCGGAGTCGTCGTACCCGGCGAGGGCCGGGAAGCGGTTGTCGCCGACGAGGATGCGGAGCGCCAGGTCGTCGTCCACGTCGACCCAGAGCACCGGGATCGTGGTGGCGCCGACCTCAGCGTCCTTGCGGAGCCGGTGGTTGCCCGCCAGGACGTAGCGAGTCGACACCTGGGCGACGACGGCCCCGTAGAAGCCGTTGACCCGGATCGACTCGCCGAGGGCCTCCATGTCGCCGACCCGGGGGTTGGCGGGATGCTCGGAGAGGGAGTCGATGGGGCAGGCGGGCTCGTAGGTCTGCGCCAGGACAGCCATCAGAGGCCGTTGGACTCCCGCACGGCCCGCAGGGCCTTCTGGACGAGGTCGGGGCCGATGGGCTCCCCGGCGGCGGAGAGCCACTCGGCGAGGTCGGTCTGGCTGATCCCTCGGTTGTGGTAGAGGTCCCAGAGCAGGAGGCGCCGGGCCTCGGTGCCCTCGGCGACCATGCGCGCACCTTCGTTGATGCGGTGCTGCGTCTGGGTCAGGTCGACGAGGAGGGAGCGAGCCTCGGGGGTGAGGGGCTGGCCCCGGGGGTTGCGGCGCCGGGTGGGCGTGGGGAGAGTGGCGGTAGGCATGGGCTCAGCATAGCCGCTGAGCGGCGGATCGCCACCTGGCATGGTCAGGCGGCGTGGAACTCAGCGCCGGTCCAGGCGTGGAGCGTGTCGCCCGTCGGGACGGAGCCGACCAGCCAGAGCCCCGCCAGGTCGCCCATGCCCAGGGTGCGCTTGACGGCGCCCAGCCGGACGTACAGGTCGTA
>Ga0105340_1000529_pt1 | contig 18380 bp, 26 predicted proteins | sample EasRivMeERMLT700_FD_89676 | JGI IMG/M metagenome (GOLD analysis project Ga0105340, IMG submission 89676) | Soil microbial communities from meander-bound floodplain in the East River, Colorado, USA - East River MetaG ERMLT700 | ecosystem: Environmental > Terrestrial > Soil > Floodplain | place...
AAAGCACTAGGGTCCATGACCCGATACGTAATTTTTTCATCTGTAGGCGTCCTAGCTATGATACCTTGCGCGACACGCGAAGCGGGCCATCTAAGTCCAGTATTGACCATGCCATGCACAGCACCGTACCACTCGCGATATGTAACAATCGCTCCCTTGGGTATCTGACGGGGGTATTTATATTTCCCATCAAATGATAGGGGATTAGTTCTTGTATCAGGTATAGATACCGTACCATCACTGACGGCGTGCCAATGAAATGAGAAGGGTGAGGCACTACCCCAGTCACCAGACATGAAGTGCATCCAGTGGGCCGGTATGTCGAAGGGGTCAATGACGTGTTCTGCCGTAGAGAACTCGGGGAAATACGCGCCAGTGATGACATTCCAATCACCCTCCAGCCATGCCTTGACCAACTCCGGGGAACCGACCTCGCGTAGTCGAGCGATATAGCCGGGATCATTCTGTAGCAGTATCTTGTTGTCCGTCACCTTTGCAGGTATGAACATCCTTGTATTGCCTTCGGGTGTAGTCAATAGCTGAAACCCCGCAGGGTAGTGGTCTATAAAGTAACTCTTTACGGCGTGATGCCCCGGCCCACCCGGATTGGCAGTAGCGCGTATTCGCAGGAACTTGACCTTCGGGTCAGTACTCCGCAAGCATGCTTTAATCTTCTTGTAGCTGTTCAGGTTGGGCCAATTACCCAATTCATCAAACCCAATCCACGCGTATTCGTGACCTTGGTATAGGTCAGCGTCAGCCTCGGCGTCTATGTGGCGTAGCTTTAAAGTAGCTCCCGTAGGGAACGTAAACGTCCGATCACTGATCTTCCAAGTCGCGCCTAAGGGGACATACATCTCCTTGGCTTGCTTGACCAGTTCCTCCAGTTCGGGATAGCTGCGTCTGAAAAGTATTCCCGCCCATCCCGGCCCCTGTTCGATGTCCTGTAGGTAGTCGCCTAGCAGGTACGAAGATTTTCCACCGCCTCGCGCACCACCATACAACAGTTCCAACACAAAACGCGCAGATACCGCTAAAGATTGCGGCCCCTCCTGTGGTTCCCATACCTCACTCACCTAGCACGAACTTTCTAAAGCCGCGTTCAGCAGCCTTTTCATCTTTCATACCGCACTCGAAACACACTTCCTCACCTTTAGGCCCGTATGGCCTAGTTTCTGCTTCTTTACCGCACAGTTCGCACTTACCATCCGGTTCCGCCTCTATGACCCCAAGTGTACTCATGCTTCCAGCCCTTGTTTAGCCTGTATAGCCGCAGCCAGCACGACCATTACAATCTCCCTGCATTGCTGCATCGGATCGTCGCTGCTAGGCGGGTTAGCTGTCATATGCTCATACAGAGCTACCGCAGTAGGCTCTAGGATCGTATTGATCCGCTCTTTGCTAATATCACTCAGGTCCATCTTCCCACCGTTTCAGCGCGTCCATGAAAGATAAGTCAGGCACTATCTGAGTACCGTACTTCCCCTGTGTAGCATGGGCACCTACACGAATAGCAGCCCAGTAGGCTACCTTACGTGGTAAATGCCATGCTATCCACATGACAATCTTTTCCATCACCCCTCACCAGCCCGCTCATTGTCGAAGTCGTCGGCGTCCACATGTTTGGCTACCTTGTCACGCCAATGCTGTACACCCTGCTCCTGCATCTGCGCCAGCCGGTCCTCTTGCCGTAGCTCATTCTCACTCGGCTGGTATATTGGCTCACCCAGTACAGCAGCACCCTTCGCCATGTACCCCGCCTTCTTCTGCGCTTCCTCTATCTCCTGCACCCGTCGCTTCTGGTCGCTCCACGCCTCCAGTATGACCTCGCAGGACATTTCCAGAAACTCAGTGAAGTCTTTAAAGTATACCTCCCGCTCGTTGGCCCCTTCCGGCCCGTATACTTCATACGGATGGTTGAACCCCACGACGATACCGTTCGCTATTTCCCTCACCTGAAAATTCACTTGCATGGCTTCCTCCTAGTTACTAAAATACACGGTAAGCATAAGCACGGACAAACCCAAGATCAGTAGTGTCAATAGCCCGCACCCTAACCATCCCGGCTCATCCCACTTATAGGACATCAGGCAGGCCCCCGCTAGGCCGCATCAGTACATACGCCGCCTTAGCTGCATCACTCACCTCACTATACTCAGCATCCTGTACATTCTCAGGACTTGGCAGCGCCTTCTGCTTATGCTCCAGCCATTCTTCGTAGTTAGCCGCCCGTGGCATGATCGCTACATTGACAGTCAGCCCCCTAGGCCCACTTTCGTCGCTCTGATACCCCGGCACCCGTGCCTTGAGCATCGTCTGCAAAAGACCGTCACTATACACTACACGACTTCCTACCACCTCTCCCTTAAAGTACACATCTTCCTCGACACCGAGTACAGCGCGTCGGTAGGCTTCGCTCTCTAAAGACGCATATCCGACTAACTGAGCAGCTTTAATGGTACTGGCGACCTCAGGGTCAGCCAGTTTCCACTGGTACAGATCATACGGATTAACACCTAGGGATCGGCAGGCTCGTACTAGATCGCCTGCATTCTCGCAGACGGCCTTTTCCAGCGCATCCAGAGCTTGTTGTGTCCTCGGTAACATCGGGCTATTTTCCCCTTGGGGGAATTGTTTGTCAAGGGGGGTGGCTGGAATTTTTTCGTACTAGTATACGGGCGGTAGCTTTTATACAGTATAACTTATACTAATTAATTTTGTAATTTATGTATGTGATCGCGGGGCGTAGGAGCGCCGCCGCCCTGCCGCTCGACCCGGTGGCGGGGGTAGGGGGGTGGGTAACAATATATCGTATCATTCACGCTAACCCCTTGAAAACAAAGGGTTTTCTGGGCGCGTCGGATCAATCCGTCAGTTACTTTAAAGCACTCGCACTCAGAGCCACGGCGAGCCGGATACGTCCGTCACAACGGATAGGTACGTCATACCGGATTTGTCCGTCACGGATTTGTCCGTCAAGTATACCCTGCCTGCCGCATAGGGTACTTTAAAGCATCGGACCTATCCGTCACCCGAGCATGCTCATACAGGCCTAGGTGTACCACTGTATTAAGACAGTGCTACGCATTTAACATAATGCCCCTTATCGGACTGATAAGCAGGCTCATTATAAGCATCGGTTGACCAGTATGTGACCCCTCAGAGCCTCGCAGAGTAACCTTAAAGCATCGGGGCAATACAGGGCGCGTCTGAGCCTGACAGAGCCTTTAAAGGCCCTCAGTATGTCAGAGTATTATCAATAACGGTTCAGAGCTTAATGATAAAACTCAAGTCATCCTGTACGCTATAGTATTATCAATAAGCCTCGCGCGTAGGCCCGGACGCGACTCCGACCAATAATAATCATACTATAGGTATACAGGGCTAATTTATACTCAGTTTATACTGTAACCCCCGTTAGTATTATTATGATTATTAGGGATAGCCGGGTTTTAATTACTCGATAACCCTAGTCGGGAACTAGAGATCACCCAATTCGCTTAATGATAATAGTTCGCGATACCGTATATTCACACTCTATTGCGAACCAGTATCAATAACCGACAGGCCCTTTAAAGGCCCTCAGTACAAAACCAGAACCCTGCATGTTCTGTATGCGTTCCATGCACGATTATACTTGACTGTGACAAATCGGTCACAAGTATGCGCTAACCCCTTGAAAACATACAAGAAAATCCTGACAGGCATAAAAGTTTCCTAGTAGGAAATGCCCCGTAGAGCCGTTTTAAGCCGTTTCTAGAGGGGTCTAGGCTCTGCCTATGTCCGAGTACCTTTTGCCCCTGTTTTCGCGCTGTACGGGGTTTTCACGTTCTGTTCCAAATACCGGATTTGTCCGTCAAACATGCGTTGTACAAAACGGCAGGCGCGAGGCCCTGACCCGATACAGGCGAGCCTGAGGGGCCGTGCAGAGCATGCTAGAGCCTGCCCCCTGCCCTCACGTATACGCGCGCACCCGTTCAAGAATGCCTAGCAAAACAACGCTTGACCGAGGGGGGCGGCATATGCTTAAAGCATGCCACGGCAGGGGCCGAGGGGGGCGCTTGTGCTTCCCGCCCTGCCAGCATGAAAGGTCACGACAATGCAGAACGTACAGAACGCCACGGCCCTGACCCCCGTAACCGAGGCAGAACAGAACGTCCGGGAAGCTTGGCTGAACGGGTTTGTAGACCGCGCCCGCCCATACTTCGAGGCGGCAGGCGCTCCGATACCTCTGATGACCCGCGTGAGCATCGGGTTCACCTCTGCCGGTCACGCTTCGCCGGTCATCGGTGAATGCTGGAGCAACGAAGCGAGCGAAGACGGTCACTTTGAGATTTTCCTGAACCCGACAACGCAGTCGGACAGTCGCCTCGCGGACATACTGACCCATGAGCTTTGCCACGCCGCCCTTGGCATGGCTGAGAACCACGGCAAGGCCTTTAAAGCACTCGCCACGGCCCTAGGCCTGACCGGCCCTATGCGTTCCACCATCGCGGGCGAGGGTTGGTACAATTGGGCGGGTCCGATACTCGCAGAGCTTGGCCCTATGCCATACGCCGCCTTGCGTCCGGGCATGAAACCGCCCCGCAAGAAAAAGGTCACGTATACGCTCAAGACCGAGTGCCCCGAGTGCGGTTGGCTCGCCCGAGTGACGGCCCGCCATATCACCCCGCATTCGCACCTGAATTGCCCCGTGCCTGACTGTGGCGGGGTGCTGGAGGTAGAGGCCCCCTCTGACCCCGAGTAGACAACGGGGGGCGGGTCACACGGCCCGCCCCTACGGTCGCCCCTGCCGATACAGGCGCGACCGTAGGGCAATCTCACCCTACCGAATGAAAGGTCACACAATGAAGCATACACCCTCCCACCTGCCTAACGTGCATGTTCCTGCCCTGCCCTCAGTCGAGGCGACAGACGCAACGGTCATGAGCATGCTGGACAATCTGGCGAGCCTGTACGGGGGTCTAACCCGGTTCATCCCACAGAACGCAATCTGGACCCGCGAGATGCAGGCGGCAGGGCGCGAGCTTGCCACGGCCCTAGGCCTGAACCCTGACCGCGCCGCCCTGCTACGGGATCGTGAGCTTTGGGACTTCTACGTGACAGCCCGCAAGGCCCCTGAGGGTGGAAGGCGTATGGCTCGCAAGCTCAACGGCCCCTCAGTCGTTCCGCCTGCCGGGTTCCCCGCCACGCCTGCCCCTACGGCCCCCTTAGATGCAGAAGCTTTAAAGGCTCTCATGGTCAAGCTCGCAGAGGGCGCTACGCTGGAGGCCCGCGAGCTTGTGCGCCTCGCCCTCGCCTCAGTCCCTGCCCTTGTACAGGCAGAGGCCGAGGCCCGCCTGCCGCGCCGCATTGAGGTAGTCACGCAGTCCGCCCCGCCGGTCAGTATCGTGAACCCGCATTGCGATTTGGAAAAGGTGCTGACTTTCCTAGGGGCGGGCGAAGACGTTTTCATGGTCGGCCCTGCCGGGTCCGGTAAAAGCACCATCGCAGAGCATGCCGCTACTGCCCTGAGCCTGCCGTTCTATGGGGAGTCAAAAGTCGAGTTCGCCTCTACTCTGGCAGGGTACAAGAACATAACGACAGGCGCGTACGTCCGCTCGAATTTTCGGGAAGCGTATGAGCATGGCGGGGTTTTCCTGCTAGATGAGGGTGACGGCTCGAATGCAGGCGCATTGCTTTTCATCAATGCCGCCCTGTCCAACGGATGGGCGCTTTTCCCCGATGGGCGCGTACTGAGGCATAAGGACTTCGTGTGCATTGTCGCCGCAAATACCTATGGTCACGGCCCCTCGCGCAAGTACATCGGGCGCACAAAGCTTGACGGTGCTTTTCTCAATCGGTTCGCAATCCTGACCATCGGTTATGATGCAGCACTTGAGACGATACTTGCCCCCTGCAAGGATTGGGCGCGTTACGTGCAGGCGGTCCGTGCCGTTGTGCTGGACAATGAGTTCGAGGCGATTGTGTCGCCCCGCGCCACGTTCAAGGGCGGTAAGATGCTCGCCCGTGGCATGTCATGGGAAGATTGCGCCGAGGCGTATATCTGGCAAGGCATGAACGCAGAGGACAGGCGCACCATTGAGGCGTCCGTTCCGATGTCACGTTTTGAGACTTCGATCCTGTAACCCAACGATTGCTTTAAAGGTACTTATCATGCGTGAACGTCACGACAGCAAAACTCTCCGGTATCGCTTCGACAGTCTGCAAGAGGTGCAGAGGTACATTGAGGCGACTAAGCGGACATGGCGCACCCGGTCATCCGAGGCGAACCCGCCTGAGATGTCATGGGATTTGGAGGCCGGATATCACGGTGCTTTAAAGCTCGCCCGCGATGGTTGGCGCGAGGGGGCGCAGGCGCTCAAAAGCGCACTGGTTCGCCTGCCTGCTTTGGACCCTGCCCCCGCCCTTGTGTATGATACCGACGGCATACAGGCGGACATCGGGCGCGTATGCGCGGGGGTGCCTGAATGCATGCTCAGGCCCTCGCCTGAGGCGCTGGAGGGGTCAACGCAAGTCATCACCCTTGCCGTGGCAATCAACGCCTCAGGCGGTACAGGGGCGCGGTACATGGCGAATTACGGTACGGCCATTGCCCGGTATATTGATGAGCTTGAGGCGCAGGGGCATCAAGTCGAGGTCATCGCCGCGATATGCTCTGAGGTGTCCGGCATGCGTGTGGCTCATACTTGGATGGTCAAGGCGGCAGGCGATACCGTGAGCCTTGCCACGCTGGCATTCAGTATCGGTCACCCTGCCGCATTCAGGCGCTTTGGGTTCGCCCTTCGTGAACGTCTGGACAAGGCCCTAGTCAAACCCTCTGCCGGTTACGGTTACTCGGTTGACTTGACCCTTGCGGACCTAATCAACCCCTCGCCCGGTACAGTCATTCTCAACGGTATGAAGAATGCCGACAGTATCGCCCGTACTACCGAGCATGCTCTAGCAGCAATCGGAAAGCAGATTGATGCAGCACTAACTAATCCTGAGGCGCGTTCTGCCTCTTGATACTAAGGCGGGGGCATCTCACCCCCGCCCCTACTCTCAGACTTGAAAGGTCACAGTTATGAATACCGAACGCAAAGTACATGCCCTGCCGTTCCCTGCCCTTACCGTTGCGGAACGTCACCACTACCTAGGCCTTGCCCGTCATCACTTCCCCGATGATACGGTGAACTATAGCGCCTCAGGGAATTACTTGTCCGTTAGCGGCACGTTCCTATGTGAAACCCCGAATGATTTGTACAGTCTCTTGGCTCATGCTCGCGACCGCGACTAACCGGCCCTGACCTAGCATGCTTTAAAGCCCCTCGCCCTTATCGGCGGGGGGTTTCTTGTTTTGTTCTCATTCAGGCCCGGTAAGTTTCAAAAAGCAACCGTCTAGGAAGCCCGTACAGCGCGAAAACAGGCCGCTAGGGTATCGGGATATCCCCCGCCCCTTTCGGCTCTGAGCGGGGCTTATTCTGCCCCGAGGCCCTATCCCCGAGGGGGGCGCACCCCCGCCCTCGCGCCTGACCCCCGCCTCCTGCCCCCTGAGGCCCTGACCGGGTGACCCTGACCCCCGATCACCCCCTTGCAGGCCCGCGCCTGTATGCCCGCCCCCTGCCCCTGAACCCGTATACTTTAAAGCATCTCACCTCCGAGGGGGTCCAATCGGGGGGTTCATACATGCGACGATATAACATCACCTCACGTACGCGCAGGCGCGGGCGGGCGCACACGTACACGCGCATACACGCGAGCGTGCTTTAAAGAGTATTAAATGGGGACTTGGGGGCTACTAATGGGGACTTGACGCCTTGGACGATCCATGCTAGGCCGGTGGCGCTCAATAGTGAGCCTTGGAGATTTAGCCATGTCGGTCCTGACGAATGAACTACACGCACTGATCGAAGCATACCGGGTCAGTGAGACGCCTACGGACGCGCTCGCGCTCGCGGACTTCCTATCCACGCAGACGCGCAACCCCTACCTAGTCGAAGACCGCAAGGATGGGATGGTATATGCATTCGAGACGCTGGACGAAGCCCGCCAGTATGCCGATGTCTGCATTGACGCGCAGGCGCAGCCCAAGGGCGAGACGCCTTATGGAGTAAACCACAAGACCCGCAAGCTGATGTTCGTTGACGAGCAATCGCATTGGCAGTCAACAGTACGGGGAGCTTTAAAGCAAGCCAAGTATTAATGGGGGTATGGCAAAAATAATACTTGACAGGGGCCTCATCGCTTGGTAGTGATGGGGTCCACTCAATGGAAGGTCACTGAAATGTCACGCAAGGATTACGTACTGATCGCAGGCGCTCTCAAGCAGGCGATTGAGGAAGCCCACGGCCCCGCCGAGAAACTGGGCGCTCGCAACGCCGCCTGTCGTGTAGCGGGCAGGATCGAAGCCGCTAACGGCATGTTCAACCGCGAGAAGTTCCTCGCCGCATGTGGGGTACTTTAAAGATGCCCCGTGATAACTGCCGCTGTGGGTCAGGCTGGCCCTCATACTGGGCCTATGATGCGAGGGGTATCCCGCTCGCCAAAGTGTGCGGTAAGTGCGAGGCCGACAAGCTCGCCACGTATCGCCCCGATGTTCTCACTGATCCCGGCTACTGGGCCGATGAACCGATTGATGGAGATGACTGGTGATATGGACTATCGCAGGGGGTGTCATCCTCGGAGGTATTGGGTTATTCATACTGGCGGTTATATTCGCCGTCATAGCGGAGGGTTAAAATGGAAGACTCTTTAAAGCGTTTCCTCATGGAAGCGGGTGCGCCCGCTACGGAGGCCGCTATCGTGTCGGACCTTGCAGAGCATGCCGCCAGCGAGGCCGCAGAAGGCATGAGCCGTGTATGCAACACCGCGCCCCCTGAGTTACGGGCGATGGTCATGCTGCTCGCCTGCCGTATCATTGTGGACAGCTTTAGTCAGTTCATGCATGCAGCATCGGCTGACGTACAGAGGCACCTTAGCGATGGCGGGTGAGTGCGGCGATTGCGCCATGTGTTGTAAGGTCATGGCGATCCCCGAGCTAGGCAAGGCTGACGGGGAGTGGTGCAAGCATATCTGTAAGAACCACAAGGGTTGCGGCATATACGAGACGCGCCCTGAGGTGTGCAGTGGGTTCCTGTGCTTATGGAGGCGTGGCATGGTCCCGCCCGGTGAGAAGGCCCCCAAGCACTTGCGCCCCGACAGGTGCGGCGTTGTGTTTGGTGCGGGTACTCGCTTTGACATCATGGCCGCGTATGTGGACCCCGCCCGCCCGTTCGCGTGGAAAAAGAAAGCGGTATGGGATATCATCTATGCACTGGTGATGCGTGGCAACATGAACGTGGTGATATCTACTAGGGATACTTTAAAGCGTATCATCTTCTACAAGGAAAATGGGGTACTGATGAGGGTTGACAAAGCGTTTACCCCACCCGATACTGATGGTGTGCAGTGGATCATACACGATGAGGTGAATGACAAACCTGCACCATATGGAGGTCACTAATGCAAGTCATAGTAGCACCTGATGGTATCGGCGGCGAGAAATTCACCAACCGGGAGAATGGACGCCACGCTACCCTACTGGCCTCCCCTCGCCATTTTACCAAACGATACTGGCATGTATTTATGGGGGGACACCATTTGTACGATATAAACCGTGCGGGGCATAACTTTTCGAGCCGTAGGGGTGCAGTCAGTTTTATCGAGATGCTGATAAAATAGCTCTTGACACCTATACTCCAGGGTGTATGGTGAAGATCCCACTACAGGGAAAGGAAGGTTACTATGGCGTTTGAATTAAGTAAGACGGACATCAGCGCGATCAACGATTTTGTAGCTGATTTACGTCTCAAGGCTACCGAAGTGCAGACGGCACTGGGGGTCTTTAATGGTACTGTGCATGAGGAACTGTCTACTCTGAACAGTGCCGTGGTCGAATACAACGAACTGCTCGGCAATGCCCGTACAATCATCGAAGATGCACGGGACGCAGCGCAGGGTGAGTATGATGACAAGTCCGAACGCTGGCAGGAAGGCGAGCGCGGCGAAGCCGTACAGGAATGGCTCAATGAGCTTGAAGGCCTTGAACTTGATGATATGGAACTGTATGAGGTGGAGCCGCTAGCTAACTTTGATCCGGCCCACAGCAACGCTTTGGAGGAATTACCGACAGAGCCGTCATACTGACCGCTTGACAGGTGCGCCCGTGTATGTATCATGGGCGCACCACCCACCGCTCACAAGGAAGCCAAGCCAATGCGAGCAATCTTTTACGATCCGGGAGATGCGAGGCTAATAGAGCTTTCGTATAACTTTCTCGGGCATGTAGCACAGTGTCCTAATTGTCAGCGCATAGCGCAGCAAGATGGGCGCGAGTACGTGCAAGCTCTATTCCAAAAGCTCAATAGCATTACGTCCGAAGATATCCCACTGTTCGACTACGGTGCCGGAATGGCATTCTGCGCGATATGGATGGATCGACATAACATGCTGCTGGAGCTTGAAGCATTGGAGCATCCCGTTGGAAGCGCCTGACAAGGTGACCCTAGCAAGGGCCGCAGTGGAGGCTGCTTTAAAGCTAGTCCATGATGCCAATGAAGCATACATCAAGGCATGTAAGGATTTAGCCGACGCCAAGCTGGACCTTGCCCGTGAGAAAGCTCACCCGTGGGCAGGCATGTCCGTATACAGGATCATGAAAGGAGAACGCACCAAACACCGCGAGGAACGTGGGGTAGTATGCTTTAAAGAGTATACGGACCCTGACTATGGAAATTCCCATATCTCTCCCGGCACCTATTACGTGCTTGTGGACGGCAAGTCGGCACACTGGTTAGACGATAGTTGGATGCTCGACTTGCTGTGAAAATAATCTGAAAATAGTTGTTGACATACTGGTTCATCATGGTAGGAATGGCCTACCGATTAACGGTCACAAGGAAGGAAGTTGAATTATGGCAAGTGTTCTTGAAGCGGCCCCGGCCCCCGTGCTGGAAGCCACTCCGGTAGTTCCCGAGGCTCCCAAGTCCGACACGCTGTTGGAATTTGAGGTTGAGGGTTACGAACCCAAAGTCTCTATCGACCTCGCGGATGTCGAAGCGAAGGCCCGCATGCGGCTCCTGCGTACCGCCACCCGCGCATACATCACCAATCGAGTGTCCACCGCCGTCGCCAAGACGAAGAAGGACAACGGCCCGTTCGACACATACGAAGCGGCGATGAAGAATGACCCGCTGCAAACGCTGGTCGAAAAGCCCGAGGGCGAACGCGCCGTGACCGACTACGCCGGTGTCATCGACAGTGCCCTTAAAGCACTCAAGTCGGGTGAACTGGGCAATCGCGGTACTGGCGAGCCGAAGCCCAAGGTGCTGCGCGATCCGCTGGTTACGCAGATCACCCGCTCGGTCGTGGCCGAGGTGTATGAGAAGGGCCGCGCTGCGGACCCGAAGTACAAGTACCCGACTGCTCAGAAGGAAGTCGGTCAGGACGGCCTCGCGTACTTGAAGACGAAGATCGAAGCGCAGGTCGCCGCTGCCCCGGCTGCGGAACAGGCTGCAAAGCGTACTGCTCTGGAGAACTATCTGGAGACGCGCTACGTGAAGCCCGCCCGCATCATGCTCGGGCTGGATACTCCCGGCAAGCTCAAGGACGCCGAAGGCATCCTTTAAAGCTACCGATGGAGGGGGAGTAGGATTGTCCGTGGAACGCCGGTCCTACTCCCCACTTTTTCATGCTTGACATACCGCACATGCGTATGCATATATGGCGAACGTCCATCAGGGACGCCGGGGAGTTGAGTGACCTTCGCCCCTGCGCGAGAGATGAGAGATAGGCAGCTTCGCCACTGGCAAGCAGCCGCCCCCGGAGGCCTGAGAAACCTCCGGGGGTGTTCGTCTCAGACGGCCTCAAATAGCTCTTGACAGGCCCCCCGCGCCGGTCCAGATTGGTCAACCCTGCGGGGACGAACGCTCTCGGTCTTTCCTCTCGCTCGAAAGCTACTTTCCAATGCTGGTCCAACCGGACTACGAGACGGTACAGAAAAGCCTGCGCTGGCAGTTTCCCCGTCCCGACCAAGTATTCGAGATAAGGTCTTTAACGGCCTACAGGGGTCAAGCATCCACGGGATACTTTAATGACCCTGTAGTGGCAGCGAACGCTATCGTCAACAACGACAACGATGGGATCGGTGGCACCTATGTCACCTTGAACCCCGTGACCCCCGAAGCTCTGGCGCGTAGCACGAACCACATGATGGCCGCTCGCGCCGGGTCATTCACCTCTGACCGCGAGATACTAGAGCGCCGTGGGATGCTACTGGACTTCGATCCGGTACGCCTGTCGGGCATTTCCAGTACCGATGAAGAACACACAGCCGCGCTCGACTACATGCGCGAGGTTACCGAGAACCTGTCACTCCTGTACGGGTTCCCTACCCCCTGCCTAGTGGACTCCGGTAATGGAGGGCATGCCAGATACATACTGGAAACCCTGCCCAACGATCAGGATACCACGGAACTCATTAAAGCAACTCTCCAAGCACTAGATAGGAGATATTCTACCGGCAAGGTAGTGATTGACAAGAGTGTCTTTAATGCAGCCCGCATAGTCCGAGTACCCGGTACGGTCGCTCGCAAGGGTGAACACACCAAAGATCGCCCGCACCGGGTCAGCAAGATCATCCAGCCCTTCGATCCGTTGGACATTCTACACGCCAGCACCCTTCGGAGGCTGGTAGCTTACATAGGCCCTGTGAAGCTGGATAAGCCCCGTACAGGGTCAAGCCATGCATCCGAGTATCCTCCTGACGAACAGATATATCGGAGCCTGAACACTACTGCACGGTCCCGTATCCATGATTGGGTTCCCAACATGCTAGGCACGGTCGCCCGCCCCTCAGGCGAGGGGTACAGGATCGCCAGCCGGGACATCGGGCGCGACTACGAGGAAGACATTAGTATACGAGATGGAGGGGTTAAGGACTTCGGAGTACACGACCTAGGCGATGAGACTGAGGGCCGTAGGACACCGATCACCCTCCTAGCCGACCTCCTGTATAATGGAAACAAGCGTAAGGCCGCTGAGAGCCTGTCCATATGCCTGAACGTCCCGCTCAATGAGTTTGAGGGGAAGCTGCTGTTACCACCCGGCCCTGACCCCGTTACGATGCCCCCGGAGCTAATGGGGACAGCACCTTTAAAGTTCGCCGCCTCTAGGTGCTTCTCGGACCTGATGTACTCTCCAGTACGTCCAGTGACCTACACCGTACGCGGGTTCATTGCAGAGAATACGCACACCGTACTGAGCGCCCCTGCCAAGCTAGGTAAGAGTACGCTCATGTATGCCATGTGCCTGCACTTACTATTCGGTAAGCCCCTATGGGATAGGCCGACTACACTGTGTAACGTGCTGTTCTGTGCGCTGGAGGAAACCGATGAACGGTTCAAGCGCAAGCTATGGGAGCAAATGGATAACCTGAATGAAAAGTGGGGAGTGAGTAGAGCGGAACAGGAGAGTGCCTTTAAACACTTCCGCTTTTTCACCAAGGATAGCCGCAATCAGAATGGCGAGCTTGGCTCACTCCCCAAGGGGCGCGAGGGCGCGGATGAGATACGCCGCATCATACGTGAGGATACCAGCCGTCCGTGGTTCATACTGATCGAACCAGTGAACAAGTTTCACGATCACACCATGTACTCCCGTAATCTCAATGACCTCGAATATGAGCAGATAGAGCTAATCAACGATATCATTAAAGCATCTGAGTACACCTGTTCGATAGTCACGATCAAGCATGATCGAAAGTCACCAGCAGGCGGCATGCGCGGCACCAGTAATCTAATGGACAGTATCAGCGGCTCGGTAGCGCAGAGTGGCGCACCTGACGCGCAGATACAATTCGTGTCCAATGGAGGCTTTGACAACCTAGAAGGCCTTAACTGGCTCATAATACAGAGCCGTGACTTTGGCAAGGAAAAGATACCGATTATCTCCGATGGGATATCGTGGGTCAAACCCCCGCCAGAGTACGAGATACCGGACTTCGATGAGTACCTGAGCGCCAAGCCAACAGATGGCAGAGGGGGACGCTTTAAAGACCCCCGTATGGATGAGCGGATACTGGGCGAACTTATCAAGTCACCTCAAGGATTACGCGCCCGTGAGCTAGAGCAACGCCTGAACCTTCCGTATCAGCGGATACTGCGAAGGCTCAAGCACTTGCATGTCAATGGGATCGTACACCAAGACATCCGTAATCAACGCGATGTACTATACCTCATAGTCGGGGCAGCGATTATGCCGGAAGTCAATGGACTGCCAGATTTAATCTAAGGAAGCAATGGAGACGTTATGACTGGTATTCTTGAAGCAATCCACGCTGACCTGCAAATCATCAAGGCGGCGCTACAGAATGGGGCCGCAGCGCCCGCACAGACTGCCGCCCCGGCAGCGCCCGCCGCCGTCGATCCGTTCGCCGGTTTGGGTGCGCCTGCCGCCCCTGCCGCCGTTACTGAGGCTCAGGTGATGGCGCTCATTGAGCCGCACCTTGACAACGCCGCGATCAAGACGGCGCTACAGGGTGTCCTCGGTCAGATGGGTATTGCCCGCCTGCCGGATGCTCGCCCTGACCAGTATCCTGAGATGTACCAGCGGTTCGCCGGTATCATCCAGCAGTTCGCGGCGCAGCCCGCACAGCCACAGTCGATCATCTGATCGGTCTGTAACTCAAGGAGGAGTGCTTTAATGACAGGGAAGAAGGAAGCAGTGGAACGGGAAGCTGAACCCGGTAACGCACAGGAGGTTGGTACGTCACCGCACGTAGCGCCGCCTGTCGATGAGGCCGGTCCCGTTCCGGAAGGCGGCGCGGAGCCCTACCCGCCTGAAACGGCGAGTGAACTGGAGCCGGTATCGCCGTTCGCTCCCGTGCATACTGGGGGTGATCCCGGTACGCATGAGGTGAACCCGCCGCCCGAACCGGAAGTCCCGGAGGGCGAGGTACGCGGGACAGGGCCGAAAGACCCTGACGAGCCTGTCGAGGACGAAGAACTTCCCGACGACGACGACTAAGGAAGCCTCCCACCGATAGCTTTAAAGCTATCAAGTAGGAGTATGGTGTAATGACACGGAAACGAAGTGCCGACCCGATTGATGACCTACAGGATGACGACGATCCTGTAGTGGAGGAACAGGACGTTGTTGCCCCCAACGCCGCGCCTGATCCTCCGTCAACTCCGGGAATGCCGGTAGCGGCGATAGCAGGACCGGCACTTACGCCGCCTGCACCGCCGAGTACCCCGGCTGCTCCGGTGCCATCGTGGTTGGTGCCTGCACCAGTATAAGAGGGAAAGGAAGGTCACTATGGAACCCCTGTTTGAGTATTACGACATGCCATTACACGGGATGGTCGTATCCAACCGGGAGGAACCGGAAGAACGGGACGAACCCGTCGAAGAACTCGAACTCCCTCTGCTCAACTAGTATCGGTCCCCAGTGCCCTTAAAGCACTGGGGCCACTTTAGGAAGCCAATCCTATGACTGCCCATGCAGCGTTCCGACCGCCATCATCTGCGTACCGATGGTTGTCATGTCCCGGTAGTGTGGAGGTACTGGCACTGTACCCCAACGAGCCTAGCGAGGCAAGCATTAAAGGCGATGTCGCCCATGCCTTGCTCGCAGATGCAATTACTTGGGGAGTAGTCCCTAATCACCCGGACATTGATATAGTAGAAGGCGTCATGTTGGCGCTCGAATACATCATGTATACGTATAAGCAGTACGGTAAGGGAACTGTACTATGCGCCGAGGAAACGCTGGACATACCCGAAACAGGCGAGTTTGGCACCGCCGACATAATCATGGTCACACCTTCATCTATTCATGTCATCGACTACAAAAATGGATACGTGCCCGTCAACATACATATGAACCCGCAACTGCTGCTCTACTTGTGCGGGGCTATCGCCAAATATGGAGAGCGGAAACACTACAAGATTTCAGTGATCCAGCCTAACTACGTACACGTAGATGGGAAGATCAGGCATCACGACGTTACCCCCGATGACCTATCATGGTTCCGGCGTGAGGTGGCGTTTGCTATGACAAGTCAGACAGTAGCCGCTGGCACACACTGTAGGACTAGCTACTGTCCCGCCCGTGGCACCTGCAACGTCTTCCTAGGATGGGCGCAAGAGAATTTAAAGCTTGCCTACTATCCCGGCGAGAGCATCGCCATGACAGACGAGCAACTGGCGCAGGCGCTAGACGAGGCCGACCTATTGCAAGGCTGGCGCGACCAGCTACGGGGTGAAGCCATGCGGCGCATACTGCATCAGAACCGTACTATTGCCGGATACAAGATAGTCCGTGCCAAGAAGGACAGAGACTTTAAAGACGATAAGACTAAGGAACAGGTCTACAAGACCCTCAAGGATTTGGGCGCTACTGAGGACGAACTGCACCCTCGACAGGATATATCTGTAGCGGGAGTGGAGCGGGCCGTCAAGCGCATATTCAAACCGCAAGGCCGTGGCGCATGGCTCAAGGGCATGCAGGCTATATGCGGCCCTGACCAGCTACAGCCTGTCAACCAATCACTGACCTTGGAAAAGGCCATTGATGGACGGAAACCCTACACACGGGGTTCGGAGTTTCCGCCACTACCCGGAGCAACCCCGGAGGACGTACTTACAGCAACAAGCACACTTACAGCAACAGACGCTATAAGCATACTTTAAAGCAAAGGAGAACTACCGTGGCTTACCCGAATAATGGCGGCAAACCGATCTTTCATGAGTTTATTACTCCGATTGGATTGCTGTGTCATGCCAGCCATGACCGACCGCTACTCAAGACAAACGAGCAGACCAAGAAGCCCATACTGGACGAACAGGGCTTACAGGAAGCTGAGTACCGCATTACCGTCGCGTGGGAGAAAAACCGTATTGCGGAGCTACAGGAAATCATCTCACTCGCCAAGCTTGTACAGAGCGAGGCGTGGCCCGGTAGCATGGTCCCCGGCGCATTCTTTGCACTGGAGCCGTTCTTCCGCGATGGGGACGATCCCCGTTTCAATACCAAAAAGCGGGAGTACCTGTTCGGCAAGTACTACTTGAATTTCAAGCAGAAGGCGCAGGCGTCCCGGCACCCCGGCACCGGGCAGGTGATCTACTCGGGCGCTCCCGGCCTTGTAGGGCGCAATAACGAGGATATCCTGCCTCTGGACCTATACTCGGGCTGCAAGGTCAAGGCATCGGGAATACTCTTTGGTAGCGAGTACATGGGTAAGAACTTTGTCAGTAGCCGCCTGAACAACATTCAGAAGGTGTCTGATGGCGAGCGCATCGGCAACGTCCGACCCGACGCCAAGAGCCAATTCAGCCCGCTCCCGCCCGAAGACGGCGCACCTTTAAGGGATGTCCTGTAAATGAAAATCCCCGAGATACCTTTTGTATACGATCAGGGCATTGCGGACCTTATCATAGGCCTGCGGAAGCTAACCGATGCACGGTTCGATGTCATAGTGATCGTCAATGAAAAGGGTACTTATGGTGACCCGGTGCTTGCCACTACCATGAGCGAGGACGCATCTAAAGTGTACCGGATGTCACTCGCTTCTGCGATGGTACTACTGAGCGAAGACGGAACCCTGAAAACATGAGTATCCGTTGTCACATTGACTTCGAGACTAGGAGCCTCGTGGACTTACGAACCCGAGGCTCCACTATCTACGCACAGCACTACAGCACAAGTCCTTTAATGCTTGCCTACCTACAAGGTGAGCATGAGACGCTATTTGACTTCATGGATGGCAACCCCGCCTATCGGGCTACCAGCTATCCTGCCTGTCAGGAAGATGACCCATTCCTGCACTCATACAAGCCTCCAATGCCAGTACCTTTAAAGCAAGCTGTCGAGAACGATTATATATTCGTCGCGCACAATGCTAGGTTTGAGCAGGACATATGGTACTGGATATGTCACAAGCGGTGGGGCTGGCCGATGCCTAAGCGTTGGTCCTGTACAGCCGCCAGAGCAGCCTATTGGGGTCTGCGCCGCTCCCTAGAAGGGGCAGGCAGCGACCTAGAGACTGAGATACAGAAGATGGGGGACTTAGGCAAGGACTTCATCAAGACATTCTGTATACCGCGCAAGTATAAGGGGCCTAAGAAAAATGGGATCATTACTCAGCTATGGGCAGAGCCGCAAGAGCTACCAATACAATGGACAGACGGTAAGTTCTACTGCATGGTGGATGCCAAGGCTGAAAGCCAGATTGACCGTTTACTCCCTGACCTACCGCAATTCGAGCAGCAGGTATGGGACTTGGACTTTAGAATTAACACGCATGGTATCCCTATTGACCTCGATAGTGTCGGCAAGGCTATACACTTCTCTGACCACTA
>Ga0105340_1000530_pt1 | contig 18374 bp, 31 predicted proteins | sample EasRivMeERMLT700_FD_89676 | JGI IMG/M metagenome (GOLD analysis project Ga0105340, IMG submission 89676) | Soil microbial communities from meander-bound floodplain in the East River, Colorado, USA - East River MetaG ERMLT700 | ecosystem: Environmental > Terrestrial > Soil > Floodplain | place...
CGCTGGTGATTCGTGCGGCCGAAATAGAATCCAGTCACCAAGTTCGCGACGCCGAAGATGAAGACAACCGCTGCAAGCTGCACGTCTGGCTTCCCAAGCCAACCACCTAAGACCGCCAGTATGATGGCGACGAACAACGCTGACCAGATGACAGACAACGCGATCTGCATCTGTGTGTTCTCCCAGATAAGGTTAACGGCACGCTGACCGCCGGTCACACGATCCTGCTCAGCAGTCGTCGTCGCTGGAGCCGATAACGTATTGTCTGCCGCCGGTATGACAGGTACGACAGGCATCATGCTACCAACCCAACGGTACACCGGCAGTTTGGATGCGCAGGCGGATCGCCGCCGATGCTGAACGTCTGGTCGATGCGCACCGTCTCACCCGACATGCCAGCGCAGATCGGACACGGATCCGCAACAATCCATACCTTCTTCGCCGTGCGGTCCAAGAGCCCGGCTTCCCTCGCCTGCTCCCACAACTGCTGCTGACCTTCGTTCGCTGCGCGCATGGTCTCGGTGCGCGCGATGGTCTGCGCGCGAGACTTCGTCAGCTTCGCGGCGTACTTCTCGGCCTTCGCCGTCGCACCTACCACGCCGTCATTGATCAACTTCAGCTGGTAGTTCATCACCGCGACTGCATCACGCTCCGTCAGGCCAATGGATGCGCGGATCAACTTCGCCGTGTCAGCTGGAGCCACGCCGTTCTCGAAGCCTGCGACGACGACCTGACGGATGGCGGCCTGGGCGTTCACCGTTACGTCGGCGATCAGTTCCGCTGCATGTTCCTCGGCCCACGCGATGGCTGCAGGATTCGCAGCATCGAACTTCATGCCAGTGATGGCATGCACGCGGGCTCCAGCAGCAAGGGTCTGCTGCAGTACCTTCGCGACCGTCTTACGCTCAGCAGCGATCCGCATGTACGGTGCATACTCCCGAAGCTCGGTCTTCTCCAGCATCATGTCGAACACCGGCTGGAGCACGTAGAGCGGAGCACCAGTACCCGGTATGTTCAACGTCAGCTCCAACGCACTCATCGGTACTGCGTCTTGTGCTTCACGTATCGCCGTCAAGAACACACGCTCCAATGCCCGCTCGTGTCGGTGCGCTGCCTTCGCGACGGGCGACAGCTTCGGCGCACAAAGCCTGTACACCAAGGTCGCGGCAGAGCGTGCGGACAGCTGTACTTCCACCTACGAAGTCCTCGTGATGTTCGTCGGCGCAGACGCCGAGTCGAGCGTCAAGGTAAACAAGGTTGTCGAGCCATTCGGCTTCTTTACGACCACTGTGTTACCAGACACGGAGCGCTCGAGCAGGTACTGCACCAGCATGTACAGCGCTTGTTCCGGGCTGGGTGCAACGCCGTCAGCGGGGATGGAGTCTGGTAGTGCGACGCCCAGATCGACTGACGCTTTGCCGGCAGCCGATACGCCGAGCGTGCGGCCCGCGACCGTTGACATCAAGTGAGACCGACCTTCGATTGAGAACGAAAAGATCGTCTCACCGACTACCGAGACTCCGCCAACCGTTCCAGCGGTCAGGACCACGTCGAAGTTGGAACCTGCTGCATAGAATGCATCAGCGGTATCGATGTGAACGTTGTTCAGGCCAGTCACCCCGTCGAAGTCCGTCGTCAACGTGACGCCGGTCGTCACCTGCGTCGTCCCGTTGTCTTTGTAGACGGACACGACCGGCGAGCCACTCAAGGTGGTCGGGATGCCCGTCGTGAACGAGCGCGTCGTGAACTTATGGTCGAATACAGCAGCCAAGCGAAAATCTCCTATGTAATCCATAACTTCATCCCGCCAATCCGCCGCTGCCTACCAGGTGCATACCACCGCCACCGCTGCCGCCGGTCCCAAGGTCAAATCCATCCGCCCTGAGGGACATCTGCACGCGGCGGATGCCGTCGGTAGTGTTGTTGAAATCCGTCCACGGTCCACTGTTCCCTCGGCCCGTCGCGTAGTACGTCAATCCGCCCGGAACCGTCCCAAGCAGTGCGACTGAATTGAATACACTGTACGACACCGTGATGGAATTTGCTGTCGTCGGAACGATGACCACCCTGTACAGACTACCTGCCAACAGCGTCGGGGCATTCGGAAAGTTGCGAGTATGGAAGGCAAAGCCAGTCGTAGAACAATCAGTCGCTAAGACGTTGATCGTATCCAGTGCACTGTCGAGAGCATCGTACAAGATGATGTCGTGGTCCGCACCAGCCGCAACCGCAGCTGTATACTGCACTCCCCCAAGTCTCTGTGGAAATGCTGGAGTAAATGCTAACCCATACTCATCGATCACACTGCCTTGATTGATCGCCAGCGATGTGACCTGCTGGATGCCCCAGATGCCAGGCCCAAGCGGAGCGAACGATCCATCACTGTACCGTGGCATGATGACTGGCATCTGAATCGTCTGCTTCGTGCCGTTGGCGACACCGTAAGGGAATCCGGCGAAACCAGCTATGGCGAATGGCAACGAGCTTACAGCCAAAGAATCACCGGCAACGAAGCTTGAGAACTCAATGACAGCTGCAACTTGCTCGCCCAGTACAACGGAACGGTCTGCATTGAAGTTGCCCGGATTCAGCCATCCAGATGCTGACGGCGTTCCAGCGGACGTCGTGACACTCTGCCCAACGATCCCGTCCGGTACTCCACCCGAGACACCTTGAAAGGAACACCGAAGCCCAGAGTCAGGCGCATTCGTAAGGGTACCAACCATGAACTCGAAGCTGCGCAGCAATCCAGTCTTTGGCGCTTCGAAGATGAGCGCAACCGAATTACCAGATGCATTGATGACGTATGTCGCCACGCCGAGGGCGTTCGAGCCAAGGGCTTTCCACCCTGGCGTCCAGTAGCCACCGGGAAATGCTTGAATCGTCATGTATTCACCGCGATTGTCTTCGCGCCTGTGCCCGTCACCGTGATTGATGCCAATCCGGTGGCACTGTCCACCGTCAGCGCTTGCGAACCCCCACCGTTGATGGTGTACGTCCAGCTGCGCGTCGGATCTAAGTCACATACGATGACTTTCGCGTTCGTCGTCGTCTGCGTGTACCCGAACGAGAAGCTGACAGTTTGGTACCGCACCACGTGCAGCACCGCCTTCATCGTCGTATAGGTATTGAATGCCGGCAGGTCAGCGCCCTGCGTCCCATTGAACACGACCACGCGATTATCTTGACCAGTGCGAGCGACCAGACATCCGACGCGGTTCACCGTACCCGTGATAAGTGTTACAGTCGGTGCGGCCACGCCCGAGTTACGGCACGTCACCACGTTCAAGAACACGTCCCACTGAACCTCGGTACCAGGGTAGGTTGACGTGCGCCAGAAGACGCGCTCAGCGCCAACATACGCCGAACCTCCGATGGCTGCGTTGCTGAAGTCCTCAACAATCTTATTCATGCCAGCAGGCAACAGGGTATCCACGCGAACCGGATCGCCGCCTTCGTCGGTCCACTCTATCGCGCCAAGGTTGTTCGTGAACACTTGACCATGACTCGTGCCCGCTCCGCCTATCGTCGGCTGATTCTTCGCAAAGAACATGCACTCTTTGAGCGCCTGCGCGTTCGTGATCAACCCCTGCTCGACCGCCGTGTATCGTGTAAAGCTGGCGAGCGACTCTGGGTCATTTGCATTCACACGGTCGCACAACACGACGACATCCGACGTGCCATCGGTGCTGTGGAACATGACCGTCGTGCGCGTGTTCTCGTGCATCGCCGTCGGTGGTGGACTCGCATACTGTCCAGTGGGGTGGCACTGGCCACCAGCCGTCCCACACTGATACACGAAGTCCGCGCCGACGTGCTGCCACACGCGACTGAAGCCATCGATCGCTTCATCTGGTATCGGTCCACTGCCTGCATACCACGGTGGTGTCGAAAAGAACCCAAGCGTACGCATCGAATTGTTCGAGCCAGGGTTTGAAGGTATTTCAACAGTACCGGTGGACCCCGACGCATACGCCTGCGGGTGTGTAACAGCCCAATGGCCGCGTCGCCAGAGTTGAAACGCACCGTTATACTTCCCTTGGTGGTGCACGAACTTGCACCCAGGCAACCACTGCGTCCAGAACAACGACCGCGTACTCGCCCAGCTGTCGCGACTGATCAACTGCCCTTGTCCCGGTGCAACGAACGTCAAACCGATGCCGTCGACCGTCGCTGCGGCCGTCTGATCCGGGTCGAACATCAAGAAGCTGCGCGGCGTGGGGATGGCGTTCGCTGAGCCGAAAGGAAAGTTCACGAGTGCGAGGTGATCCAGTACGCGACGCTGTGCATATGGTCCAACGGCATTGTCCGCATTGAGGTACGCACCAGCAAGTGCGACCGACAGCCACTGATACCCGAGCATCGACGTGCCAACGTCTTCAGTCTGGATGTCACCATACTGGACCGACTCAAGGAAGTCGTTCGTCCCGTAGTGCACCATGCGGCGACCCCAGTCAGGGTACCATGCGATGATGTCATCTAAGTCGCCTGTTGGTACCTGGGCACGCATCGCTTCGACGCCGAACGTCAAGAGCTGCACGGTGCCCAAGCTGTAGAACGAACCCTCGATCCACTCGCCGCCGGTCGCCATCTTGTTGATGTAGTAGTACATGGCGTTGCGGGCGTTGACGGGGTTCGGATTGCCGGTACTGCCTGGATGACGAATTGGATTGTCGAGCGCTACCTGCGGCGTGACGGCCGATCCACCTATCGTTGCCCACCACGTGGGTGCAGAGGAACCAGGGTCATCGTCTGCGTATGCCCACATGCCGATGGCTGTCCACTCCCCAGTGCACTGATCCGTGTCTCCGGTGCGCGTATTCAACGCCGTACCAGAGCCGCCTGCATCGGATCCACCATTCGCACAGAAATTCAGCAACGAACCCAGCTTTGTACGAAACGTCGCGCGGTCTTCTGCGCTGATGCCTGGATAGATCCAATCGTAGATGAGGACCAGCATCTGCCCGTACTCACGCACGGGGTTTCCGTTGTACTGCGAAGGTAGGCCAGTCCAAAATAAGTTGTTCTTGAGGATTGACAGGGCGCGTGATGCATACGTTCCATCGCCGGTGATCTGGTACATGATCGCCGCCCACTGGCCAATCTGGTCAGCATTCGAGCCATTTACCTTGTCACCTTCTTGCTTTGCAAACTTATACATCTGCCCACCCAACGATGCTGGGGTCGTTGGATTGGCGTCATATGCTGCCTTCCAGCCATTCCACATCGCTTGGCGTTCTGATGTCCAATAGAGCAACGGCGTCCGACCAGTCGGCGACTCTGACTCCGGTGGCGGTTCCGGTTCGTATGCCGTCGCGACTCGGGCCGAGCCGATGTAACTCATTGAACCGTGACCGTCCTGACGACGCCCGTCTGGTTGCGATTGCCGCACGCGTCTTCGGCCGCAGCATAGAGTCGCCACGTACCAGTGCGCTGCGGCACGACGAAAACATCCAGCGACGAGAACTCAATCCCCGTTGGTGCCGCGACTGTAGCGGTTGCACCATCTGCCAGCCAAGTCGTCACCACCGTCGCACGTCCCTGCGTCAAGCGCAACGGAATGCGCAACGATTGGCCGACTTGGCTGGCCCGTGGATAGTTGCTTGCGATCGTCACGGCTACTGCACCACCACGCTCGTCGGTGACGCAGGGGTAGTCCCCTGCGCGAAGAAAGGGTTTGAGTCACCGCTCCGTGCGCTCTCCCCCGTAGCGCCCGCATTCGGATCGCCGATGGCTACGATGGTGGCCACGAAGCCAACGCCAGCTGGCAGCGACGGCAGGGGATTGCCCGAGGGGATGGACGTGAACAGGAACGTGCGCGAAGGAGCTGTGCCCGTGATCGCCGCCTTCGGTATCAGAACACCAGTCTGGAACGGCGCAGCAGCACGGCCGGTGCACACGCCAGCCGTCACCGAAGCACACTGAAAAAATTCTTCACGATACGATGCCGTGCGGTTGAACTCGGTCGTCGGATGATTGAAGGTCGTGCCCGTTGGCGCGATGACGACTTGCGCCGTCGCAGGTACCGCAAACAAGGTCATCGCCGCTAGCAGTATAATGACTCTCATGCTCACTCCTTCACCACCGTGATGTTGACCGTACCGCCGTGCTTCAGCGCGGCAGCGATCTTGTCAATCTGTTCTTCCTCTGTGTCCACTTCCGCTTCCGGATCGTTTTCTTCGTCTAAGATGTCTTCAGCGTCGGGCGCATCCGGCGTGACATCTTCCTTGTCTGCTGCCGTGACTGCCTCACGCACCTTCAGCTCGTCGGCGATGTCTTCGTCGGAGAGTGGTTCATAACCGACGTACTCGCGAATCTCGGCACTGGTGAAGATGATGCTGCCGTGGTCGTTGGTCTCTGCCATGCCCTTCGCTGCGGCCATCTTCTCGGGTTCGGACATTGCTTCTTCGTCCGGCCACATCGGTTCCCACTGCTTGGGCTTCGTCAGATAGCCGTACTCGATGAGACGATTGACGAACGGTCGCAGTACGGTCGGTAGCGCGTATCCTTTGCGGCAGTCTTTGACTTGATCGTTCCAGTTGTCACGGTCCTGCTCGCTGGCCAACTGCCCCATCTCACTGCCCGTCAGGATGCGCTTCGGGATGCCCTTCGTCCCTGCGATGAGCGTCACGAGTGCATCCATGGGGTTTTTGAAGTCTGCCACGTCGGAGCCGAGCGCCTTCACGTCAACGCCGGTCGTGCGCAGCATGCGCGTCTGCTGATGCGCGTACTTGTCGGCCTGCTCTGCCAGGCGAGCGAGCTCAGCTTCCCGGTCGCCTGCGTTGGCGAACGTCATCTTCTTGTCAACGTTCAGGTGCGTACCCTGGTTCGCCCGCAGCCAGAACGCTTCTGCTCCGCCGCCAACGACCTTGTCCAAGTCGATGAGGTAGTTCCACACATCCTCAAGGCCCGGAGGCCCATAGATGTCGTCGTCAAGGAATCCGATCGCCGGCACGTGCACCATGCGCGTCCAATGCACCGGCCTGTCTTCACCGGGCGTGATGAAGTTGGTGCGCTTCAACAGGTACGTCAGCGGTTTGCCGAAGCGAGGACTCTCTGAGTCCTCGTCCCACTTGTCAACGATCACGTCCGCGTCCACTGCGCCGGACGCCGTCGATGCACGTGGCTGCTGCGGATTGACGATGCCACCGCCGAACGGTTTGACGTAGAGTACCGCTCCAGGCTTGCCCTTCGGCAGTGGTGTATCCAACCTGCCGACCGCACCGATGAGGATGACCGAGAAGCTCGCGAGCGACGCCTGGATGTGCGCACGGCACAACGTAGACCACACGTCATGCTGCTCGTTCAGCGCATCCCAGTCCTTCTCGAACGGTGTTTCAACTTCTGGATCCTCATCTTCGAACAGGTCACCGTCTCCACGCCATGCTGCTTTCGCCAAGGCATCGATCACGCGGCCTGCGATGCCGCCGCGAGCATACCGGTCACGGTACTGCTTCGCGGTGATGAGCTCGTCGTAGCCCAGCACACCGTACACGTCACGCTTGCCGGCGTGCGTCATGCCGAGCATCTTCGCCCACACTAAGCGGTCGGCGAGCGCGTTCGCGGCAGCGCGGAATTCGTCCGCATTCCCTTCGACGGCGCGTAGGTGACGGTTGCGTTTGCTAGCCACAGCTTGGCACTTGATCCAGGATGCTGACGGTACTGCCCGCGACCTGGCACGGCGACTTCGGCATCACAGTGCTCGAGGGTTGAGCCAACATAAAGTCGCCGCAGGCCGATGCTGCTAACGTAACGACTGCGATGAGTAGTGCCTTGGCCGTAAGCTTTGCTGTTCGATTCGAAATCTGCACGACCGCCTTCTCCAGTACACGAACACGCTCAGCTAAGTCGGCGACCTTCCTGTTGATCGCACGGTTGTTGCGCAGCGTCGTGTCTTGCGCGTTTGATTTCTTTGACATAGTTCCTACCATTGAGATGGTCCTTCTCACCACGACACGCTCATCCGCACAGGCGCCTTGATTTCAACTACAGGCGCAAAGGTAATCATCAGCGCGTCGGCGCGGTTAGGCGATGGTCCGTCGCCGTACTTCACGACGGTCTGGCCCTTGCTGTTCGGTTCCCAACGTACAGTCAACAGCTCCTCTGCAAGCTGCTCGTCCTTCTCGTCCAGGTCTACCTCGCCGCGCTCGAAGAGTCCCCGCACATTCCACCAGAGCTGAGACAAGAGGTTCGCGAACACCGCCTGCGTATTCTCGCTGCTGCACTTCGGGCATGCTTCGCTGTGTACCAGCGCCTTGTCCCACTCGTGCTTGCAATCAAGGCACGATGTCACCGTCGCCGACTCACCTACCGAGATGGGGTGTACTGGAAGGTTCTGCTCGCGCGCCCTGTCTACTACACCGCGGCCAACACCAATGTAATCTACCTTGGCCCGCACGGCTCCGTAGGTCCTGTCGTTCAAGTGCTGAATGAGCTTGCCTGTCGTCTTCATTGTATCAGGCTGACGCTCTTCATACAGCACGCGGAACACTGGTCCACGGCGGTGTCCACAGCACGAAGGGTCTCCGTCTTCTGATGCGCCGACGTCGAGTCCCAGCTCGTTCTGCCCGATGGGCTTCAGTTCCCGCTCCTGCGCTGCACGAATCCAAGGAAGAGGAATGAGCGACCCAGCGCTCGACTGCACCGGAAACTGTCCAAGTACCTTGCTCTGCCAGAACGGATGCGTGTCCTCAAGCTTGCCGTCCGGCGGAGGAACGCAACGCGTACCGTCCACAGTCCACACCCACTTCGGCGCCCACTTCGCACGCTTCTCTTCAACATACGTTCGCCCTATGAGTTGTCGCAGGATGTCAGCCGGCATCGGTTCGCCGGTGAAGTTCGGAGAGTCGAACGCCGAAATGTGGATGACCTTGTAGCCGCTGCCCGGCTTGCATGCTTCAAAGAACTCGCCAGCCGGGTCGTCAGGGTTTCCGATGAGCAGCTTCTTGGAACCGTCGTTCGCGATCAGAGAGTCCAACGCGTCGTGGAGCGGGCCACGGACACCATTCGCTTCGTCTACGATGCCGAGTACGAACGGCGCGTGGATGCCCTGGAAGGCTGTAGGTGAGTAGTCGTTGGGCTTTCGCCCGATGCCCACTGTCTCTTCTTTGTTGCCCCGCGTAATCTTCCACTCCGTCTGATTGACGCGGCCTGCAAGGTTGCCACGGGTATGAGCACGGCCTATCTCTTTCCAGAGTACCAGGCGCACCTGCGGGTTGGTCGGTGCCGTCGTCACGACGAACGCTTCACCGAGCTTGTGTGTATCTATCCACCACGCAGCCAGCAGCCCAGCGTCGAAGCTCTTTCCGATCTCGTGACACGTCGCAGCGGCCGTGTTGCGGTTGTCGCGTACCGCTTCGAGTATCTTCACCTGACCAGACCACAGCGTCACGCCCAAGCGTTCGATGCCCCAGATGACAGGGTCGCGTGCCCAGCGGCGTCGGCGCAGCTGCAGCTCAACGCGGTCCATCTCCGCGCTGATGCCTTCCAGTGTAGTAGGCAGCTCGAGTGTCTGAATCAATGTATTGAAGTACTGTCGTCTGTACTGTCGCCGCCGCTCGATTCATCGCGCAGCTGTCGCGCGAGCTCGAGCAACTGCATGGCCCGCTCTTCCAGCTGCTTCGCACTGAGGTCTTCAAGCGGGTCGGTGGTGTCCTTCCACTCGACCTTCTCTACTACCTTGCCGTCCGCACGGTCCCAGATCATCGCTTCTATCTGCGGCGGCAAGCATCCAAGGACGATGCGCTGCATGATGGACTGTCGATACTCTGGCGAATTGATGACCGAGAGGCAGAAGTCCTTGGCCGTGAACCGCTGCGAGAGCGGAGCCTTCGGCAACTCGGGCACGTCCGCGGGAACCTGCGGCTTAGTTCCGAGTGAATCGGCCAGGGACTTCACGCATCCAGCTTAAGCTAGATGGCTGTGTTGTCCAGCAGGAATGTGTAATTCAGGGGCTGAGGAGCGTTACTCGAACAATTACAACGTTTTCGCTATAAGGTAACGAGACTGTAATACTTGTAATACTAGTAATAGTAGTAATTAAAGTATTGAAAAGTAGGCCGCCGCTTTTGCCCTCTATATACTCTGGGGCCCATGTGTTACTACAAATACAATTACAACGTTTTCAGCACCTAACACCATCACTCGTAAGCACTTACTGCGTAACAGTACTTTTCGGACCCAGCGCCCGAGTTACAGCCACCTCTGCTGTGGTTTGGTACTGTAATACTTGTAACAGTGGTAACACTCCAAACCAGTGTAATACTTGTAATCGTCGTAACACTACTTTCTGCCTTTTCTACTTGTGTACTGGCTGCCGTAACCCAGTCCCTTCACACAAGTTGCACTCGACGCGTTTTGTATCATCTTGTGTGAAAGCAGCCCAGAACCAACCACACCCTTTGCACTCGGGGCACACGACGTGGCCGAGCTCAGCGACGATGTTCCTGAAAGGCTTCTCTTGTTTCTCCAGGTCATGTACCAGTGCACGCGCATCGCTCAGCTTCTTCCGGATTGCTTCCCACGCGTCGTTCGCCATCAGGTATGCGTCTCGAAGTATCGCGTCGTTCATCTGTTCCTCCTCAGAAGGTACGCGTCACAGGAATGAAGACCGTGGCCTCGACGTAGGCGCCACCTTCCACGGTGACGATGTTGTTGCTCAGCGGTATCGTGAGCGTGCAGTCGGCGTCCGTCAGCCGAAGCTCCTTGGCAATCTCACGGTACTGCTTCTGCATGCGTTTCACTTCGCGTCGCTTCTCAATCTGATTCACGTCGTCCCTCCTTCAGAACGGTACCTCCGTACCCAGTCCACCTTCCTCCACGTCTTCGCCACCGACCAGCTTCAGCTTCTCGCCTTCGCCGATGTATCCACGTTCGGGGTCACAGCCGCTGGTGCGCACCGTCGTGCCCTTGAAGCCAAACTTCTGCATGATCTCGGCCACGCGTGCCGCGCCCGCACGGTCTCGCCTCGCAGGCTCTACGCCGAGTGCATTCCACAGCGCAGACGCCGGCACCCTGCGCCGGCCGTCTCCACCTGGCTCCACCGCCAGCAGCGCGCTGCGGAGGATGTCCTCCCAGGCGTCGCGTGCGCTCCTCATCTCTTGGTGCTCCGCCGCCACGGGCCACAGCCGCTCTGGCAGCCTGATGCTTTCGCCTGCCGCTTCGCGCGCGGCCGCTTCCGCCCAGAGCTGGTCCCTGTCCTTGATGATGGCGCCGACGTCGAAACCCAGCACGGTCACCGGCCAGAAGCGGCGAGCGCCGGTGGCGTCGAGCAGGTACTCGCTGCTGTTGGTGGTGCCGATGAGGATGAACTGACGCGGGCGTTCTATGGGGTTGCGTGCGTAGGCGAGGCGAGCGGGGCCGTCTATCTGGCGCGAGAGCATCGACTTGAGTTGGTCTACTTCAGCGCGTCGCTTGCCAGCCAGGTCTGACGCTTCGATGATCCACTTGCCGAGCGTACGCTCGATGACCTGCTTGCTGTCGACGTTCAACGGCAGGTCGTCGCTGAACCATTCTTCGCGCGGACACAGCGCCCGCAGTGCGGACGACTTGTTCATGCCCTGTCCGCTCTCCAGGACGAGCATCTCGTCGTACTTGCAGCCAGGCATCCGTATCCGCTTCACGGCCGCGATGAGCGCGATGGCGCTGACGGCGCGCACGTACTCGGTGTTCTCGGCCTTGCCGTACTCGACGAGCCACTCGTCCAGGCGCGGCACCTTGTCCCACGTGAGCGCATCGAGGTAGTCGCGCACGGCGTGGAAGCTTGACTCGCGTGCCACGTTCTTGACGACGATCTCGAAGAAGGTAAAGGAGGGCCTGAAGCGCATCTCGCGGTCGGTGCGCAGCCACAGGTTCTCGATGGTGGCGTCGTCGAGCGGCAGCTGGCGTCCGCCCTGCTGGACCAGGATGCGCTCCGAGAACTCATGGTACGACAGCGAGACTTCCATCAGCTGCAGCGCGCGAGCGATGTTGTCTTGGTTGTCCTTGACGACGAGCCCGTCTGCCGTGCGGATGAAGTCGCTGTCGCGCCCGAGCCACTCGTTGATGCGGCTGACGATGGCCTTGCCCTTGTCGCCGAGCATCTTGGCGAGCGCGGGCCCGCCTTTCACCTTCTTGTTCCCGGCGGTCAGTGCCGCGGCCGTAGACTCTACGGCCCTGCGTACGTCGTGCACTTCGCGGTTGTTGCAGTGGACGGAGAGCGCTTCGCCCATCGCGATCAGGTCGTCTGGCAGCAGGCCTGCGCGAAGGAGGAACCCTGCCCACGCGAGGCGCGGTTCGTGGCCGAAGCCGTTCTGCCCAAGGTGCTTCGCCAAGAGCATGCCGATCGCAGCGAGGCAGACGCGCTGCTTGAGGTACGACGCCGTCTCGAGGTGCGCTGGTCCCTCCGCCTTGACGAAGCTCAGCGGCTCGCGCTGCGTGCCCTTGGTCCACACGCTGGGTGGAACCATGGACTGCAGGCCGACGTCGCCGTTCGTCTTCGTGCCGCGCAGCTCGATCAGGCAGCTCTTGTCGACGTCTTCGTACCTGAACGACGGCAGCGCTTCGGGCACGGTGTAGAAGCAGTGACTGATGCGCTTGCCCTGTCGCCCGTAGACGAAGCTGGTCTGCGGCAGCAGCGCCTGCGCGATGAGCGAGCCGCCGACCCAGTCGATGTCGACGTCGTGCAGGAATTTCTCAGGCGAGACTTCCGTGCCGGTCAGCACGCCGACGCGCAGGCCGTCGCGGTAGTCGGCGAGCGTGTAGCGTTTCTCTGGCCAGCCCTTTTCCTTCGGGCCTTTCGCATCGCCGACGGACGGCCAGAATACGACGCGCCAGTTGTTCTCGATGTACTTCTTGACGACTTCGACGGGCGTTGCGTCGCGGCTCACTTCGTACGCCCCGCGTGAGCGCGGCGCCACTCGCGGTGCGCACGCTTGAGCGCTTCACGCGTCTCGTCTGGTTCGTACTTCAGGATCACTTGGAGGCGAGACGAACGGGGATATCGGACGTTTGCGACCGCGGCACGCGCGTAGGCTCCGATCGAATCGGCGCGTTCACGCTGCTGCTCCAGCCATGCGAAGAATTGCACGAGTCACCCGTGGTGAAGGTGCGTCAGGTCTGGTGTTGCGGGTGATCGCATCGCCACAAGGGGGCCGGTGGGACCGGCCGACCCGACGCGTGAAGGGTCCATCTTACTACATGTTCGGCTCAGCTGAAAACGATGGAATGGTTAAGGAAACCAGCGAAAACAAAGTGCTTTACATTTGTTTTCAACGTAGTGTATAGTAGTCAGCATGGATGAACGATACGTTGATGAGCGCGGCCACGAACACGCACCCTGCTGCATCTGCGGAAGCGACTGTTCGACGCATCCAGATGCAGGCAATCCGCTCGCGTGCTGTGGAGACTGCGGACAGCCGACGTGCCCTGACCATCGGGTCGACGATGCAGCCACCCGCTGCGTGAAGTGCGCAGCCGTTTTCTACGGAGACGAACAATGAAAGCAACTCACAAGGGTCACTGCCAAGCCTGCGGCCGTCTTCAAATGCTGCCGAACGGGAAGCTCGCGCAGCACGGCTACAAAATCACGCACGGCTTCTTCTCCGGCGTCTGCGTCGGCTCGAAGCACCTGCCGTTTGAGGTCAGCTGCGACATGCTGCCGGGCTTCATCAGCAACGCCCAACGCGCCTTGGCCAACGTTGAGGCGACACAGGCCAAGCTTCGCGTGCGACCGACCGAGCCAAAGGCGTGGGTCGCCAACTACGAAGGCACGTCCTATGGGCGTAACAGCTACGTGTGGCAGGAAGTGGTGGTCAACGGCCGGTTGAAGACCATCACCGTCAAGGACGAGACCCACTCGTGGATTGAGTATTTCTACGTTGCGCCGACGCCCAACGGAAAGGGTCTTGGGGAGCACAAAATTGAGACCTACGGGATGGACGTGCACAACACCACTGACCACTCGCTTGATGTCGCGCTGCACCTGAACAAGCGCCGAGCGCAAGCGCTGGAGAAAGAAGCCATCAACCTTCGGAACTACATCATTTGGCAACAGCGTCGCGTAGACACCTGGAAGCCCGCAGCGCTGCTGCCGGTGGACGCGAAGTCGAAGGCCGGATTCGAGGTAAAGGAGTAGTCATGGCGAAGCACATCGTTACGCGCGCCCAGGTACGGCCGGGCGACATCCTGCTGGACTACAAGGGGGACTTCCTGACACGCGTCGTGGAGGTGCACGACGCCCGCGCACGCGGCTACGTGGTGTGGTACTGTGAAGGCGAGGACGGCCGCCGGATGCAGAACGCCGGCGGCAACAAGACGGGCACCGTTTCAATCGAGAGGATGTCATGAACGGGCCGATGATCGAAGGCGTCAACGCCTGTCGGTGCGCACAGTGCGGCAAGCTTGGCCGGACGAACAGGCCGCGCCCAGCGTTCCTATGCGTTCGATGCTTCATCGTAAAGGACATCGGCAGGCCAATTACGAAAGACGACATTCAGATGACCAAGAAGGAGAAGTGATGACCAAGAAGGTGAAGACAGCAGCCGCTCCAATGCCGGTGAAGACGGACAGTCGCATCTGCTTCGGGATCCAGTACTTCAGCACAGAGGCTGACGCTGAAGCGTTCGCGCGCATCGTGCTGACCCGCGGCGATACGTACAACGGCGGCTTCTTCCACGGCATGCCGTGCGGCCGTGACAAGGGCTTCGACTACACAGACGAGAAGCTCGGTCAACTGTACGCCGTGACGACCCGATAGGAGGCAGGTGTGAGCGAAACAGCCTACGCCGTCGTCAGCAGCACAGGCCACGTGCAGGGCGTCCGTGAGGACGACCTGCTCGGCATCGGCTTCGAAGTCTACTGGGATCCGACGGACGCGTTGTACGCGTCCAACGACCATCCGGGCAGCATCGTAGTGCCCGTGACGATGACCGTGAATGGAATCGACACAAAGAAAGGTCTTGAATCATGACTGAAGCTGAACTCGCCATCCCGCTGCCGACGCGACCTGGTACGACGTGGAAGATGATCCCGCACCTGCCGTTCGGCTCGCGCTGCGAACGCTGCGGCAAGGGCTACAGCTCGCACGGTGCACCTGAGGACCAGGCGAGGTTGTTCGGCATTCAAGTTGGACAACGGCACTTGCTTTGCCCTGCGTCAGACGATGCGTGGGCCGACTACAACTACAAGCGGCGCACCGTGAACTATGAAGCCACGCGCCGTGAAGTGATCCGCGCGCTGGAAGTCCTCAAGGGGCACGATGCGACGGTTCCGCTCGACCATGTTGTCGCGCTGCTGCCCGAGGAACCTGAATGGAGAAGGCGATGAAAGAACTGGAGCACGTGCTGTTCGTGTTCACCGACGCGCTGAATGGCACGAAGGTGTATGGGAACTTCGCACAGGCGCACGAAGAGCTGATCGAGTTCGCGGTGCGCTACAACCTGCTGATTCACCGGCACTCGGGCACGTGGGCGGGCAACTCGCTCTCGACTGCGTACCCGGTGGGCGGCGACATGCTGCTGGATGCGCAGGCCAGCGTCCGCGTCGCACGCCGGTAAACGCAGGAACGCCTAAGGAATCAGACCGCTTTACATATGCTTTTCTTTGGTGTATACTGGACGCATGTTGAGGATGAAGAAAGCAGACGCGCGGTGCCGGTGGACTGACCACGAGTGGGTCACGACACACTACGCCAACGGCACCGCGAAGCAGAAGATGATCTGCAACGCCTGTGGGCATCGGACGACCATCGGGAAGATCGAAGCAACGAACCGCCTGCTGACCGCGAAGCGGATCGCAGGATATCGGGAGAAGTAACATGGGATTCGAACGTTACAACATGAAGGCCCACAACCGCGCGCTGGGCTACTGCAGGACGATGGTTGCGAACCGCCGCAACGCGAAGGTGTTGACCACACTCCGGGCGATGGTCGTCATCCCCACCGACCGCTACGAGCTGTACGACGCGTTGCAGACACACTCGGGCAAGTTGCCGTGGAGCGTAGCGCAGAAACTGTCGCGCCAGGTGCGTCGAGAGCGGGGAGAAGTCCGATGAATGCTTTCAGTATCTTCCGCAGCACAGCACGCAAGGCGATGCCGACGAAACGCCACCGCGCTGCGATCTGGGAGAACATGCTCGGCACGGTCTACGCGATGAACGCGGCCGGCGAAGTTCGCTACTTCGACTACGACTACAAGGCTGCCGTCGCGTTCGTCGGCGACGTGGAAGATGTCCGCGCTCACAGGTACGTCGCCTACCGGACGCGGATCGGCTCGAACGGGAACAACGAGAGTTACATGCTGCCCCGCCACGGACAGTTCGTGTGGTTCGTGCTGGACCGCGGCATCAGGAGTGCACGCTGATGGTCAAACGCACCTGGCGCGTCGAGTGCTTCCACCGCGGCCTCTGCAAGCGCAGCCGGAAGTTTGGCAGCGCGGAAGCTGCCGTCAACTTCGCGAACGACTTCCTGGACGAGCACTACGAGCAGCGGTGGGACGTCCAGGTGATCACGCCGTCCAACCGGATTCACCAGATGGGCATCAACGGCAACAACACGACCAGCGGGATGGAGGACTGAAGTGAGGCTGCAGCTCACGCGTGTCGACGGCACGGAACACACGTACGACGTCGAGCAGGACCACCGCGGCGAATGGATGTGGGCCGCTCGCGTGGTCTGGTATCCGTGGTGCGACATGCGAATCACGCGCGGCGGCTTTACGCCGGAGGAAGGCGCAGCGATACGGGCGCGGCTGAAGCAGCCGCACGGCAGGGTGTGCACGGTTCAACTTGGAGGTGTCAGATGAACAGACGTGATGCATTGGTCGTACTGAAGGCAGCGAAGCAGTGGATGAAGCCGGGGGAACTGGCGGCGTTCATCTGCGACGTGAGCGATGGACTCTACGGCACGGGACAGGTAAGGCGGACGGAGGAAGCACAGAAGGAATACGAGTCGTTCTGGATCGACGCGGCGGCCGTGCGGAAGGAAGGTGGCAAGTGAACGACGAAACTTACGAACTGCAACGGGAGCGCATGCAGCAGCAGGAACGAGACGATGTCCGTGACGCCGTACGTCTGCTGTCGCGTATCGCCAACAGGGGTTCGTCGCCCAAGGTCTTCGTCGAAGAGATGAGCCGCGAGCACCGCACGCTGCAGCAGGTGATGACAGGCCTGATGCTGTCGTGGTTCGAGCACCTGGCCAGCCTCTCGGACAAGCCAGGGCACTACGACCTGCGCAACGAAGCGTCGGTAAAGGTGGCGAAGAAGGTGATGGAGGCGACGGGCGGCGTGACGCGCCTGCCGTTGATCTGATGGAGGACAGCATGACCCTTAAGCTTGTAGAGTTCGAGTGGTGGCTCCCGTGGGAAGCCATCGGCATCAGCAGCCGTCAGAATAATACCGGCGGGTGGTGGCCCGAGGCGCACCTGGCGACGTCAGTCGAAATGACGACGGTAGATAACTTCCAGGCGGAAGGCGGCAACGGGCGCGTTGGATTCCGGTGCCCCATCTCGGGCCACTACCGCAACTACGTTCACGTTCGCAACGTGCGCGTGAGCGATTCTCGCTGGAGTTCTCCCGGTTCCGAATGTACGTCGTCATGCGTCGATAACTACTGTCCGGCGCACGGTATCGCTGCCAGTGCCAAAGGAGGAGAACGATGAACCGCATCGCCCGTGAAGTCGCCGAAGCGTCCCGCGCGCTCGAGACCGAGCTGCCGGTGAAGCAGTCGCGGTCGTCGTACCCGAACGTGCTGGTCGACATCGCGAAGAAGCTGCAGCGTCAGCAGTCGAAGGTCCGCAGCCTGGGTCGCGCGCTGCGGTTGGCACAGGCTGAAGTGAAGCTGACGAAGAAGGAGATGCGCGCCGTGATCGGGCAGATGGGGAGGGGTGAAGCGTAATGTACATCATCATCTACATCGTCGACGGCGTGCGGCACGAAGGCGAGCGTTTCCGTTCGCAACGCGAAGCAGAAGCAGCGCTGGTCCACTACGTAGATGACGCGTGGATTGAAGTGTTGGTGAGGAGGTAGATCATGGCGATGTCACACGAAGCGTACCGCGGTTACCTGATTCGCTGGTCTTCGTTCAGCGAAACGTACTGGGTGGAGAAGGACTCGATGCTGATCTGCTTCGCCTCTTCGCTTGAGGATGCGAAGCGAAAGATAGATGAGGTGCTGGGGTGAAGCAGCCGTTGCCGATCGTGGAGCCGGAGCTGAGCGTCAAGTGCACGTGCGGCTGCGAACGCAGGGCGCACCGCAACGCGTACGTCAAGGTCGTGACGAACTACCCCGTGCAGAACAGGGAATACGTGAAGTACGACAACGGCTGCAATGGATGTACGTGCGAAGAGTTCTGGGGAGAGGGGTGGATGTCATGAAGCCGCCTACACCGGAACGCACGGAA